>JAABUZ0100000461.1_pt1 | contig 100844 bp, 111 predicted proteins | sample 5562091 | NCBI WGS metagenome assembly JAABUZ01 (sample SAMN12813069, study PRJNA571459) | rock metagenome | isolation source: Antarctica rocks | place: Antarctica: Victoria Land, Linnaeus Terrace sud | collected 2015-12-21
GTGTTCTACGAAATTTGAAAGACTCGAAGTCTAGCTCTTGATGAAGAAACAAATCGACTTTATGAGTTAAATAAACAACAAGAAGACGAAATCAAAGAGTTGAAAACTAGACTTCAAGCTAAAGAAAACACTTCTTCTGATTTCATTTACTCTGAGCGTTCTAAATCTCAAAAAATACCTGATTCTTCGCTATTTACTGATGAAAAGAACTCTACTTGAGAGAATTGATACGGAAAAATTCAGAATAAACTAGAGATCAACGTCGATCTCTTTTCTAATGAACGATTTAAATTGAGCTATGTACATTCTAGATTATTCGATGACGCAGTTGAGATCACTTAGACTAGACGCGAACGTGACTGTGTCAATCTTTATAGAATCGTCGATGATCTTTTGAAAGAGTTAGCTCAGTTGTTTGATGATTCAAATAAGAAAGTCAACTTTCGTAGAAAATACTACAACTTAATTCAAGAATTCAAGAAATTCAATGAATTCTATACTCAGTTTCAACATCTATCTTTCTATCTAAACTATCATGAGAAGTAACTGATCACTGATCTGAAAGATAAAATTCATTCTCGTCTTCAATTCATTTGAGTAGATCAACTAGTTCAATCTGATTTTCTAAAGAAAATTCATTTCTATCTGATTCATTTGAATAATGATCAGCGAGTCATTCGAAAGATCAAGAACAAGATTAAACGCGTCAATGATCTTTCTAAGACTATCTTTCATAAATCGACTGTTATCACTCAGTCAGTTGATCACGCGAAGTCTGATCAGCTAAAGTCGCGCGACGCGATTTTAACTAGCGTCAAAGAAGCAGATATTCTAGTCGAAAGCTGTTTCATATGTCATAAATCAGATCATAGCTCTAAAGAATGCTTCAATCATTCTACTAGAATCAATGCAGTGAACAATGAATATGATCGCTTCGATTTTGATTCAAATTTCGATTCAAAAAACTAGTCATTTCTTCAAAAGTCATCAAAGAAGTAGAAATTATATCTTTGTGCAAACTAGATGAAATTCTATCGAAAGAAAATTACTTTGAAAAGTTATTTCTAATTGATGCTCATCTCATCTCTCAGAATTGATCTTTCAATCTTCGTTTTTTAATAGACAGTGATTCAGTCATCTACACGATCATACATTCTAATTTAGTCGATAAAGTATGCAAGAAACTGAAAATTCAATCTATATCACTGACAAAAGAGAAGCTAATAAGAGATTATGATGAGAAAATATTTAAGAAGATCATCACTCATAAAATTCTATTCAATCTCGTCATCAAAAGTCATAAGAAATTGACTGTATCAATGTTGATAGTTGATATCAATCATCATGAAGTCATATTGAGTAAGCTCTGAATGAATAAAAACGAAATATTACTGAATATGTGAAACGACGTCATTGTTTTTTCGAATCAATTGAATACTTTTATTTCGATTTTTTCGATTCTTCTCAATTCAAAGCACTCAAGTTGATCGTGATCATCTTCGCTCTTTTCAATCATTCAGACTAAGATCTCTATGATGCTCAAATGATTCATTCGAGAAGAGTCATTCTTGATTCAAAGCATAGATGCAGCTTCGTTCAAGACACTGTTGAATTGTTCAAAGAGAAACAAGATCGAGATCTTTGCTCTATTCATGATGAACATCAATAGAAAAATCGCGTACAATACTCAGTGCGATTTGAACGCTCTAAACATCTCTTCAATCAATGAAATGACTCAGAATTTGAAAGATATTAAAGCGAAGCTGTCATTGAAATATCATGAGTTTCTAAATGTTTTTGATCGAGCTCAATCAAATAAACTACTCTCTTATCACTTCTATGATCATAAAATTGAGCTCATCAATGATTCAACGTTCTCTTGCTGTCGAGTTTATCAAATGTCTTCTGTCAAACTTCTGAAAGTAAAGAAGTACTTAAACGAGAATCTGTCGAAGAAATTCATCACTTCTAGTCAGACTCTCTATTTCTTTCTCGTTCTATTCGCTTTCAAAGCAAATGAAGATCTTTGATTCTGTGTGAACTATCAAAAGCTAAATGTCATTTTCAAAAGAAATAGATATTCTCTATCGTTGATAGACGAGATCATTGATAAAATAGTGAGTTGCAAGTATCTGACTAGATTGAACATCATATCAGCGTTCAACAAACTTCAAATGCATCTCGATAACGAGAATTACATCACTTTTATCACTGCTTTAAAAGAATATAAATACAAGATACTATCATTCAAACTGATTAATGAATTGATCTTCTTTCAGCAATATATGAATGACGTTCTATGAAACTTTCTGAACGACTTTTGTCAAGTCTATCTAGATGACATTCTCATCTATAGCAAAATGAGAAAGAAACATAGAAATCACATCAAACTAGTATTGTGTCGACTACGCGAAGCTGAACTGCAGATGAATATTCAAAAGTGCGAATTCAATGTAGAAGAGACTGTCTTTCTAGAAGTCATCGTATCAGAACTAGATCTTCATATGAACTTTAGTAAAGTGACAGTTATAGTCAGCTGAATTACTTCGATCAATCTAAAAGAAATTCAAAGCTTTGTGAGATTTGTTAACTTCTATCATTGTTTCATTAAGAACTTCTCGAAGCTAGTCAAATCATTCACTCAGCTGACTAGAAAGAACACGTCTTTTTTTTGAAACGAGATCTGTATTCAAGTCTTTGACAATCTAAAGAAACAAGTCAGCTCAATCTCAGTACTTTGTCACTTTGATCTCAAACGACAAGCTATTCTGAAGATTGATGCTTCAAACTATGTAAAAGATGAAATACTATCTCAGTATAATGACGAGAAAGTTCTTCATTCGATGATCTTCTACAGCAAAAGCATGATTTTCGCTGAAATCAATTATCACATCTATGACAAGAAATTGCTAGTCATTATTCGATGTTTTGAACACTGATGATTTGAGCTGAAATGCATTGAACTACTTATTCAAATGTTCATCGATCATCAGACTTTGAAGATCTTTATGAAAAACAAACAGTTGAGTCAACGACAAGTCAACTATCTAAACATTCTATTGAAGTTCAACTTTCAAATCATCTTTAGATCAGGCAAAATGAACACTAAAGTTGATGCTCTAATCAGAATGCTTCTAATGAACATCTCTAAATCAGCTCAGCGTCTTGAAGATCATTTTCAGACTATTTTGACTCTCGATAGAATCGATGTTTTATCTATTGAATTGAAAGCAAATCTTTATCAACGAGTACAAATGATCAATCAAACAGATGAGCTCTGCAACAAATATAAACAAGCTATGAATGAAAACAAGCTCAAATTTCATATCACTAAACTGAAGAATTGCAAAATCATTGATGACGTTCTATTTAGAAAAGATCTACTGTGAGTTTCTGAGAACATGCACACGAAATTACTACAAGAAGTGCATGATCAATCTTCAATCTCTCATCTCGACAATAGATGAATCATCAATCTAGTTCAGCGTTTCTACTATTGATTCAATCATCGAGCTACTATTCGACGATACATTTGAAACTGTCATGCTTGTCAGCGAAGCAAAGTCTCTAGAAATAGCATCAATGAACTTCATCATTCTCTCTCAATTTCACAGAAACGCTGAAAAGATATAGCTATGAACTTCATCACTGAACTATCTTTGTCAGAAGACTATAATGTCATTTGCATAATTATATGTCATCTAATCAAAGAACATCACTATGTTCTCTGTCATTGAGAAGATGATGACATCTTAGTCGAAGAAACAATTTGAATCATGCTATGAAACGTCTATCGACTGCATGATCTACTCAGTTCTATTGTTTCAGACAGAAACTCTCAATTCATATCGACTATGTGAAAAAGTCTTTGCAAACGACTGAGAATCACAGCTAGTCTATTCACAGTCTATCATTCTGAGATCAATGATCAATCGAAACGAGTCAATCAAGACGTCGAACGCGAACTTAGAATCTACTGCAATTACATGCAAGATGACTGAGTCAAATAAATATCTATGATGAAATTCAGTGACAATTCAAATATCTTCTCGATCTCTTCAATGACTTCTTTCTACTTCAATAAGAGATTTCACTCTCGAATGAGTTTTAATTCAGATACGACTGACTATGAAACAACTCATGAACGTCTTGAAGCTAGAAAAGTTTATGATATTGTCATTCAAATGAAAGAGCTACTGAACTTCAATCATCAACAATTAAAAAAGACGAAGCTGATCATCGAAGTTCAGATCAATAAACAAAAACGAGACGTCACATATGAAGTAGATGACTGAGTTTGACTATCTTTCAGAAACGTCAAGACAACGAGACTCTGCAAAGATTTGAAAGATAAACAGCTAGATCTTTATCAAATCACTGTCAAAGTGAGTATCTTCTATCATCTTCATTTATCAGTCAGCATGAAGCATCTGCATTTGATGTTCAGCTCGAAACTACTGCGATCATATTCAGAAGACTTTCTATCAGAACAGCATTCAGAATCATTCAGATCAATCACTATTGAAAACGATGAACATTGAGAGATAGATGATATATTGAACTTCAGACGCTATCAAGATCGAATACAATACAAAGTCAAATGAACAGATCTAGATAGAAACGATGAATGATACTATGTCGATAAAGAAAAATTCAATGACTCAGAAGAAGTTTTGAATGAATTTCATAAGTTATATTCAAACAAATCGCGCTAAATATCGAAATAACTATCAACAAAAGTGAGCAAATAAACTACATTCATGCGAACATGAATTTTCGAAGAAAAAATAATGTTACGAGCGTATCAAGATTGATAAGATTGAACAAGACTGAAGTTTTAATCAATTTGCAATGAACGCTAGCGAGTTCTCTGCGTAATAATTAGAACTAATCAGCGAGCTAGTCAGATTTGATTCAGATTTGACTCAAATATGATTCAATTTCTTTTTTCTTTCTTAACACTCTTTTCTTTCACCAATATCTTGTTCATCTACATCACATTCTTCTCATGTTACAAACACATTTCTTTTGAGTTTAGCGCAGTCTCTGAACATTACATAAATAGAAGCTTTTGTATCAATCTTTTTCTATATTCTTAATATTCAGTTATAACTATCTTTAAAGATCAAGCACTATCAGTTCTGATCTTCATTGATTGTATTATTTAGACATGATTCTGACAATTATGCTATGTGTATCGAATGAACAAAACTCTCTAAGAGAGAAAATCACTCATTAACTACATGATGACTTTACATCGTTGAAACAATAAGATTGACATTATATTATCAGTAATGAATCTATAGCTTCTATTTAGCATGTGATGCTCAAGTAAAGTCTTGATAAAAGTGTCTGTGCTGTTTAATTATGATGCATCATCTTTGCTTTGCTCTTTATTGATGATATTCTATACAAACGATGTTTCAATTCAATTCTTGATTCAAAGATGAAAGATGTTTTCTTTGCATTCATGATGCTCATGATTATAATGTTGAAAACTGCGTTCTCTTGCTCAATGATTGTCATTTATTGAGCAGAGAAAAATGTGATGAAAGAGAAATGTGTATGATGAAAAGATAGAGTGTGATTGTATTAAATAACTTTATTCTGCTCTTGATTTGACTTATATTATGTAAACGTTAAATAGATTGTTAATATAGATGTGCAATTGCAATCATTTAATGCATGATTCTGATTGATAGTAAAGAATGCATTCTGATTATTTTCATGAGTTCTCAATTTTTCACATAGATAGATATATGATTTAACGTCAAGTAAAAAAGATGAGTTCAAGTTTTTTCAGTATATCAACGTGATCAACAAGTCATTACTTCTTTGAGCACTGTAATCATGACTTTCAGACTCATCATCTGAAATGACTATTTTATCTGATATTTTTTCATTAATTATTTGATGATACTGTCGATGTGATGAAGATGTTTTGATATCAACGTAGTTGATGAATCGCAAATTCTTCAATCACTTGTAATCACAATTTGCAGACTCTTCATCTGAGTTGTCTTTTTCATTAGCAGTATCTTTTCATTTCTTACTGACATCAACACGTCATTAATCTTCTTCGTAGATTGATTGTGACTGTTAGAAGAAATGTTGTTGCATGAATGAAAACTCTGCATGATGACTTTTCTGATCACGTAACATTTTAACATCATTCAAACTGCATCAAATTAAGATTTCTTGATTCTTCTGACTTCTATTTAAACACAGAATAGAATCAAAAGATTCATAACTGACATCATGTACAGATGAATCTCATTGTCAGTCAAAGAACTATTTAATGATTGCTTATTTTCATGAATCATTATAATCAATCAGATCAAGAAATTGATGACTTCATTATTTATATTTATGCTTAAGATTCAGCTTCAGTTATGCAATTGACATATTTGCAAAAATATTCAAGCATGAATAGTTAAATTCAAAGTTGATTACTTTTTTGAACATCATGAAGAAATCAAGAATGTTACATGACAGTGAGTGAAATTCAATATTACTATTGAGCTGCAAGTTAATTAAGCAGCATTGCTGATGTTATTACATTCATTTGATCAAGATTACTTCTGAATTGATTAATACTTTAAGAAAAAACAGATGATTTTATGTTATACATGATGATATTGTAATTTTAAAACAGTGATTTTACAATGAAATAAAAGTTTTCATTTTATTTTCAAGATCATCATGAATTCTCAGATGTTTTTAAAAAACATCATTAAATTCATGAAGTTCAAGTTAAAGTTATGATATTGCTTCATTCATGAAATTGATGATAAATCTCGTATAAATAGATTTCAAGTCGTTGATTTTGAAGCATTTCAATTGCTTATGAATCATGTGATTATTTGAGTTCTAGAAAAGATCAATTCTGAATGAATAACAGTCAAGAAACTCATTATTCAGTCAATTATTGCAGATTCATGTAACTGTGATATTTACATTAAGTATGAATTTCTCTGCAAACATTATTTCTTACACATTTGCATACAAGAATTTTCAATCTCAATATCACTTCTTCATCTTCATTGACAACTAAATGAATCTTTTATAGCATTGAACAACTGACAGATTAAATACTATGATAATTTCATCAATTTGAATGATGCAAATTCAATAAAATATCATGATGTTGATAAGAATGAATTTCTTCATGCAGCAGTCAGCTTGCAGAAGCTGCATCAGAAGTTATTACATCAGCAGATTAATCTTTTAATCAATCAGCTGTTTATCTTTCATGTTAACATGACTGTCATACATGAAAGACTGCAGAAGATGAATCAGAGACTTTTCATGATGCTTTTAAAATCATCTTCTACAAGAAAAGAAATTTAAGCTGAGTTTCGTTAAAAGAAGAAACATGATAGAATTAATGCTAGACTGGTCGCGTCAAGTCGAGTCATCGAGGTCAAACCGGGTTCCCGACTCGTCAAGACTCGATTCGAGTCAGAATTCTTGGCCTGAGTATTCGAGTCGGATCGAGATGTTCGGCTCGAGTATTCGGGCCGAGTCAGAGGGTTGAAATCGAGTATCGATCCGGAATTCCCGACCCGGCCCGTCAAGACATGAAGATAGGTAGGTAGATATCCTATTATGACTCCCTATTATGGCTCCCTACCATGACTTTCTACCAAATAGCCTCCATGTTTCCCTACCATAGCTCCCCTTCATAGCTTCCTACTATAGCCCCCTACCAAAGCTCTCTACCAAACGGCCTTCATGTTCCCCTTCATGTTCCTCTTCATGTTCCCCTTCATGTTTCCCTTTATGGCTTTCTACCAAAAAGGTAATGCAAAAAGGTAATGCAAAGGCGAAAAACCGGAAAAATTTCTATATTTAGCCCTCTTGACGTAATTTTCGATTCCTTGGCGAGTCGGATCAGGAACCCGGATCGAGTATCGACCCGGGATCGATATCAGGCCGGGTCAGAATGTTGGAACCGAGTATTCGAGCCGAGTCAGAAGGTTGGTACCGAGTACTCGGGCCGGGTCAGAAGGTTGGTATCGAAACTCGGCCCGACGGTCAGTCTAATCAATGCTTAAGCTTTGACTGCAGCGAAAGCAGCTGAGCGAAATGCTAAGCAACGAGATGCTAAGCAAAGAGATAAACAAAAGAAAAACAGTGAGACTGCTAAGCAAAGAAGTAAACAAAAGAAGAACAGTGAGACTGAGAACAGTGAGACTACAGTCTCACTGTCATTGAACTTTCTCTCAGTCTTCGCTTCATTCTTCATCATTATGATGTTCAAGCTTTGAAATAAATCGAAAGGTGATAAAAATCTTACATCGACTACTACTACTACTACTACTACTACAACTTTCAACGAATCTTTATTCTCTTTCATCTCATCTGTGATGATTAAAACAACTAAATCTGATCGTGCAGTGAAGAAAACAACTGTATGAAAGCAGAAGTTTCAGTCTAGACGTCGTTCTCGTGATTCTACGTTGAAGATAGTGACTTCGAAGTCAGTGAGAAAGAAATCTAAGCCTAATTTGGTGACGGCAGCAACATTGAATGAAAGGAAGTCTCAACAAAAGAGAACGCGTCGCTTTGTTTGTTGACGATCGCGCTTCCAAGCTAGAACTACGTCATACATTATGTCAAGCTTAAAACCCCGAGATATCCAACACGCCAACTTAATCTATCTTCAATTATCGTAGGACAAGTAGTACTACTACAGTCAACCATGACTCCAAAAATATCTGAAGCGCAATCTCATGCTGGGCCGTTGCAAGACAAGGACGCAAACACCAATACTCCCGTCAAAGGTACGAGGATATCACTACAGTGGCTTCTTACCGTCAACCAGCATATCGAGCAAGACCAGTTACTAAACAATTGCCAGGAGCTTCCGACATTGCAAAGAATGCCAATGGTAAGAAGCGCGGCCAGCCTGACCACGCAATCAACAACAACGAGAACGAAAATCCACCAAGCGCAAAGAAGCAAAAGCAATCTCCAACCGCAAACTCTGGCAAGAAGGTTGACGCCAAGAAAACCGATACCAAAAAGGACTCCTCCAAGGATGAACCATCCCTTGAGGACCTCTCGGCCATCAAGCTCCCCAATGGAGACCAAGGCCAAGTCCCCATCTTCGACACCTGTGATGACATCCGCAAAAAGATCAATGACCACCTCCACCGCCTCCCCCACGCTACCCAAGCCGCCTTTGCCCGCACATTAACAGCCATGCTTCCCGGCGACGAGAAGGTCGAGTCTCGCCACCTGGCCACATTCCTCAAAGGCAAAGGTCCCCAGGAGGGAGGGCAGAGCCCGGCCTTTTACGCCGCCTATGTTTATTTTGAGAAAGTGAGGGTGCTGCACGGCAAGGCGAAGAGTAAGAAGAGGCAGGATATGGAGGGCGCGTGGGAGGGGGAAGGTGGGTTCCCGCGGAGGGGGACGCATAATTTATATATTACTTGTGTTGGGGGGGAGAGGCCGAGTTTTGATCGATTGGGGCAGCTGAAGATTACGGGCAATCCGGATAGGCCAGGGATTAGCAGGAAGAAGGTGCATTGAGCGGTCAAGGGAAGGGGGCTTAGTAGGTCCAGCGAAGGAGGGCTGAGAGGGACAGGAGACAGCAGTGGGGATGTGCGATAACTGGAAGAGTGTAATAGCAGGCTATTTGTACGATAATAAGGGACCGTTGTGAGCATGCATCCCCGATCGTGAAAAGCAAACCTTCAAGTCTCGTTCAACTTTCAAGATATCTACAACCTTACCCTCCCGTTCTGTTTCCGTTACCCATATGTCGTCCTCTCCCATCCATTCATCCACCCGTCCAACCATTCAATCACCCCCAACCCTTTTCGAATCTCCCTCGCTCTGGACCCCAAGTACCCCTGAACCACCCAAAGACCAAATCACACCTCAAACACACCACCACATTCACTCCCAATTTCCTTCCTAAGCTACGGACCTATTGAATTCTATTTCTTGTTGGAATTTCAGGTGTGATTTGGTTGGTAATCTCCGCCCTATAGGGCTGGGGCCCGCTAGTAGAGTTTCACCTTCCACCTCCTCCTAGATTGACTCCAATAAAAGCAATAACTAAAATATCAATATGCCCACATATGATCTCGTTTTCCAACATTTCTGGTTTCGAAAAACAGAACAAGAATAAAATACAAGAGCCGCAAGTTGATAAGGAGGACTCTAGACCAAAAGCGGACAGCCTAATTCCGACAACATCTCGGTGTCTAGAGCTTTTGACCGGCATCGACTACTATCAGATGCTTATCATTTTGGCTTCCGAGCTACCCATGGTCCAGAGGGTTGTTATTGCAACTCGACCTTCAATGGAGGTTAACGATGCCACAAAGATATTGCCGGGAAGATCCCTCACTTGTTGCAAGCGGGGTCAATTTACGAGTCGTGTGTCCTGGTTTTCCGGCCAAGACGAAGAACATGGCTTCCCGCTACTTCGGCTCCCTGATCGAGCTTCCCTTATCAATTGTCGTCTCATAAGAGAACCCGTTATTTACTGATATACGCGCTGCTTTTCTCCATACGCTTAAGACTTTTATTCTTTCTCTCTCGTCTTTAGTCCAGCAATCTAGCGTTAAACCTCTCTCCTCAGACTTGATCGGCTTTCGTACACTGTTCCGACCAGAGCCATGGCTGCGGAAATATCTCCGGGCATTGAGAGGTCTTCAGACCCAAGATGAATGGCATTGACGAAGTTGAGGTTGCCCCTGCCAGAAGAGGCCAGATGCCCGAATGCCTTCGCCAGTACTCCCCGGATGAAATTGCGCTTCAAGAGCGAAAGCTGGTTCGCAAGATTGACCTTCGATTAATGCCAGCCATGATTATCATATATATCTTAAATTATTTGGATATGTCTATTCGCAATCTATCCCGGCGTTACCTTGAATAGACATTTACTCTAACCTCGTCGATAATAGGAATGCTATAGCTGCAGCAAGGCTGGCGTATCTAGAAGCAGAATTGAAACTGACAAGCATTCAGTATCAAGCAAGGTTTCCCCGGCCCTTCAGCGTCCCCATTGCTAACCTTACGTGTAGACCTGTGTCAGCATTCTCTTTGTTGGGTGCGTACTAGCCACTTTTTGTCCGACTTGAAAGATATATGCTAACTGCCTTTGAAAGTATATCCTGATGCAAGTGCCATCGAATCTTTTCCTCGACAAGATCGGGAAACCTGCTTTATATTTGCTAACTTGTATGATTCTATTGGTAAGCCACAAGAATTCCACAAGCCTCCCTTTTGCCAGTCCTAAATGGTTGACGTTTGTTTCGAGGGAATCATCTGTGGTTACAGTGGTGCTGCATAAGGCTACAGTGGTCTGCTTGTCACTCGCTTTTTTCTTGGATTCATCGAAGCGGCTTTTTTCGTGCGTTTCTCCTTGAAAATGCCTATCTCTTTAAAATTACCAGTCTCAGCCTGGATGTATGGTCACATTAGCGTCTTGGTACGCACGTAAAGTACTCTCGCTTCGTACCGCGCTTCTTTACAGTGGATCCCTCTTGTCTAGGGCCTTCTCTGGACTGATCGCTGCGGGAGTTACTCGAGGCATGAATGGCGTACGCGGTATTTCATTTTGGAGGTGGTTGTTTATATTTGAGGTACACAATGGCTCAGTATAATCTCTTTCTGTAAATGACACTTAAATGATAGGGCTCTCTCACAGTCGCCGTTACTTTTGGTGTTTATATTTCCTTCCCAATTTCCTAGCCAATACCAAAGGGATCTCCGAGGAGCAGAGGCAGCTAGCCTTGTGGAGGCTTCAAGAAGTGGAAGACTGGCTTACACGAGAAGAACAATGCTCCATCAAGGAATTTACAGACACGGTTCATAATTACAAAACGTGAATATTGGTGCTCCTGGTTGCGGGTGCTGTCTCGAGTAGCATAATCAACAGCTTCTTTCCGACATTTTTTGGGACACTTAAGAAGGGTACGTTCGAAACACTAATCGTGACCGCGCCACCATACCTTCTCTCTTGCATTGTCGCACTTGGAGTATCGTCATCTGCCGATCGAACTGGCGAAAGATACTTTCACTTCACTATCTCACTTTGGACCTCTGTCATTGAATCCATCATATCGGCTTCTACAACGTCAACCGGGTCCCAATATTTCGCTATGATGATCATGCTACCGGGGGTCTACACAGCCTTCGCTGTGGGAATGGCCTAGGTCGCCAACACTCTCCCTCGGCCTTGTGCAAAGCGTGCTGCAGCCCTCGCACTTGCGAATGCATGCGGCAACATCTCGTCTATCTGGGGACCGTATCTCTATCCGAAAAGCAACAGACCTCGCTACCTCATCGCCATGGGCATCAACACAGGCACGGCACTCATGTCAATCGTTGTTGCTACAGTGTTTCGGTTTGTCACCGTCCGACTTTACCAGAGAACGGAGCCGAGAGGAGCAGCGAAGCGGCTCTCCTGTCGTCGTCGTCGTTGATGCTGTTGAAGCAAAACTTTCTCACATCTCTAGCATGCCCGCTAAAAAAGGATTTCGGTACCTTTAGTAAAGTCTTCAGGCATGCGACTGCTACAAGTTCGGGACATCTTGCTTTGACCCGATTGACCATCGGTATCGGAGGGATGCATTGCAGCAATATAGCTTCCCAATTCATTTTGTCAACGAGATCTAGGAGTGAGCCGCGTACGGCGGCCTTGAGAGCTTTGGAACAAATTCGTAGAAATTTGCACGGTACGTACAGTAATCCAATTAATCTCACAAGAGTTCGAGCTCCTAAAGCTTGTGTCTCACTCTGGTTTTAACAATTTTCATATTATCAACGCGCTCATTCATCGAACGAGGTTTATTATATCACAGAGAAGAAAGAAAGATATGAGCTTTACGCTTGAGCTCTCTCTATTGTCTGTATCGTTCGGAGAACGAAGTCTTAAGCAGATATATCACAGTTCAAGAGACGTACAGTTCGATTTGTCCATTATTTGTATCTTCATGGGATGGTTAACCGCAATGTATTTTTGTACGAAAAGAAAGGATTTATGTATCCTATGTCATGATGCTGGTCATTTATAGATGGCTTGATATACCAGTACATGTCTAGGATATTGTTCAGTGTTTTCTTTGGAAAATTGCTGCAAACCATCCCCTCGTAACTTTGTACCTTCATCCGGTAGCAGTCTATTACTGTCAAGAAAGCGTAATACAATTGTGCTGATGATTGATCCGGGCGGGGAACGCCAAACTTAATTGCCGAGAAGGTGAGTGGATCTTTCTTTGAATCAAGCTGCCTAAAGCTTACGTCGCTGCAAAGGGTCATTCGCTTCTCCTTTGCAAAGACAGACGGATCACTCACACTTAAGAAAACCGATGTAATCAGACCAATGGCAAAGGCGACATACGGTAGAATAAAACTACTGCTTATTAGCTATATATTGCAACCAGCCATCGGAACCCACAGCTTTCTCATTGCGGCCACTACCGCCTCAAGCGCTACCGCTTTGACGTTTGGCGACAGCGTTTCAAGAAAGTTGCCGCTCGTCCCAAGAATAGCGCTCTCGAGCTGCGCCGTGGTAATTCCAGGAACTACCTGCTGTAAGTTCTTCATTGCTATATTCACGAACACAGCGCCAGCGATCGATAACCCCATTGCAACACCAACGAGCTGAGCTGCTATGCATTAGTACGGTAGTAGTAGCATGGGTAGGTTATGCGTTTTTTCCCCCTCACCTAACATCATAAAAGTTATTCCATAGGCCATCATGGATGGTTCGACCGTGGATTGAATGATAGCATATCCTGCCTGGGCATAGCTTCCAGCCCCAATACCTATAAGTATCTCATATCCGTATATTCTGGCGGTCGACATGTTGACCGTGATTGTAGCTATGGTTATGAGCAATAAATATACGGCATGGTACATGAGAATGTGAGACTTACAGAGAAGGACTGTACCAACCAATCCCAAGCAGCTTCCTCCAATATACCATGGTTTGTAATAGCCACCATTTGATAAGACAGCTCCATTGACAAGGATCGTGACACTGACCATTACAATGAGAGGAAGAAGCCTGACAGCGGAACGGAGAGCCGAGTCGCCTTGGGTGAATTGAAAGTATGCTGGGATATAATAAATCGGAGTGAAGCCGCCTCCGTTGCAGACTGCCATGAGTATAAAGAGTAAGACAGCTTCTTTGTTCTTCAAAAATTCAACAGGGAACATGCGATGTGCCGCCTCGAAGGGCCAGACTTGCGCAAAGCCGAATGCGATGGCCAGAACTCCGGAGAGCACAAACAGCGAGATGATCTGTCCGCTGTTCCATGCATACAACGTTCCCCCGAAGTTGATGGCCATGATTATACACACCAGGGTGCCAATGCTTAGCACGGCACCGAGGTAGTCGAAATCGCGGAAGCGAGACCAGAACTTTTGTGTCTTACGGGGATCAAAAGCTGGGATAATGAAGACGTATACGGGGGCAAAGCAAGCACAGACACAAAGGTTCAAGTAGAAACCCCAACGCCATGTAGCATGAGACTGAGCAAAGGCTCCGCCAATGACAGGGCCAATGACCATACCGACACAAAATGTTAGACCTCTGCCGGTTTTTGTCAGAAAGAATCCAAGATATGAAGGAGTCGATAGACTCACAATACTCCCAGATACATTGGTCGTTCCGTATCACTAGTGCTGACAGAGAGCAGTGTCTGAGCGCCCAGATACATGCCATTGCCGCCCACGCCTGCAATCACACGTCCCACGATAAAGGCATTGATGCTTGGGGCTGCTCCGCACAGCGCCGACCCAATCATGAACAACATTATTGATATCATGTAAAGACTTTTGGCGTTGAATAAACCATAGAGCTTTCCAAAAGGAAGGACGGTGACGACTCCTCCTATCATGAACCTATCAAGCTGTCAGAGCCATTCGATCCAAAGGCTACAGGTGGGGCCCACCCAACCGAGAGCCAAACCAGTTTGTTGCTTTCCCGAAAAACGCTTTCAATGACCTACATCGCTGTTATCAGTCGTATTATCTTCCGATAGAAAAAGAAGTGTATAACCGGAATCAGATCTGCTGTAATAGTATTATCAAGAGCATACAAGAAGACGGTTGAAAGTATGCTGAACGTCATGAGAAACCACTGCAGACTTATCAGTAAGACACGCCAAGATAGCGAGCACGAGGGTAGCAAGGGTGAATGAAAACAGACAGAAAAGCCATGAACAGTTCTCGGCGAAGCTGGAGTATGCGCTCCTTCAACCGCCTCAACGTCAACAACTCCAACGCTCGTTGACTTGTTTTCAGGCAGCTCAGTTGTTCCAAGTGTTCCGGAGTCCAATTTCTCCCCATGAAGCTCAATGATAGCTGGTGGAAGATTTGACATTATGGACCAGACGAGACCGAGATGGATGATTTGGTTAATTCTGTGAATAGCTGTATTAAGGTTGTCAAGGCTTTCGAGAGAGATAAGTCATACAATAGAAATTTTGGCTAAGGTAGGATGAAACATGTGACCGGGGGGTTCCTAAAAGAAAGTGTTATGACAAGCAAATCTATCGCTGAGCCTTATGTCTATCCATTGATTGGGAGAGAGCGCAACGGGGCAGCTCCTGCACCGCTTGGAGATGTAAACCCTATGCAACCGCTAGAGTGTGGAGGATTCGACGGGCATGGCTGCCATCACACGTCAATCATTGGCTTGAACCCTGCTTTTGAATGTGGACAGCTGGTGGTGCATATTACGATGCGTCCTGTCAAACATACTGTGCCACCGTCAGCTGCAGCTAAGAAATTTAATCGAAAGCTCAAGACTGAATAATCAACTTACTAGAATAGCCATCAACGATCCAAAGGATTAGAACCCCGTAAATTAAGAAGGACAAACATGTATGAGATGAAAATCGATACCTTTTGCGCCTGAGAGTCTATCACAGCGTAGGTTAATTGATTTCATAAAGAATAATCTCTCTAGGTATTGGGGCATAGGATTAAGGTAAGCCTTGTCATACCAACGATACCCTAAATCCCACCAACAACATGCCGCAAACGTGCGTCGGAGCTGCAAAGCTAGTGTACTCAAAGGCGCGTGCGTGGCACCATCATTCGTGAGCGCCGGGTCACGTCCGCCCTACTGCAGCCATACGGCGTTTGCATTTGCTGCGCAATTCAAATACAAATACCCACTTCCAGGGTCAACACAGAAACATCCTAGTTGGGGCCCTTCCTGGTCTATGCGAATATGAAGGGAACGGGGAATCCTCCTTCGCCTGCCTATGCAGGTCGTATTCCCGGCATGGCAGCTTTAGATCTCTAACAATGGTCAGGTAAGGGCCAAGGATAGTTGCGAGATCGCTCTCCAAACCATCGGAAGGTCTTGATCACACGCCCATGCTTCTCTTTTCGTCCGTGTCCCTACTTCCACTACAGCAGGAACAACTTTATCTTTTCCAACTCATTGTCTTGAAGCTTCCCAAACAGCAATCGTCTTATGTCAGACGGTCCAATGGGGTGAGAACACTTAGCCAATAGATTATACGACAAGGTATTCTACGTTGATCTCTGTATTTTTCACTGCCTTTGTTGCTGTGACGGCATGTGGCGAATCTCTTCTCCCCTAGGACCGATGTGGAGGTTTCTCTTGGAGGCAATCAACTAAATTACCAGAGTTGATTGCTACGTCAAGATTGACTCTTTGCGATGTTGGTAATGCAACGAGATCAAGAAGCATCAGCCATTTGCTATGAGAAGCCCATTGACAACTTCTTCGGACTATGCCTCTACAATTGGTTTTCAGCATTCGAGAGTTAGAGCTGATACTCTGAAACGACGGATTGAATAACGCAGTTAATGAGGTGACGGCCACCAATATTTCACCTTAAAGGAGCTCACAAAATGTAGGGAATCAAAGGCATTACGATGTTCTCATCGTCTAACAGAAATGTAGAGGGGACATAAGCTAGAACCTTGTACAAGAAGAACTAACAACGTGACATAGTCTAAGCAAGCAACTTTCATATGTAATGAAAGCATAGTCTGTGATTGACGGCTGAAACATGATCAGTCGCCTTCATTGATCAACGAACGGCCCTGCCGCAGGAAACACCAGGTCTAACATGCACTATTAATATAGCATCCTCTCAACATAGCTACCCTTCTTCCCACGGAAAGAAGTACTACAATTAGCCAATTTTTCAGTTCCGCATTCTCACATGAGCTATTAGAGTTTCTTCGTCCTCGTCTACGGTTTACAGACCTTGTGCCTCCCGAGGATATCCAAGTAGACATACCATAAGACAGCATGGCTTTCTCTGCCGAGCAGATGATAGTGCTAGCGGTTGTCTTCTCAACTCTAGCAGTGATAACTGTGGGACTTCGTTTCTGGGCTCGTAGATTAACGCGTGCGAGATATGGGCTGGATGATCTCTTGATTCTACCCGCTATGGTGAAATTTTCTTTACTACCTCTCATTCTTCCAGCTAGACATACACTTACCGAGTATAGCTCTCGACCGTGGGTATGGGAGTTGCTCTGACAATAGGTATGGGGCATACCTCCGAGGCGTGAGCCATGATGGCTGAAAGTAAGTAGGGTCATGTCTCGGTGAAATGGGGCAGCACCAGAAGCAGATAAAAGGCCCCGATGGGCAGCTCATAATCTATCATCGCCTCGTCGTCTATGAGAAGGTTCGTAAACGAGAGGTGGATTTAAATCACCAGAGTTAATAGCAGTAGTGCAAGTTTGCCATTCAGCTTATGTCGATAGCGTCCGTTGGCTTCTCCAAGCTCTCCACCGTCTTCCTCTATCGACGCATTTTCACCCAACGGATCTTTCGTATCGTCACCAATGCCTACATCACAGTACTGATTGGCTGGCTTCTTTGCTTCCAGATCGCGACACTGTTCCAATGTACTCCCGTCTCCACACTCTGGACTCAATGGGAGTACAACTATGCGGCTCATTGCGTACAGATTCTGCCTTATTACTATGCTGTTTCGACGACAGATACTCTCACCGACATCTTTATCCTCGTTCTTCCGTGGCGCGCGACCTGGAAGCTGCAGTTACCCATGAAACAGAGGCTAGCCGTAGGTGGAATGTTCCTCATGGGGATATTGTAAGTCTATCCTTTGGACCGTTCGTTTCTTGCTCGTTGATCATATGTCTCGCAGCGTCGTCGGTGCGTCCTTGGCTCGACTTATCATCTTCCTCGAACTTGGTGCACAATTTGTAGTACATTTTAACGACATTACCTGTAAGCTACTCCGATAGTCCAGAATAAGACTGCAATGAACTCTAAAACATAGCAGACTATACGTCTCCTGTATTTATCTGGAGTCTCATTGAAGGCTCACTCTCTGTCGTCTCCGCCTCTCTGCCAACAATGCGCCCACTTTTCATCCAGCGTCAGCCTCACGGCTCACGCTCGTTTCATAGCTCAAGCGACATGAACCAGAGTAGGCCACACAAACCTACTAGGCTTGGAGAGGACGAAGAACCTTTACACTCACCTACCTCGTTAAAGGGAGGAAAGGTCAACCCTCAAAACGTGGGGCTAAAGACACGGATTGAATCAATCCCAATGCAAAATATACATTCAGGCACGATGGGAGAAGATGAAATCTGGGTACAAAGAGACCTCTGGCTCGACACAGAAAGCCCGCGGGGACACCAGCGAGTGTAACTCTGTGCTATATGGGTAAAACCATCAGTGGCTGGAATTCAGATCTGGGGCATTCTGTGCTACCATCAACCAATAGTAGCCGCATCCACTTTTCGAATCACCTACTTCAGCCAGATACGTGCCTTCGGTTGTGCATCAATTGGCCGCACTCTCTGCTTCGTACTTCAGAAGCCGCTGTACCAGCAAACCTTGTAAGCTATCGCGTATTTAACAGAAGGATTGGAGAAACAAGGCTACATCCCACATGGCAAAGCAGGCCGAGAGTGGTGGGGAGAACTTCAATTACTTGCCTTACGTAGAATGATGTGAATTCCCGCCCAGATGGTTGACCGGGAAGTTAAAGTTCGTGACTTGTTAGTGCCAATGCGCGGCCCTGCACTGATAATGTTGGACTCTATTGGATAAGTATCTCACGGAAACCTTGGAAACTCTCGGACAGCGGGAGGTATCATCGTTTGGAAGGAATCTGACATAGATTCCGGTGTTGCACACAGCCTACCTCAAGAATCGCCGCAGAGCACCAATCATTCCCACAAAAAAAAAGTAAAAACTAGTAGGGGTAGAATATCTTTGCCGCATGTCAAGTCTTTAGTCGAACCCTAAGCAATCCAAGCGAGCTGGTTTCGAAAAACAACGGTAAGAACAGTTCATTTGTTTTTCGCGCGGATAGGCTACATTGGCACCGTATATCGAGCATCGACTTCATGTATTTATTTCGTACGTAATCCGTGTGTTTAGGCCAATTCAGCAACCCCCTAAGCACATAGCAGCCTCAGAGACTGCTCAAAAGCATCAAGAGCTCCCTCTGTTCAAACGACTGAGTGGGTGGGCTGGGTTGGGTTGGGAAAAGGAGTTCCTGGTGAAATCCCAAGGGTCCAGCTGGATGCCTTCACATCTCTAAACCCCTATTCCCGACAGGGAACAGGGGTGACTGCCCCGCTGATTTGATCCTTGCCCCCTGCTAGCAATTCCGTTTGCGATCGCTTGGCCAATTAGACGGGTTAACCTTCCTATCATCCGGCTGCACGCTCCCCGGCTGCTTCGCTTGTCGATAGAACTAGACCGCAGTGCTTATTGGCTCGATCAAACAGCGCGGCTACTTTTGAGCGTCAATCCCTCGAGGCATGTGCGTGCTGTTCATAATGCGGGCGAATCTAGCGTTCTCAGCCCTTAGGCTACATATACCGATGCACACCTCGTCATTGGCCCCCAGGCGAGCATGAACCATGTATCCAACCGCCTGGACCGCTTCAATCCGATCTAATGCTTGGCTCGAAGACTTTCCAACGCAGAAAATGGCCGAAAGGGCATTGCCTCCCCGCCCAGCCTTTTCAACGTGTTCCTTTTAATGGCCGTGAGGGGAAGATTGCAAAATCTTGCGCAGTGTTCATTTAGGCGCCCAGAACAGTGTGCCCCGAACTCCCCGCATGGACTTTAATGAAACATCACCCCATTCAACACACCAGTCGAATTGCTCGATCGGAAGCGAAAGGTGTGACCTAGGCTGTTCGTGACGGCGAGTCGACTGTCCAGCTGCACAGGCCTCAGCAGCGTACAAGGAGCTGCACCACGCTGCGGCGCAGCTCAGATGTTGCCTGCCTACCAGCGGAATAGGAGCAGCCAAACTCCTTTCTAAATTTTCCATCTCCCTCGAACGTTTGAGGAGTGCTTCGCTATACGGTTTCGTCCCATTCACTTGTCTGAGATCACGCTCTTCCGAAGATTGGGGATGAGATGCGGGTCTTGATCTACACTCGAGCTCATGTCAAACGCTTCCAAAGAGGATTCCTTGGCGTAAGGCACGCAGTAAGCAGGCGGTCAGCGCAGTGCCTGCTGCAGGGATTTTGGTTCCACTGCTTGAGTCGATCCGCTATCAGACCGTTCTTTAGGCGGCAATCAGGCATTTCGAAAAGTGGAATAATACTAGATAATTTAGTGAAACTAATTAAAACCCGGTAAAATAATTTTTTGATTTCAAGTATGTGTTCTCACTCGATTATAACTTCAGTGACCTACCTTTTTTCTTTGCTTATACCAATTACATAGTTCTGCTTCAACCGCAAATACTTTTCTTTCACCTTTCAAAACATGGAAGACAACATCACTTCTTCAGACTACATTGTGATTGGTGGTGGCATTACAGGATGTACGGTAGCGTCTCGCCTCCACCGGAGCAGCTCCTCTCCAAGTGTCACCCTTATCGAAGCCGGACCTGATCCGACAGGCAATCCAATGGTATCAACAGTAATGGGCGCCTTTGGCCTTCACAACTCCGAGTTGGATTGGGCCTACATGACGGAGCCCCAGCGCCATCTCAACAACCGCGTCTGCTACAATGCAGCAGGCAGAGCCCTTTCCGGTGGATCCATCCTGAATTACGGCGGCTGGTTACGTGGCGATGCCGCAGACTATGACCAGTGGAGCACGATTGTGAAAGACGACCGCTGGAGCTATGAGGGCTTGCTTCCCTTTTTCAAAAGGTCTGAGACCTTCTTTGATAAAAGAGAGGGAAGTGGTCATCATGGCTTTGCTGGCCCGATCAAAATACACTCCGTGTCGGCGAGTGATCCGAACCGTCGATACCCCCTTCGTGAACCTGTGCGGGCGGCCTGGGCCGAGCTTGGCGTGCACAAAATTGATGATATAAACAGCGGTGCTCCTTTAGGGCTTTCGGAATTCCAAGAGAGCTGGCTTGATGGTGTTAGACAGCCAGTGGCCATGGCTTACAGTCTTGCAGGGGTAAATGTCTTGACTAGCACCATGGTGGAGAAAGTCATTCTTGACAAACGTCTTGGCCAGAACCCAATGGCGGTTGGTGTACAATTGGCAGATGGGCAACAATTGCTTGCGCGAAAGGAAGTCATCATAGCCGCAGGAACATACCGCACTCCGCAAATTCTGATGCTCTCCGGCCTTGGGCCTGTCTCAGAATTGAAGAAACATAACATCGCCGTGGTACTGGACTTGGAAAACGTTGGCCAGAATTTCGTGGACCATTTTTCGCTCTTTCAATACTGGAAGCTCCGCCATCCTGAAGCTGGTTTGGCCATGGGAACTCCGCTTTGGACGAATCCGGCGTTTTTCAAGGGCATGCCGATTGATTGGAGCGTTGCGGAGGCTGCCCCTAGAAATTTGCTTGCAACCGCTTTGGCAGCTGATGGGGAAGATGTTACAGATGATCATCCTCAGTATTGCAGACCACGTTGCGATATAGAGTATACTGTGATGTACGCCCCTGCTGGTGCCGATATTGTAAGTGTTGATGCTCCCATGGACGGTACTTGCATTGCAACAAGTGTCATGCTCGGTCTCCCTACATCACGAGGTGCTATAACTCTTGCGGCATCCGATCCGGTAGCTCGACCCATTATCAATCCGAACTATAACGCGACCCAAGCTGACCGAGTGCGACTTCGAGCTGGGGTACGACGGATGATTCGCCTCCTGTACGATACCAGTCATGGCAAGGATATGGTCACTGGCGAGCTGCCGCCATCTGGATGCAGCGAGTTGAGCCTGACGTCAAGCGACGAGGAAATCGATGATCGAGTGAAGCGCGCAGGTGTCAATTTCTTCCATGCCATGGGCACGGCGGCAATGGGTAAGGTGGTGGACGCCGATCTCAAAGTTTACGGGGTGGAAAACCTCAGGATCGTTGACGCAAGTGTATTGCCGGTCCCAATTTCATCACATCCACAAGCTTGTCTATATGCTGTTGCTGAGCAGGCCGCAGACATGATACTACATGCTTGAGTAGAACATCCTACAGGATTCTTTTATGATTAATGAGATCCAAATAAGAATAATATAGGTCGTCTCAATGGAAATAATCGAGATATCGATGTACCTAGATGGGTAGGCACATCATTGGTAAATTTTCACCAGCCTTTCCAGTAGAATAACTTCAAGGTCTGAAATATTCTTGCGTGGCATGATGGTCTGCTTGATTTTACCTTGATGTAATCATCAGTCCGAGTAATGGGTGGCCGAATCTACCCCTCAAATCAAACCCTGGCGGAATTGTAGTATTGCCCCAGCACAACAAGTCCGCCCAGTCGTTGATATTGATTCCTTGACCAAAAGCTTCAACCGTAGCATCTTCCACTGTTGACGATCACGCTGCCGTACCAGCAGCAGTAACAGGTTCCAGTGTCTCGACCTCCTTCAACATCGCGGCGTGGTCTTTGACTGCTGGATTTACCGCTTGCACCATGACATCTAGAAGTGCTACACTCTCTCATGGACGAAACATCGTTGGTCTTGAATCCGAAGCTACCCGGAATTTTCAAGTCTACAAATTTGGCGAAAGAGAATATGGCGATGCTGAAGAATAGAAGGAGGGATACTCAAAAGCCAGACTTAGCCAGTGTATCCAGTTCCGAGAGTGTACTCATGATCTTATAATTGTACCGAGCCGCATGTGCACATTAGCTTTTAAAAGTCATAAGATTCCGCTAGTACGCTTAATTAGTCTCATTATGAGATATTGACACCAATTGCTTCAAGAAAAGCGGACGTAGGCGCAGGATTCAGCACTGATGGTATCGTAGATAAAGAGAGGCCAATAATCACACTATAGATAGCTCGGTCATTGCCAGCGGTAGCCCTTCCTCAAAAAAAATGTATATTTCCGACGGCAGTTCTGAACGCTATTGGTTCAGCAATCTCGAGCTCGGCTCTAACAGTATCTGTTGAGGGTTTCGAGCGTCGTCAGTTCGCAAGCGGGAGACAGTATCATCTACTCGACTCGGTGCCTTAGCAAGCAAAACTTCGACTATACTGTCAAGTAATTCGCAGTACTAGACCCCTGTGATTTCTCCTCGGGGAGCTGGCTATCGTTTAAATAGTCGAGGTCTAATAAGTCGCTATGAAAAGCTGGTTCCAAAACTGAGTCGCTACTAGTCATGCGGTCCAAGCAATAGCTCGTCCACCAAACTCGCTTTCGGTGTTCACATCCGTATACGGGAAAATATGCAGTGCAGGTATACAAAGCCCTAAAAGGTTGAACAGACGAATGCTCATGCCAGCAAAAGTAGAGGATATTTTTGGGACGATTGAGTGAGTAGTAGTAAAAAATCCGATTTATGTTAGCGGATATATGGGATTCTGGGATTCTGGTATATTGCAGTAAAATACCAATTAGCCAGGGAGGAATTACAGGAAATTTGAGTGCTTCGACATGGTCTATCTTTGGCTCTTCATGGGGAATCCTCAGCAATCTTAAGCCTTGTTAAAATAGTTCATGATTCTAGAGGGTGTCCTGTTTTTGCTGTTTCAGCACGACCTGAACCAACCTCGTCGAGGAGAAGCGCTAGGTCCCTGTAGGTATTGTATGGTCTCCCAAGCACGAGGACTACTAAAAGTCGGCATGGCCACGTACGATCAGATGCCTGAGACAAAGGAAAGTATAGGTCAAGTCCGGTCGGTCTCGGAAAGATTTGCGAAACCAATGATATCTGCACATGTAAATCTTTCGAACTGACTTAATAGATGAATGGTATATGGGTAGGGTAGGTGCACTTAGAGTCTGTATCTAATTAGGCCTATGTTTACGTTCTATGGATGATCTTACGTATCTCATCGAGTTCTAGACATGCGTAGCTGTGCTGAGGATAACATCCCCCAAGATCAGCGCAGATTGTTGAAGAAGCGTTATCATGCGCGCTCGCTGAGTCAGTATTTGAGGATGAATGATGAGAACACCGCACAGCTCTCTAAGCTTCTGCGTAAATTTTTTTGGCGCTCGAGTTCTTCACCGATGTATCAGCGGGGGCAGGTGTCCTGGCTTCTGAGCTGTTGACTGCATGTGTCTTGGGAATTTTATTTCGTTCTTTGGCATGCTTTAATCCTGCCTCGAGCCTTCTCAGGTAGCTCTCAGGCATCGTTGAGGTACGATCGCGCACACGGTAGGAGTATTCATTGTCGGTTGATTGACAGTATTTGCAGGGTTGCTCTTTTCCCAGAGATGGCCACTCGAGCGGCATAGAAATGAAGATGAAGACATTCTTATTTCTAGTACATTTCACCTTCTGCCTGTGACAGCGACGACAGTTAATGCCGTTCCTATTGTTGAAGCAATAGAAGCTGCAGTAGCAGCTGCAGTAGGAGCTGCAGTAGGAGCAGGAGGAGTAGTCGTTCAATTAGGAACATAGTTTCTAATTAGGAACATAGTTGTTGCAGTTGGTGGGACAACATTGAAGAATGTGCTTAGAATAGTAATCCTCAGTCGCGTTAACTTATCGTCGCATAACAACTCTCAACTCTCCACTCCAACACAGGCACCCAATTAATCTGCTTTCAAGATCATCTATTCATTGCAATTGTCCCAAATCAAATGCTACAATCCCACGTCGATGACGGGCGATAAAGCAATCAAAGGCGACAGGCCCAAAACCATCAGCACCCCACCCAGCAACCTTTTCGACCTTCCTCCTTCTCCTCCACCAACTGATATAAAAGTGCAGGATTCTACCAATATCCCTGTGCTAAATCCTTTCCAGTTGAGCTTTCTCCGTGCACTCAACGTACCTCCAAGTTCCCAGTTGCACCTCTCCTTTACGATATCGAAAGGTGCATATGCACGAGCAACAAAGCAGTTGGCTGCATCTGAGCCAGCAGTCTGGGCTTATGTCCAGGATAAGCTGAGGTGCGTATCCCGCTACTTCTCTACCATTCAGCACAATAGACTAACTCTGCGTATACAGGCACGACCTAATAAACGATTACCTTATCATCTTCCGCATGCCCACTCTCGTCCACGAATTCGTTTCTCGCAAAGTCGCCGACACCATCCACGATCGCCTACGCCTTATCCTATCCTCCCCTTCAATAAACTCCGATACAAGACGCCTCATCCAAGCAATAACGAGTTTAGGTTCAGCTCGTGTCAAGTTCACGAAAACCTGGCATCGTGAGCCAGACCAGCAGTTCAAGATCAAAAGCTTGCGGTATCCGGGCGTTATCCTGGAATCGGCACATAGCCAACGAAGCAACAGTTTGGCTAAAGCCGCGGACGATTATGTCGTTGAAAGCTGGGGCGCCGTCCAACTCGTGATTGGCATCGAAACAGATCCGAATTCCAAAAATATCTACCTCAGCACTTGGGCGCCAAATTTGGAGACAGATGGAGAGGAGAAGGTATTGAGCAGTAAAAAAACAACCGGTTCGGATCTTGTTCGCGATGAAAAAGGCAATATTATGCAAGGAGAGCTGACCGTGAACCTCGGCCATTTTGCTCGAGCAAAGGAGATCATGAGGCTTTTCCCCCAAGCCGATACTACGTTAACTGTATCTATTAGCTACACAGAGATCGCAAGCATTGTATTAGAAGGAGAACAAGAGCAGGAGCTTCAAGACCAAGCTGCGGAGGCCGGGGAAGAAAAGATGGACGCAGAGACTCATAACATAAGGAAGAGAAAACGAGACAGCAGCAGTGAAGAGCGATTGTTAAGCGCCGATGAGAAAGATTGGATGCGTGGGGAGGGAAAGGCTGTAAAAAAGACAGAAGCCGCAGACAGGGACTATCCTGGATAGAAGTCATTTCGTATATTTATATGGCATCTTCCAATTCACTGCACCTGAAGTTCCGGCATTCAGCGTCCGATGGATTCTCGGCGCTTATCAAAGACCGTCACCCAATTGTTAATACGAGGGGTCTGACTACCTACAAGAGCTACAGAACTTGGCAACATCGTTGGTTTGGGACTTCAAAGGTTGAAGTTGGCAGTGAAGATCGCTTTAAAGAGCAGATATACTACTGGCTTCTACTCGCTCAATTTTTCAGCTTCTCAAGTTTGTAGATGCCCTTCCCTCCCGAAAATTCTGCACCAATCATCTTTGCTATTCTTGCTATCGTTTCTGTTGACATCTCGCCCACGACAAGAAAAGAATTTCTCTGGAGATGGACATTTTGAATGATTATGGGTCCATCAGATGAGATGAAGATCATAATATCACAATCCAAAGTGAGATTGTTAAGCTTATTCGAGTGCTGAAGTACGAAGGCGTAACGGTCGCTTGGACGCGCCAGTGAGTGCCAACGAAAGAATCGAACTTTGACAGTGTTGAATATAAGTTCATTTGTGGTTGTCCCACGAAAGGACCTTGTGTGGCCCATCATACTCCAATTTTTCATATCTCAAGGATTTCCAGATGATAAGGCAATGACATCCGAGTCATTGATAGCGAAATTTTCACCTAAGTTTGACAAGCCTGGCGAATTGTTAGACGACTATTCAAAAGACTCAGTTTCACCTACTCATTTTCAATCTCAAGAGAATAAAGGAAGGTATCTGACTATTCGTCCTGAGATCTTGATCTCTCTTACATTTGTATTTCTCCTGGACTAAACAGGGGTGGTGCTACAATTGACGCTGGTAAAAGTCCCGATGTAGGCGCCAGAGAAAGCTATCCGCGCGCTAACAGAGACCTGCAGGCGTGTTGAAGGATTGAGAATGGGAAATTAAGTTCTCCGTCTCCATTTCAAATCTCCTTTTATTATTTCTTATCACATCACATCACATCACACCAAATCAAACCCCGCCAAACGCCCAACGCCTTGTCTACACCTTCCCAACCCAAACCCAACCACAAACCCCAAAAACCAAAGCTGATACCATCCAGTTCTCTTAGGCTGACCCAAACCAACAACCTACCCACGTCCCAACCCACCCCCTCTCACCCAGTCCGCGATCTCCCTTCCCCCGGCCCTCACCCCTCCTATCTCCCCCCTCCTTCCCCCCCCCCCAAACACACCACCACCATACCCAGCAGCCCAAGCCCTCCCTGCCACGGATCATGCGGTCAATACATACCTCCCCTATTAATACTAGCCCTGTGGAAGTGGTAGAGTGCTGTGATTTGGATGCTACATCCCTACTCTCGTTCCCCACGCTATCCCTGCTGTGGTTGTGGTAGTATGTCCAGCGGTCTAGGGTGTGAGCGCTGGTGTTGGTGTTGGTGTTGGTGCTGGGGGTGTTTGCGATGTTATGGTTGAGTTGTTAGAAGCAGAGAAAGGAGGCGTAAGGTGCGGTGTGTGCGAGGGGCGTTTCTTGAAAAGTCCCATACCAAGATAAGACGACCAGCAATTCCGCCACTATTGCGACTCTTCGATAGCTTGGGTTTGATTATGCCCGTAATCTTCTTGGCTGGACTGGAGGATTTGGGAGCGGTGGGAGGCTTTCGTTTGGCGACGAGGGAGGAGGTGCTGTCGAAGTCGTTTTGTCAGGCTGGCGGAGATGAGATTGTGACTGTTTCCAACTCGCAATTGTCCTGTATGCAATCATCAATTTGCGCCATCCTTCGTACCCCGTAAGCTTTCCCAGATTACGGTCTCCTAGCCCTCACGTGCTGGCCAAAAATTGTCGCCTCCGCTTTCTTCGCTCGTACAAAAGAATTTCTTCCTATAGAGGCGGTATATGAGAAAAAAAGGCATTAAAGGTTCTGGCGCCAAGAAAGAGGAAATCCAGGATGTTACGAAAATGGAGAAAAGGTATGCTGAGCTTATTCAAGCTAGAAGGTATCGCAGGAGCAGATTCTCTAAGATTACAATTCAAAACGCATTTCCTAGAAGACGAAAATGAGTATCCTGAAGCATTTTGCTAAGAATCCTACAAGCTTAGTAGGAAGACTTCTATTCGCTGTCCCAAAGAGTCAGTTATCAAACCAATTGCGATGCATCGAACAAATCCAAACTCAGAGTGTAGATAATTAGAAGCAGCATCTAATCTACTCAATAGCACAGACGCACAGTTTCGAAGAGAGTTCCGCTTTGATATTGCTCTGGTTAACAATCTTCCTATTGCCTTGATCTTCCTCCCCGCTGCCGACATCCTAACCTTTACTGTTGAAGGACGAGTCTCCTTGGAGACAATAGGACCAGATACCGTTGCCGAACTTATGCGAGTGTGGAACCAGAACAGCGTGAACGAGCTGAGTCGGGGAAGAGCACTCCTATTGAAGACTGTGATATATTTGGGTGTGAAGAGGTTATGGATTTAAGTTTTCGGGCTTGCAAGTTGCAGGTCCAAATTACTGTGAAAGGACAATACCAAAATCCGAGTGATCTAATGGAAAAATATTGGAACTTGGCTTCGTACATTTGGCAGAAGGTTATCGTCATATGCGAAACCTGTATCGTTTTTTTTTTAATTTGCCGAGAGCCCCATCAAAATTAGCGAATCTTCAAAAAGTGCAAAATAAGAACCAGATTTGTAGAATCAACCTCACTGCCCCCCCAGTGCTTCATATATAGTAGATTCAATGATTTATATGTAGTATATTCAGTGCTTCATATGTGACCTACTCAGTACTTCGTATGTAGCCTACCCAGTGCTTCATATGTAGTATATCCGATGCTTTATATGTGACCTGTTCAGTGCTTTATATGTAGTATATTTAACGCTTCATATGTGATCTACTCAGTTCTTCATATGTAGTATATTCAATGCTTCATATGTGATCTACCCAGTGCTTCATATGTGACCTGTTCAATGCTTCATATGTAGTATATTCAATGCTTCATATGCGACCTATTCAGTGTCTCTTACTCTCTTACGTAGTCTATTCAGTGCTTCATGTTCGATCTATTCAGTGCTTCTGGCAGAACAGGTCACATATATGAAGCACTGGGTAGGTCACATATGAAGCATTGAATATACTACATATGGAGCATTGAATATACTACATATGAAGAACTGGGTAGATCACATATGAAGCGTTGAATATACTACGTATGAAGCACTGAATAGGCTACATATGAAGGACTGGATAGGCCACATATGGAGCACTGGATAGGTCACATATGAAGCACTGAATATACTACATATGGAGCATTGGACAGGTCACATATGGAGCATCGGATATACTACATATGAAGCACTGGGTAGGTCACATATGAAGCATTGGATATACTACATATGGAGAACTGGGTAGGTCACATATGGAGCGTTGGATATACTACGTATGGAGCACTGGATAGGCCACGTATGGAGCACTGGATAGGTTACATATGGAGCACTGGATAGGCCACATGTAAAGCACTGGGTAGGTCACATATGGAGCACTGGATAGGTCATATGGAGCACTGGATAGGCCACATAAGAGGCACTGAATATACTGCATTTAATATACTACATATGAAGCACCGGGGGGGCAGTGGGGTTGATTTTACAAATCTGGTTCTTATTTTGCACTTGTCACTAATTTTGATGGGGCTCTCGGCAAATCCTAAAAAAACGATATTCTACAGGTTTCGCATATGACGATAAATGAGGTCAGACAGACGTAACATTTTCGCAACAACGCAGCCATTCCAAACCCTCACCTCACCGTCTGCCTCAAATACTCTGGAAGTATGCGATGCGCGAAGTGAAAACCATTGGCCATTATATGGGCAATGGGTCGCGCGCCCAGGTCCATGCCGCAATTGTTGGAGAGGAACACGTCGCGCTGAAAATCGTATGTGCATGCTCTCCTGTTGACGTTCCGCTGTGTACTAAGTGCATGGTGTTCCAGTACCGTGAAAAGGCTTTCTTTAAACAAGAAAAGGAAGCTTACGAGCATCTTCTCCGAAGCAAACCATCTTCATCTCTCAAGCTGCCCCGATACTTCGGCACCTTCGCCCTCACCGAATCTGTTTTATCAACCTTCGAATTTCAACACAGTCGAATTGACAAACGACAACATGTTGGCCCTTGCACTCCCTACAAAGTGGCACTTGGATTTGAGAAGTTCAGCGGAGTTGGCCTTCACACTATTATCAACGACCTAAAAGATACGTCTCTTGCCAAATTTGAAAAGGACCTATCCAAAACCATACGAGCGCTTCACGATATTGGCATATGCCACCGAGATCTCAAGGCCGATAACATCTTGTTGGACCCTACTATGCTAGAAGATAATCAACAAGTCACAATGAAGTACATGGTGATCGACCTCAGTGAAGCTGCTCTGAAACATAAAACTTCCGAGCATTGTTGGAGAAAATTGCAGAAGCTTGACTTAAGTTACATGCGAGGAATGTTTTCGGATGCTCGGGCAGCGAAGGTGCGGCTGAACGGAATTTATCTCTCGTGTTGTTTGTACGTTGGGCTGACTTCTATGAACCATCTAGGCTGTTAGGTTAGGATTCCAAACACTTTCCAATATCTTACCTTCGAACCCAAACCTCAATAAAGATGTAGCCAAACAACCCGCGATAGACGTAGAGACACAATTGGAACTCTCTCGTTTGCTCAAAGTTGCATATTCAGCGCCGAAAATTTCGTCCCTTGTGGACGAAATTCTTCAGGCGACCACTTCTTTGGTACCGGAACTGTGTTCGGCTGTGGTCAAAATCCTTCATAATCGTGGGCGGTCGTCTGAGGCGCTTGCTTTACTGGAGGAACAATTTACGAATACTATAACCCAAAATGGCCGGTGTCCTCAGCTCAGTCGTCAGAAGGGCCTCATACTACAATCCTTGGGATCGGAAAGGCGTGACGCAGCACAAGCCTTCGAGTTCGCTATTGCTCAGTTCAGTGAGCAACTTGGACCACTCGATGACGCTACTCTCTCTACTCGACGGGAATATGCCCTCTTCCGAGCGAGAATTGGTGACCGCAATATAGCGACAAAGATTCTCAAAGATATTTTAGCGACATTGGCCAGCCAGAAAGTCTATACGCGAAAGCAGGCTCGGATCATCGATACATGCTCGAAGAATATCAAAAGCTTTTCAGCCTTCAAAGCTCCGGATTCTTCCATTTTGGCCAACGATCACCAACACCTCACCAAGCTCGAAGAGGAAATTTTCTTCTGATACAGACTCTGGTATTGATCTTCGGTCACCGAAGCGGTTGCATTGTAATTCAAATCGCGAACAATCGAGGTAAGAGAAAAATGCCTTTTGTGAAGATGAGCTCCTAACTTAGAGAAAGCAGGTCGGAAACAAACGATGCAGATCCGGCAAAATTCCAAACCTCCCCCCCTTCTTCCAAACCAATGCAAAACTCGTCCGCGCCGAGGACGTAGTCCTTAGGTAGGGGCAATCGCTCTCTAATACCAGTATCACATGGCTAATTTGTTCCGAATCAGTCAATCCTGGCAAGGGGAATCCGAAATTAACAATGCGTCACAACGGGGAAAAAGAAGCTGGGAAACACAATGGGACGGAGGACGAGGATGGACAGGGAGCCGTGCTCTTAACGTTTGCAAAGTCGTGAAGGACCACTCTCTAAGCACGCATCACATGGGAACAAGTTCACACGCCTGCGCTCGCAAGCTGAGCAAGATGGGAAAACGATGGCAGAAACCCGTTCTCCGACAATGGATGCTTGAGTTATGAACAAGGTCCAAAGCTTGATGATGCTTTGCGTTATATGCGAGCGCCATGACTGCTTCGTACACTTTGACACCCTTCGACATATCACGCACGCACTTTTGAGGATTCTCGATGCAAGAAGGGGGACATTGAGTTAGATGTACAGCAGGAAGTACAATGCGACGTAGTTCGTAGACTGAAAAGATATATTTACTGCTTACAATCTTTGTTCCCTTTGGAAGCGTGTACCTATTTCGTGAAGCTGTATACTGTCCTTGCCATTCCTCTTTCCTTTACAAACCTTTGAACTGATCATATACCAAAACTCTGCTATTAGAGGTTGCTATTTGACGAGGGAAATTTTATCAATGAGGAATCCCTTAATGTCCTTCTGGCTCTCCGAAGTCGTTTCCTTACGCAACTGGTCTGCATGCTCATAGCCTTGAGCGCATATTTCCGTGGCGTTGTCCAATATCAGTTCCCACAACATGATCGCCCTTCAAGCCAAGACAGCGACTAGGCTCTGGTACCCCCTCTCCAACCATCTGGTATTCCTCTCCAACCTTTACGCTTGTTTCCGGAACAATCCTTAAAAATCCCCTTGCCAAGCCCGATTAATCCACATTGATAAAGTCTCTGCTTTCGCCCATCCGAGCGGTTCCTAGATTCCTACTTCAAGAAGACCAATGCTAAGGTTATACAACGTCATGTGTTGTGATATACTTCGAGCTCCCCTGTCCCTGAAGCTGATTGGGATGCTGAAAGATTTCATGGTCGCATTTATCCAGTTCCTTGTCTCGTTTCTCATGTCTTTTTGTTACTTCAGTCAGATATTATGATCGCGTATTCAAGAATCAGATATTACATATGTGCTCTAATTTTGTCGTCTTCGACGCATCGCTTGACACATTTCGATTCGCTCATCTGTCAGTTCGAGAGTTTTTGAAAAAGCAATCAGAATATAATAGAACATCGATAAATTGCTTGACTGTCGAAACGTGTCTTCAGACTTTGATCAACACTTCTGAGTTCTTGACCGATGTATGCCGCTCTTTACTGAGCTATTCATTGCAAGCTGACTAGGGGTAAGGAGTTCTCGAAGTGCCTTCGCGAGCTGCTCTTTCAATTTCTCTCTGAAGAGAACGATTCAAAATCCTCATTCGCTACATGAACTACGATACTTGGAAAATTGGTGAACGAGCGTGCGATTGGCTGAAGAGCTTACTATAAGTATGATGACATCATAGAATCATCACAAAGAACATTAGTTTTTGCCTGCGTGTTTGATTTCGTCGAAGTGGTGCAAGATCAAATCATCAAAGAAAGCTTTCAGTCAAACATCAAGAACAAGAATGATCACGATCTTTTACATCTTTCAATAGCAAATAAGAGCTCGAACGTAACTACAGTGTTACTAGATAGTAGATACAGAGCTATCAATTACAAGTGAATCACTCGAAGTTGCAGCAAGCAGTTTTGAAAGAGACGAGATCATCATGAATATTCTGTTAAAACGGGATACGGCTTTCGAAATTACAGATATCGTGATTGAGAGAGTTTTTACTAAGCAAGTAATCTTGCTTTTATTGCAAGAACATCAAAAAGAGTTTCGAGTGACATTGAAAATTCTTCAGATTATCGCGAAAAAGTTTGATAAAGACGTTATGACGCTGTTGCTGTACGAGCGCAGAAGCATGATCACTATCACAAACGCAATTGTACAGGCAGCTGCAGGAAATGCAAGATACAGCTTAGAGATGATGAAGCTAGAAAAGCGCGGAAGTCAATTCTACATCTCTCGAGAAGTGATCATGACTGCAACAAGAAATTCATCAAGTGGTTCCGCAGTTCTGAGCTTGTTGCTAGGAAAGCGTCGTCAGAAGATCGAAATTACAGAGAAGATAATTGAAACAGTTGTGACACACTGAGATAGTCATGGCATAAGACTTCTGCTTAAGAAGCTGAGACGATCGTTCAAGATCACACAGACTGTGCTCAAGAAAGCAGCACGTAACGAAGTTGATGACATTAACGTCATCAAATTGTTTTTGAAGAATGGCGGAAACAAATTCAAGATTATTGAGGAAGTAATGATAGTAGCTGCAAAGAACTTCGAATGCGAAATGAAGTTGATAGACATGCTTCTAAAGAAGTATAGTGATCATTTCAAGATTACAGAAGCGCTGGTCGACGCAGTAGCAGAAAGTTGGAATGGGAACAAGAAGATGAAGATGCTTCTAGAGAAGGCGAGCAATGAGGTCAAAATTATCGAAAGAGTTCTCGTGACTGTCGCAGGCAACTGAAATGGTCAGAAGACAATTCAGCTGCTTTGAGACCAGCGTCTCGATGAGATTAAAATCACAGATGAGGTTCTTGTGACAGCTGCAGAAAATGAGAAGCATTCAGAACAGATGATGAAACTGCTATCACAAGAATGTCGTTTTCAGAACGAAGTTTCCGAGCAGGTGGTCACTGCAGTGGCGGAGAGCTGGGACGCGGAGAAACTGATCATGCTACTTTTCGAAAAGTGGGGAAATAGACTTTCAGTCACGGAAAGGGTTCCCGAGGCCGCAGCAGCGAACGAGCACAGCGAGAAGATCCTGATCCTTCTTTTGAAGAATGGAGGCGAGAAGGTCAAAGCCGACATTAAAGTTACGGAAGGAATATTGCAAGCAGCCGCGGAAAACGAGATATACGGCTTGGAAGTGATGAAGTTCTTGCTGACGCATTGCCCTACTCAGAGCAGCATTACAGAAGAGGTGCTCAAGGCAGCCGCAGCAAACAAGAAGCTTGGGAAAGAGTTATTAAAACTCTTATTAGAGCATGGCGTGGCTGTCATTAGTGACGCGGTCGTGGCTACAGCCGCGGCAAACGGACAAGAAGATGTGTTACAGAGTCTTGAAGGTTGAAACCACATTAAAGATTGGAGAGAACAATGATTTGCTGTTTCCTCATTCTACAACGCAGTCAAAAATGGGGACGCAGAAACGATCAAACGTTTTCTGACTAAAGATTTGGATCCAGATCTGGACTACCGAGGGAATATATCACCTCTCTGGATAGCCACGTGGAATGAGCACTTTGAGGCAGTTGACCTCTTGCTTAAAACGCACACTGTCGATGTCCATTGAAGGTCTTCAGATGGACGATCACCTCTATTTTGTGCAGTGGAGCGTAACTCTGAAGACATTGCAGTATTGTTATTAAAGAATGGTGCGAACTCTAAGTTGACTAATAATAAAGGAGTTACGCCACTTGAATTAACTGAACAGGATGAACATCTTGAGATGGAAGATATATTTAAAAAGTATACTTTAAATTAGAACAAGTTACTATTGTCGATAGCTATTGAGAAGACATGAAGACCGACAGAAATCCAGTGAAACTCAACAAAGCCGAGGAGAAGTAACACTAATGTTGATCGAAGCTGAACGCGCGATTGAAAGCGCTACGGTCATTGTATACTCGTCGGGTGTGTTGGGGCTATTGATTCCTTCGTCATACATACAGTCGATATTAGAAGCGACACAACAGCTTATAGGGGATGTGGAAATATGCCGTGGCCCATGTCCATTGAAACGCCAAAGAAGATCCTAGTTCTGCAACTGAACTGTTGAACCGCGATGAGTAACTTGGCAACTGCATGGTAGCTTTTCCTCTTACAATTAGTTTGCAATTGACAGCCCGGCCGCATGAGAACAAAGTGAAAGCAGTAGTCATGTTGTCTGGGAATTTATGCCATTGATAGAAATTCATGAACAGGGACGGTCAAAAATGGAAGGAAGCGGTTTTCCCAAGCATATGGCAAAAGCGTTGAGCGTTTTAAAGGAATTGTTATTGTTCATATTACGCAGTCAGGGTTAGCCGATAACAGACCGTCGTCCCCTTATTGCATCGGTGGTGTTGAGAGGAAAGAAAATCGGGGTGTTCATGTTTGATGGGGTACCCATCTCTGCTACCAATTTCCAAATGCTCCATGAGAGCAATCCGGTTCTTCCCGCCAACGCACACAAACCCTGCGAGACTGGCTATTCTGGTCAGCATGATCCGGTGCGGGCGTACAAGATAGCGATGCTTACCAGGTGAGTGTTTACATAGTATGGACGGAAGACTCGGGCAATCCCGCACCTATGCGGTACTGTATGATGGTATATCGATAGATCTGCAGTACTTTCATTTGTGTAGGCATCGGGCCAATTTTTGACGATTTTTGGTCCGTGTTCGGCTTTTGACATGAAACTGATGCGGTTCGATATCAATCTGTTGATCCACTCGCCTTATGTTATATATTACAAACTTTCCTCCGCTTGCTTTCTGGCTTTTGATCCCTCGTATTGAGATTCAGCTCCCCAAGTGCCTTTCGTTTCGAGGTAGAAGCTGGAGAGGAAGATTTCGAGCACCCGCTATCGCAGAAAGCAGTTTTCATAGCTTGAAAGATTATAGCGGGTTCGTTGGTCGGCAACGTCTTTTTCTCAATGTGGAGACTAGCATCATAGAATTTGTAAGGTTCCTCAAACTTCTGCAAGTATGCGTATGGAATGTCGGCCGTGTACTGTACAAGCTTCGTTATTATTCGCTTCGAAGGGCGCTGATCTTTTGGGGATTTGAGGCTTGTGGTGCTCGATCGAGGAGTACTGGCTTTCACGGTTGATTCGTGCTCGGGAACAAAAAGAGTAACCTATTGTAATTGGATTAGGGCTGCCTATCATTCGGAAAAGAACAGCATACCCGGTGCGATTTTGATCCTTGCAGACCACGTCTCCTTCTTAGCTGAGCCAGAGTGATCAGAATGGCGATGTAAATGGGGTCAATGGCAAGCCCTTGTTTGCTTTTGATTTCTTTGGTAGCAAAGGCCCATGACTTCTTTCCAGAGGTGTACCGTTCCCGTCGAGCAGCAGATGTCCACATGTGATCAGTGTAAGCCCAGATCGGAGTTCTTGAATACTCCACAGATGTAGATTGATGCCAGGCGAGTATAAGGGGAGGGAGTTGAGCGATGTGGTGATTATCATACTCGAAAAACAGCGTACTCTCCACGATATCCAGCTTTTGTAATTCTGCCGTTCTTTTGACAAGTTGTCGCGTCTGCTCGTCTCTTGATATCGCCCGAGCGTGTTCTAGATTCCATACTGCTCCTAATACTTGTGTGCTCTCATCGACCTGGCATTTAACGTCCTCCACTACAGGCTCCCCTAGACTGGCAGATATAACAAGATCGACGCCGAGAGCATGTAAGTGGTCGGCAGTCCATTCAAGCGGATGGACGAAGAGTCGAGTGGCGCAGCTTTTGAGGAGTATGGCGCGTATAGAGCCAGGCGCTGGAGGTGGGTGCCGGCCATGATTTGAGCCTGCGGGGGACAAACTCGGCACAGTATTGCTCATACTTATATTCGTAGCTTCGATGCGGCGTTGGTGTGTTCGTGCTGTTGTGGGTTTGTGTGTTGTCGCGCTTTGTTGTTTCGGCCTTTCGGTTCTTTCTGGCATCGTTTCCGCGCTAAACTCGATTTTGTCTTTCAGCCTCGTCCCGCTTTTGTTGTGCGGAGATAAGAATCGTCTATTCTACTCGTATCGACCATTTCTATGATACTTAATACATGGCGCAAAAATGGCCTTCGAATGAACGGGAGTTTCTTCGTAGATTCCCTGTTCAACGAGAGCAGCACTATTCATAATCTACCCCGCGAGCTGAAATCTGCAAGCGGGAGTGCCTGGTCTGCAAAACATCTTCAAGCATGCCGTGTCCTGGTACAAGATTATAGTGGTAATACATACAGTATTCCAATTCTCAATGACTACAAGACTACGGCTACGGCTCGTGTAGCTGCAGACCGATCCCTGCTCACTTCCCTTACATCATTCTCCTATGAGGAACTGCGAAGCTTGTCCCATCGTGCCCTACGCTCTGTCCCCAGTTTCGGTTCGTTTTTCGTCTCTCTCGCCGACGTTACTCGTGTGCGAAGTCAGAGCCTCCCTAGTCGCCGCCTTCGAGAAAATATTCAAGCCCCGGAACGACCCAACTTCAGATCTGGTGAAGGCGAAGGCTTCTCTTCGTCTCCGCCAATAGGCTCCTCGCCTTTTACTACAGTCTCCTCCACATACTCACCACGCCACCTGAACGAGAGGCCTGATTTCGAGGAGCAGATCGACCGCAAAAAACACGAAGTCGTATCAGCGAATATGGCTGCACAGTTCATTTCTATAGTTATCAATCTTTACTCGAGTCAGCCAGATGGAAGTATCACAACCGAGTTCTTCAACGCTCCAAATACGTTTTATTTGGTCTCACCTCATCTCAACTGTATTTGTCAAGATGACGGCGCTGCTTGGCGCAGAGAGTTTAACCCTATCACTAAATAGCTCGGGAATTGGAGCGACATCCGATTCGACTCTCGCACAACAATTCTGTGAGCTGCTTGGGTCTGAGTTGTCACAGGTGGTAGACGGAGACTACGAAGCACTTGATGATGAACGACGGTGGTAAGATTTATCACTTAAACTTTATAAGTAAGCTTATTAACTTCTTTTTCTTAGCCGCTTTCTTATCTCGGTCCATCAGTCTGATATTATGATTGTATCTTGTTACTTTTCCTCGGAGTATCTCAACTACATTTATTCGGATCAACCACCACCACACCTACCGTATATTACGTTACACCGATCGCGCAAGTATGACCTCGGCGACCCCGTGGACAGAAGGGAGGCTACTGAAGCTATTGTCGCTCTTGACGAATATTTCAACCATACAATCTAAGCATCCATTTTGCCGCAGCTGCTTTTATGTACTGCGTCCGGGGTTTGTTTGTTGAGTGTACACTGCAGGCAGCCACAATTTTGAACAAAATACTTAGTTATGGCAAGACAATGGCTTGGGTTCGGTCCGAAACGAAACGGTCAGATGGTCAAAGATGTGCATCACCTCAGGCCATCTAGTCGACTATCCGTACCCCGCACTTTCGCTCCAGTATTCGCTTAGTACTAACCAGCCATGTAACCAAATCGGCACCATATTACTTCTGCAAAGGCTGCTTTACACGCAATTCCTTCAAAACAGCCTTATATAAAACCTTCCAGGCCTTCTTTTCCTTCTGCCATACCTTAATATGGGCCTTACAACGCTTGTAAACCTTTATTAGCTCGTTAAGATACTGCTTTTCGGAACGGTCATCGCGGGTCTTCTGCCTCAATTTCTCTAAATCTAGCCTATCACTGGTCATAGATCGAGCATCTTTGACGTATAGAATGCCTCCCGTTGATAAGATCTTAGCAGATTGATCTTTACGTATATTTCGAGCGTTGATAGCGGCTTCCGTGGCTGCTATTTTGACTTCCAATAGGTCAACTCTACGAGTCATCGCATTGGCTTCTTTGGTATATTTGAATAACTTCTGATGAAGCTCGAGTTCATAGCCGGAACAAATTAAACTGACTTGTTGTCTTCTCAGCTGTAATCTAGTAGTAGGGGTAGTCTTTCAGAATCAAACGTCAGTTGAGTCAATATATCTACGCATACAATCGTTGATGTAAATCAGAAGAACATCAAGTTTCGTATCAGCATTGATTCCTAGAATCGTCTTGAGAAAGACTCTTCCGCTAGTAAAGATGATCTTTTCATCGCTGTAGTGTAGGGGTTGAAAGAAGACATCGTCCCGACGTGTAACTATAGCAACAAGATTGTCTGAAGTTTGTAGCAGCATATTCTTGGCTCGCGTCTGCTTGCAGAAACTTCTGTGCTTGCAGAAACTCTTGATATCTTGCAACCGATTGTTGAACCTTACTACTAGAGGCAGTTGAAACCTTCACGCACGCCCTGATTCAACTTCATGGAGAAACAGGGTCAAAGAGGTGCATTACAAGCACTGTTCGAACATTTCCCCTTGAATACTGTCGCCCCTCCCGCCTGTACCAACTACGAAACGGAAACGTAAACGTAAACGGAACAACGACATAGACATACGCTTTGCGTTGAAGAAGCAGCGCACTCAGCACGATCAATTATATATATCTCCGCCACCCCCTCCCCCTCCGCACGATTCAAAGACGTTCAGGTAACATCAGTGGAGTGTGACACCTAGACCAGCCTAGGACGGGTGGACGGATAGCTTTAGAGGGAGAAATTCGCCACAGCGGCCCGGGTGACGATATTTGCGCTGGAACATTCTGTTTCCTGTACCGTGATCGCTCTTGGATTCTGGTGATACTGCGAGTACGAAGGTGACAGTAGTAAGGTAGTAGTACACAGTATCCCTTTAACCGCTGCCGGGTGCCTTATTTAGCGTATTCGCTTACTCCACCAATCAGTTTATAGGATTTCACCCTGAACTTCTATTGTTCATCCTATCTTAATGCTATGATGATAAGCGGCCCAACAAGGACCGTCTTTGCAGATGAAGACATCGCAGATATTGCAGCCATAAGTAGAGCGCTTTCCCCGCTTGCTGCGGCCCAAATTTGGTGTAATTTCATCGAGAGACCTTCGTTTTCTTGATCATGCCAATTGCTCTATCTCCTTGCATCCACGGCAGTTCCCAGAGCTCTTTCTTTTGCAGATTTCATGATCTTCTAAAGGTATCATTGAACGTTCAATTGCTGATCCAATTGACGTTCTTTTTCGCTTCAGAAACTGCCTTTGAAAGGCCTGAATAAGACATGTAGCCAGAGCCGTTCTGAACTCGCTATGAACAGTGTATTTAGTCTTCTTTGAAACATCTGAATGCAAAGAGAGTTTGTAGACATTAATAATGCTGATTTCAATCAAGAACTCGTACGAGGCTTTGTGTTCTTCTGATCTACATCGACGGTTGTATGCGTAGGTATATTGAATTCAACTGACGTTTGAAGGAATCTGAATAGACTCAAATCGATCGCCTATAACAGTGATAGGACGCAGATTAGGACGGTCAGTTCCTAAATCAGTTGAATCAGGTACTACGTCACAGGAAGGCATTATCGAGGTGGGCCAGAACAATAGGGGGCTTTGTTGACATTGTTTCTATTTACAAAAAATAACCTTTTTGACCGAGCCTTATCACATCTGGTTAGGGTCAACCTTAAAAATTAACCGAAGGCAAACAGCGGTTAAAGGGATAACCCACTATTTTGAGCGTTTCAAAGTTTCACGTTTCACGTTTCACGTTTCAATAGCGTCGCACGCTGACTGGGCCGAGGCACTGCGAATACGGTAACCTAACCTAAGGTAGAATAAGCTACGGAACAATGTTTGCCGACTTCGCCTCGCTGACCGACAACACCGATCGCTCCTTCCAATTATTTATTATTATCATTCACCAACCCATCCCCATCCGTTGGATTCACCGCTCCGCAGTAGCGGCGGGGCTCAGGGGGTGGCATCATGATGTTTTACTCCTACTTGAAGATGAAGTCGCTAACCTGCGAACTCTTCATTTCTCCTCTTTCTTTTCTTTCCCCTTCAGCTTCACCATGCAGTCATCGTGGGTGCGATCCGCCGTTTCTGCCACCATAGTGGCCAGTGCCACCGTGAATGCCATTAACCTCGATGTCAACGATACTGGTATGTTGCTTCGGCGTTAATTCCAAACAGTTCACTGCTGACCTTGTGTGTGTCTATAGCATCCATCAAGAGCGCGGCGAGCACCGTTGCCTACAAGATGATGACATACTATACGGGCAACCAAACTGGCAACGAGGCCAACGTGGGTCTGCTCCCGAAGCCATATTACTGGTGGGAGGCTGGAGCCACGTGGGGAGGCATGGTGGACTACTGGCATTATACGGGCGACACCACCTACAACGACGTGGTCGCTCAGGCAATCCTTTCCCAAGCGTCACCCACGAATGATTTCATGATGCTGTCACAAATCAAAGACTTGGTAAGCGGACCTTTTCACTAACGTGCTGTTCGAACATCTGTCCTGACCCTTATTTCTAGGGCAACGATGATCAGGTATTCTGGGGTCTCACTGCCATGTCCGCCGCTGAACGTCAATTTCCCAACCCCTCTGCCTCGTCTACGCCCTGGATTGGGCTCGCTGAAGGGGTGTTTAATGATCTTGCTTCACGATGGAACACCACACAGTGTGGCGGAGGTTTGAAGTGGCAGTGGGTCACCACCAACGCTGGCTATGACTACAAGAGCTCAATCACCAACGGCGGATTCTTCCAACTCTCTGCCCGCCTGGCTCGATATACCGGCAACAGCACCTACTCAGACTGGGCACAGAAAGAGTGGGATTGGATGACCGCCATCGGGCTCATTGATTCCGCCTTTCATGTCTACGACGGCAGCAACGATCTTATCAATTGCACCCAAGTTGACGGCAGCCAATGGTCCTACAACATGGGTGTGTTCCTATACGGGAGCGCGGTAATGTCCAACATCACAGGACCCAACCCCGTCTGGCGAGACCGGACCAAGGGTCTGCTTACCACCGCTACCTCGACATTCTTCTCGCCGTTTACCAACTCGACAAACGTCATGTACGAGTATCAGTGCGAGAAGTTTGACAAGTGCAACAATGACCAATTCAGCTTTAAGGCATACCTCGGAAGATGGATGATAGCTTCTGCACAAATGGTTCCGGAACTCTATACTACCATAATGAGCCTCGCTGCTCCGTCCGCCAAATCAGCCGCCGCCGCTTGCTCCGGTGACCAAAGTGCGTGTGGCACGAAGTGGTACGTCGGCGGATTCGATGGCATCACCGGGGTTGGCCAGCAGCTTTCGGCCTTGGAGAACATTCAGGGGCTGCTGGTCAGCTCGGCACCGCCACCAGTGATTGTCCATGGTACTTAGTATGTTTTCAAAAAGCTTTAGCGATATGCATCTCTTGGCGTCATTTCTCGGAAAAGCAAATTTTGTACAACATAGCTTTACATATATACTCGCTTCGCTGTTGTCGACCAAGTCACGTGCTGTAAATCATTCAGCTGCAGTGGCTTTTTGCCTCTGGATGATCATCACTGGCAGGTTAATCAACTTTCAACAGCACTACCTTTGTTACTGCCAATGTCTTATTCTCTGCCATTGTTCCGAGTGCAGACTAAAGATGTAAACCCAGCGCTTGCGGTGCCGGTTATCTTCTGCATATCAAGTGGAATGTGTACTTGATCCAAGGCCAAGTCGTTGGCCAAATCTAAGAGGTGACAAAATCACCCTATTTGACATGGGCTCTAACAAGATTTTGCAGAAACCCAATCTACCACTTGTTCTCCTTTAGACTGTGATTTTTCTGTTCTTTTTTTACTTACCTCATGGTTGCTATCGCGAGCCGTTGCACAGCCACATAACAACAATGAGATGTTAGTAGCGCATTAGGGTAAGATGTCTATCTTGTGGGGGGCGTATCGTTTCACCATGAGCGTATTACTGCATTCTAGGGAAACGCGGCTCGCAGTTGACTTCGAATGCCTTGGGCTTCCCTCTGGCCAGGAGATATATGTACTTCAGATCGTCGAATGGGACACGACTCTAAGTACGCGTGTATCTCCGAAGTATGTTTGTTTTGTTTATTCGAAGTCATGCGGTTACTTGGCATATAGGAACGCATGGAATATCTGAAGGAACTACTGTGGTCGGTGCACGGCATGTGGCATTACTCCATTCGACTTTGGGTTGATCTTCATGGGACGTCATGGCTCAGTAATAACAGTCCATCATCTACTGCGCCTGATTACGATCTGCGACGGCTCGGACCTGATACTTGCAAAGGATAGGCTGGGATGTGAGTACTCGAGGATCTTTATATAAACCGTCCATGTAACACTAATTGATTATCACAACGATCACTGTGTTTGAAAGATCATCTACTTCTCGTGTTCCTCGTTGCCTCGTTCTTTCTTTGGTTTTTCCATTGGTCGAGAGACAAAGTATCAATCACCGTAATACTACAATTTAGATCATTTATAATGGTCAAGACATTCATCATCTCCATTGCTACTGCGCTCGCAATTGTACCATGCGTTACCGCCTCTCCAGTCCATCATCATAAACTCAATACAGGGAACTCGGTTGCCCGTACAGACCCCCCCACGCGGCGATTGACTCGTCCTGTTGGAAAACCCTTAGATTGACGCACTGGCTCCGCACCTGGAAAGACTAACACGCCAACATGTACAGGGCGAGATACATCAGCCTGCTGTGCGCAAGATGAGCCATGGTCAACTTGCTTCCTTCGGCTCGCAGAAAACTAATGCTGGATCATCATGCTACAACATTGACGGCTGTCTTTACAACGGCGTTCAGCTGAGCTCTACCTCTTCCGGCTTGCGATTTGCCAAAGTATCATTACGTAATCTATGATATTGACGGTATGGGTTGCTGAATAAGTTTTCGACTTTGAGCCATCGTCGCTGACAATTGAACAGCTGTGAATTATTTCTTCAGCACGTGGTACCACGCTTTGAACGACGCTTTTCCCCAGGCTTCGAGTACCCATCACCAGCATCGTTGAAGCCGTCGGCCCGATGCAAAAAACCCATGTCGGTTTATCAGACGTTCTTCTTGCACTCAGCTTTGGCTTAGCATTCAGCGTGTTCATCGACGCAGTGGCCGTGAACGTCTTCGGCACTAGTGACAAGAACATTCAAGACATCATGTACATCTACAACACTCAAAACAAATACGATGCTTGTCACGAAGATGCGATAGGGCAGAATACCACTCTGATCAGCTTGCGGCCCTCGACGTTGACAAACCATCCGAATATTACACTTTTCGATTATGGGCCTTCGGGGCCGGACTTTAGCTGTACGAGTCAGTTGAATTTGTCATTTGTGCCAACGTGGCATGATGTTGCTAACGGGTTGTACTACTAAACGTTGGTTGTGGTTTTTTGGCTAGTTTGGGCGTCATCGGGAAGTTGTTTTATTATGGCCTGGGCTTTTGCTCTTGATGGGGAGTGGGATATTCTCCGAGGCCAAAGCAGAGCAGTGACCATGCGCTCCGAAACGGAGTATAAGCCGAATCTCCGACCCAAGCCAAAAACCAGCTCACAAACCACTCACCAAAGATTTCGTCCAGGAGCACATGAACACTCCTCTTCCTGCTGTCGAGCCACTTTGACTATTGTTCGGGATGTCCAGATGGAAATCGAGACTTCGACCCCGAAAGAGAGAATATAGCGGATGGTGCGATGAATGGACAGGAGTTTTCCCATAATGCTACCGACCCGATTCCCTGAGATTAGGGAGCTGAAGGTCACAGCCTTGTTCTGACACGATTGCTGAGGAGCAGAAATGCCTTTCCGCACCTTGGTGGGTTTCGTTGATGGTGTTGGAATACGAGGTCATATGGGGGCATATTGATATGTAGGTTGTTGCTGTTAGGAGTGAGTCTATCTAAGGTAAGCAGGTGAAAACTCTACTAGCGGGCCCGAGCCCTATCAGCCCTATGAAGGCGGAGATTACCATCTCCCCTAGTTCCAACAGATGGGATATACTGGTGTCGCTGTGGCGTGATCATTGGAAGACTGTTATAGATCGATTACCTAAGGTCTCTATTCACCGCTGTAGAAATTCACTTATTCCCAATCAAAGTTAGGTAAGGTACCTACCTTCCAGCATAAGAAGAACGTGCTTATGTAATCGTTACACTGAGTCGTTTAAATATCCAGATCTAAAATTCTAAGCTCTTCAACCGCTACCAACATGAACAGATCATAATGAAACGGATTAGCCGTCCATCCTGTGTCGTTGTAATTCAAAGCTCAAGTCTGCCTTCGATGACTGCGTCGACCAAAACTCCCTTCATAGCCTTTTTTTTGTCTTTCTTCGATAGTGCTGGGGTTACAGAACTGGTGAACGATGTTCCCCAATCTTCTTCTGTTATTCTCTGCGCGAATGACGATTGTGGTGGAATCGAGGAGGAAGGAGCGAGCTGTGGTGTGTTTGGCTTCGGAAACCCAAATATAGCAGACCTTTACTGGAAGGCTTCTTTGAACAGTTCGGCTTCATGTTTCCGACTTCTTGGAGCCTTTTTCGACTGGTTAGCTGCTGATGTAATGCACGAAGAATTTCGCGCAACTACCTATGAATTCTCTTCCACAGACTCCGCCACAGATTCCTCTTCATAGGTTGAATCTTCCTCATCATGCTCAGTCAGATCATCGTTTGTTAGGCGGCTCAGCGGCATTGCACGTGCTGCACAGTTTCGGAGTCAGTGATATATATGCTGTCCATTCATGAATTTGGGCAAGCTTACTTAACGTGCTACGACTGACGTAGCGCCTACAAGTTTCCAAGCCTGAATTCAATACAGCCAGCTTCCGAGTGAGCATCTCTCGCTGTTGTTGATGCTCTTGGGGCTCGGATGCAATTCTGTTGATAGTGTCCGAGTCCATCTCCAGGATAGAAGATGGAGACATGATGTTTTCGAGGCCCCGAAGGAGGCAGGCCTCTACCGCTTGAATCGTAACACCGTCAACGAGCTGTTTGAGCGCAACCTTTGTACGTATGTCAGCCTCTACCTCTTGATATATGCGGAATCACGATACTCACCTTGTAGTATGCCTCCATGCAAATCAAGATTTCGGAACAAGCATATCGGTCCATTTCGGCTTCGTTGCTTGGAGATAATGCAGATAGCAAGCTTGACACCTTTATCCTATCTGCATTCAGGTCGTCCAAGGTATCGTCGTTTTTAATCGGCTTCATCGAATTGTCCCATTGAAGACTCTGTAGACATCCTACGACCGCTTTTTCCGTCCGTTCCTGCCTTACCTTTTGGATCGTTTCGGTGAAGTAGTGGTTGTAGGTAATAGGATGGCCTTTTTGGTTTTGGGCCATCAAGTCCTGAAGCTTGTCTTGTACCTGGCTGGCCTTCTGATTCATTATAGGATCAAAGACCTCCATGAAGAGATTTTCCATAGTGATGTCATCCGTAAGGTGAGCCAAGGTCAGCTCCAGGAAGGTTTTGACAGCATCCCATGTCGATTGAAGGTGGTCTCGGGCTATGCCTTCCCAAGGCTTCGATTGCTCAAAGAAGATGTCGCCGACAATCAGAGGATTGAACATTCCGGGAAGCTCCCTTCCCCTGCTTGCACTCAGGAGCTCACGTATCTCATCTATGAAATCCTCTCTGCTGACCTTCCACTTACGCTTACGCAATGCGGAGTCGACAATTTCACGATGGTGACCCCTTAATCTCATATCATCTGCATATCCAAGATTGAGATTCTGTACGACGGCACGAAGGCGCTTGTTATAGCCTTCGTCCAAACGGGGATCCCCAAAAAACGGATCGCCGTATGTACCATCAACAGCTGCTCTGCATAAAGCCTGGAACGATTGACTGATGTGGAGGAGAAACAGTCTCTGCTCATCAAGCGTGGTACGACAGCCTCCAAGTTGGCGAGCTTGCTTTGACAGTCCTCAACACCGTTCTGAATATCGTCCACCAAGCTTGGAAGCTCGGCCTTGATTTGATTTAGGAGCACCTTGCTTAGCCGCTCTCGCAGGGTGACAATACCCACGGCTTCACGTGGAAGATCTTGCCATATACCCTGAGAGAAGAAAATCATCTCGGCGATATCACGAGCTTCGGTCGTACTATTCCTGCTCTCGTAGTCGCGGTTGCGCAGAACGTGCCATCCGAGGCGAAAATTCACGTCTTCGTTCCTCGCAAGACCTACAAACCCTGCTTCGCTCTCAGATCCCACTGATAGAGTATCTGGTTTTGTAATGATGCCTAGAGTGCGACCTCCAGTAGGATCCACCTCTTTTGCCAATTTCAAGATGATCTGGTTTGCATAGTCGTTCTTGGCCGAGATCACGGCGAGAATTATGCTTCTCTTGTTGTCCATGTATTGACGGACCATTCCCAAGACAAGGGCCACATCCGCAGCAGTCTGGACTTTATTCTCAGAATGGATCAAGCCAGGTAGATCCACGATAGTAAGATGAGGCCGGTCGGGTCCAGAGACCTCAACACGCAATACATCATTCGAGAACGCGTTTCCAGTAGCTGAAATACCCATCATATCGTTGGCCTTGTCAACCAACGACGGGAATTCTTGAAGATTATCCAACGTCTCGCGGAAGCTTAGGAGCTTTTTGCACTCCGCCTCAGGTCGTGTCTGGCTCGGAACAATAGAGATAACCACATTTATATCGTGAGCTCTCCGAAGGATGACTTCAGTGGCAAAGCGCGTACAGAGGTTGTCCTTGGTTGGAAAAGATATACCAGAGATGGCTTCGAGACTGGAGCTCTTGCCAGAGGATTGGTCGCCACAGACAATGAGTTGAGGCAGCGATACGTAGTGGCTGATTCCCTGCGATCGGAGTTTATCAATCTCATCAAGTAATTTTAGCTGGTCGCCCGATTGCAATTGGTGCAACTGATCGGGATGACTGCCATCGTCTGCCATGTTGATGTTGCAAGGCTTGTGGGCGACAAAACGGTTATCGAATTGGGCAGAGCTGTATAAGAGAGAGAATGGTAAATCTTTAGCTTTCTCGGAATTTATAGAGAAGTTAGCGTCGGATACTTGCGTGCTGTTCCATCCACCCCGATCGGGTGTTTGCAGGGGGAATATGCCACTTGAAAATGTGACCTTCGAGCCTCTAACAAGTCTGTTTTATCAAGTAAAAAGCTTTCTGGCCAAAGGCAGCCACGAATTTGAGCATTCACCCTGGATGCTTGCGACGAGAATGCCGTATGTATCTGCGGATTAAGTGTTGAGAAATATAACAAAACAGATCAGGGCAGAATTAACAACAACAAACGCAGCGATTCGCAACAAACGAAACGCTGGCCGATAGGTGGAGCAACCGATTACAGTCCTTCTCAGATATTCACGTTTTAACCTGCCTAGGAAGCTCTATGCGGGTGTCCGTACTTGCTGCATGTCTGCTAATCCCAACGGCGAGTGGCGACAAGTCCTCTGTCTCACGTAAATATGACTTGCATTCTACCCTCTCAGCTAAAATTGAAAAAGTGTACCACTCTTACCAAGGGATTAAGGCGATCAAAAAACTAGACGATCATGAGGAACTCCAGACTTTTTAGAATGAAACCACTTGGGAAGCCGAGAACTTACTGTGCCTATGCGTCATAGCGAACCTATCTTTGAGGTAATCATTCAACGCAAACAGAGGACGCCCATTTTGAATATCCTTACTGCGGACATATCATTGAAAGGAACCTCTGCCGATGCTACCTACCAACTCTACCAACCGATCAACATATCTACAGTTTGATGTCTATTCAAGCAGATTCGATATAAATCTTATTGTTTCATGTAGGACGTCAATAATTCCGGTACTGATGGTGTCTTATTGCTTTGACTACTTCAGCTTGTCGTTCGACCTAACTCTTATGTACGAGCTCGTCATCGCGAGACGCCTTCCATTTGAGACTTACACGCTTCTGGTTAGATTTTCCCCTGCCTACGAAGGAGGTATATTCCAGACTTGGAGCGGAGTCAGTCAAAAGACATTTCTCGGAGCTGAGTTATCATGACCCAAAAGCTCAAAAAAACAGCCGTCGAGAAACCCTAGCGAACCACATGTCCATATCTCGAACGTCCTCTCCAGAATTTCCTTCTCTGGCCGAATGGTTGATATTCTCCAGTGCAAGACCCAATACTTTCATCGTAGCATAGCAGCTCATCGATGCCATTATGTTCTTTTTAGCTCTCTCTCCGAGTGGAAACAACAATAGACTAACCACTATGCTGATATTACGAACAGAGCCAAAGATATTTGACGTTGTGTCTCGAAATGACTGGTCAAATCAAAAGCCGAGGAGACCTTCCTTTGAAAGTTAGTGAGAATCTGACGAGTGGCAAAGATCTGCTACACACTTCTTCGGCCAAGTCCCCGCTGCTCGCGCTTGCGATTATTGGGTGTTAGACAGTCACACTCCAGCCCCTATCTGGTCGTACAAGATAAATGATACCTTTCAAATTTCGGCTTGCAACTGCCAGGATATTTGGTGTTCATGGTTGCTAAAAACACAGACACGTAACATCCACCTTACGGAGTCTAAATCTGGCCTTTACAGCCGAGATCAGGAACAATTGAACGCGGCATGAGAGGAATAGCATCGCGTGCGATCCTGCAATCCCGATATTCGGCACTACTACTTTTACAGAGTATCCAAGAACACCATCTCCAATTTCCGACCCCTTAACCCCTCATCCAACTCACAAGAGTCCAATCCACAAAACGCCACAGCATCAACCTAAACAAGCAAAACCCACAGCCTCTCGAAGAACTAAGAACCCATATCCTCTTTTGACCGCTCTGCTGCTTCCTCCCCACCTCTATGGTAGCAACACCCTCGACAGATAGTAACCTGGGAGCGGAGGAGGTAGTGAGCACATGGATGGGGGGCGAGAGTTTCTTGCGGGAGACTAGCCGGTACGAGAACGGTTCGGACTGAGGAAGCTCGGTCTCGGTTGCTGCTCGTTGGTGCCAGTAAGTATTCCATGTTACGCTCATATTCCCTCTCTTACTCCAGTCCAAAACCACATCCTCACCTTCAACTCACCTCCAATCCTTCCCCTTCCTCCCCACTCCCCACTCCCCACTCCCCACTCCCCACTCCCCACTCCCCACTCCCCACTCCCCACTCCCCACTCCCCACTCCCCTCCTCCACCTCCTCAACCACCCCTCAAACTCTCAAACTCCAAAACTCACACCCTTTCCCCCCTCCTCTAAAATCACTAATCCCATTCCTCGCTCCCTTATTCCTCTATTCACATTATCTACATTGATAGTTCCTAGCACACATCTCTCAGATCCGCTTTTACTGTTTCTCTTTGTTTCCCTTTGTTTTGAAGTGAGATATGTCAGTGGTATCTCAGGGAAATAAGTTGAGATGGGGGTGGGAGAGTTGAAAGGGCGGGAGGATTGCTAAGGGGAGGAGGATGGGAAGTGGGGGAGGATGAAGAGAGCGATATAGGGTTTTTCGAATAGAACTTTGATAGTGCGAAAGCTAGAGCTCGGGCGAGAGGTGCGGGGCGAGCGAGAACATGGCGCAAAATATCTGAAAACTAAAAACTGAATGAATGATGATGGCAGTACCTATCTAGCAGAAGAAATAGTATTAACCCCCACACCAACTAATTTCTTGCGCCTAACCGCTGCCACCTCCGAAACTCCTCGTTATGGATAAAGATATCATCCGAGAGGCCGTCAAAGGTAGCTGTGATGAGCTTTACAGAAGTGTAGAAGCGCGTATGTCACGTCTAGCATTGTGTGTATGGATGGGAGAGGAATTGCTTCACGGTGGGGGTGTGATGTTGAAGAGAGAGGGAGATGATGTGGAAGCGGTAGGTCTGTAGAGGATGTTTCGCAAGGAGGAGGGTGCGCAGCATTACTATCAAATATTCCCTTGAAGGATAAAGGGAGGGGGTTGTTTGGAGCGTGAGAGATATGAAGGCTTGAGAGACCGAAGAGTGGACGGTTTTACTTGAAGGAGAGATGGTGGGATAGTCTGAGGTTGTAGCACTTGTTTTGTGACCAGGATTATTATTTTCGGGAGCTGTATCTGTGACATATTTCCATTTTTGACTTCGTTCCACGTGCTACTGTTTTTAGGGTGTGTCGCCTGAAGCTCTTAGGGATAGGGAATCTGTACCCTAGGCGCGTTATACTCTCTGCACACCTTCTATGATTGCACTTGCAGAGATTGGACCCTGATGGTGAAGAAAGCTTTGCTCAGTCCATCAGGTAAACCGAGCTGCGTGATTTGCACAGTCGGAGGCACTGCGCTTTCATGTCTTTGAAAAGCGCTTGGAGCGAATATGGTTGGTTGATTGTGGGGATAAGATGGTATGGAAGACTCCAAAGGTCTTGGAATTTAGGAGTGTGCCGTTTGTGGTTGTGTGTCTGCTAGGTGTGGTTGGCTTGATAAGATGGGATTGCTAAGGTGCGAGGACGTAGGTTCTGTCGAGGTGAACGAATTACTAGTGTGTCCATGTTGAGAGCGGACGAGCTCTCACCATCCTCCCATCCTTCTCAAACAAATCGAGCTCCATAAAAACCTAGCTCGAGGTTTTCTAGTGCTGAGATTGCGGTGAAGGCATCGTTGTTCACTTCGGGGGAAAGTGCAAATCTTGAGAGTGAGTGATTCTTCGAGAGAATATGAATTTTATTCACAGCAAATCAAACTCATCTGTAGATTTGCATTGACTTGATGTCTTCACTTTTCTTTCTTCCTTCTTTTTATATTCTATCTTATCAACTCTTTCTTCCTTCGACATCTTATCTCGACTTCCATAATACTCGTTCCATTTCAGGGCCTTCGCATTTACCATAATCGATTTACGACACGAGACCTTTGTTTAGCACGTACTCGGTGGCGATAGAAGATCTAAATCTGTGCTCAATTTGCAATAACCCACTCCAGAAAAGTATAATGCCTACCACTCCAACCGGTTCTGCTCGGGCCGCTGTCAAAGCAAAGATTGACCTACCCGCCAAACCCAACGAAAGTCCTGCGGTAGCCTTTTTCATGGTTGTCTTCTAATTGCATCAAACATACTTGCTATCCTCCTTTCACCAAAAAGCGAGACCACCCGGCTCAAAGAGACCCACTTTCCCGACTGCAGGGGCTATGATAAAGCCAGCGGGTGCTCTGGAGTATTCTATGAAGGATTTTCAAAGACTTGAGATTACTCGCTTTTTCGACTTATGGAAGATACAATAAAGGCCATCCAGCTACAGGTCGGCTTCGTTAAAGCTTTCTCGATCGACAGACCGAAAAGCAATCAGAGCGTTCTCGAAACCATGCGGAGTTCCGTTCGGCGATTGGCGTAGCCCAAGAGTCGGGCTAACAATCCAGAAGCATCCTTCCGTCTCCTTTTGTTACGTTGAAGCTATCTCAGATGTTTTTGCAGACTTTATCAGATGTTTCAAATACCATGAAACAACTCTTTGAGTACTCTTGCTGGCTGCTAGCCTGCTAGCCAGTAACAAAGGTTTGAGCACTGCGAGGCTGGTGCAACGAGCCATGAATCGATTGTACGGTTTTTAGAGCCAAATCTCGGCTTCCGAGACTCATCAATACCGCAATCTGAGCTTTGCGAGACTACCATGATACTTAGCCGAGGGTACGGCCAATCATTTGCAGTTATAGAAGCATTAGCCTCGCTTGCCTATACCCGAATTCAAACCCATCTAAGCATCTTGGGGACTTGCACAGAGTGAGGGGCGAGGAAACTGGACATCGAATGTACGTGTTGCACTCAGCGACGGTAGAGACCTAGGGGCCCAGCTGCTGGAACGGACTAAGTTGTTTCTGTATGGCGAGAACATACGACAGGGTGGTGCTGAATAATACACCTGTAAAAGGCAGGTAACACTCTCAAGCTTGACTCTGAAAAGCTTACAGATTTCATAACGAAGTGCACGATACATCGTGTTCATGCGATGGAAAGTTTCAGAGCCCATCAGGTGAGTCTATCGTTTCTAGAGATGGCTAGTCGAATGGGCCCTATTTGTCGTTGGAGTGACTGGTTCATAAACAAGATAAGACCTTTCCGAATTCCGCTCCAAAATCATGGTTAAAGGTTTGTACTGGGCGGTAAGGCATGAGTGAATACACAAAACATTAGATTTGTCAGTTTAGAGAATAGAGCGGTTTGTCAGTGACCGAACCACAGGTAAGCTACGAGTACAGAATTCATTTCAGTCTTTTAAGTAGGCTCAAGAAATCCAGCGGTAATGCACTTACCATACCGTCGAATTCTCATGTTTGTAACCAACGAGCATGTTCTGTTCCATCCGCGACCGCATGCGGGAGTCAAAAGAGACCGAGTGGCTTCATAAAACCGAGGAACCTGTCCCTATATCCTCTACCCTCCTCTTTAATCTTACCCTTCTGTAGCGTGATCCGAAAAGCAGGAAGCTCAACACTCTCCACGACACCGTCCTCACCCAGATGAAACACAAATTCCTCCAGACTTCGCCCTCCGTACATCATAGAGTCAAGATCGTCAATCAGACAATTTTCCATAGCTCTTCCCGTTCTTGTATCTGGTGTTGCGAACATTACTCTCCAGACTTCCGCGGAAGAGCCTCTTCCTATGTTGGAGGGCACTAATTGCGCTCTCCCTTTGTCGGCGCCCATGGATAATGTTGCATACTGATATAGGAAGTCGGTGCCGTTGGAAATCCATGATGTTAAAACGAGGCCAGATGCACCATCCAGATCGATCTTCACGGATGAGTTTACCCCTAGATATGCTGGAGCATAGTACGTGTCTGCGTACTTGTCTCTCATCTTGCACCTCGCCTCGCTTTCGACTTCTGGGATCAGCTTCGACATTACTAGTTCTTCTATCCACCCCTTGACCTTACCATCACCAGCGACTAGTACTGTTACACCTATATTGTATTCAGGGATTATAATTATGCGTGATGCGTATCCGCTCAAACTTCCTGATTTCGTAATTAGATCCATTATACGATCGCTATCGGAGAGAAGACTGGTTGTACGGAAAATCTCCCACGGCATGCCGTACGCAAAGTCTATGCTCGAAGAGTACGAATGGGGTTTCAACCAAGCATTTGTCGTTGGGATGTCCAGCATTCCGTGAGTCATTATAGAGCGGAGAAAGATCGAGAGATCTGATGAAGACGAGTAAAGACCACCAGTACTAGTCGTAGGGAGGTCAGCATATAATTAACACAGGTGACAAAAGACTCCGCCCTACGGGTCATATGCCCCAAGATTAGCTCCCCAGTCGTTCTTCATGTGAGGGATTATGCCGTCGGAATCTCTAGGCTTCCTGAGAGTGGAGCTTTGCATGCCTAGAGGCTGAAAGAAAAGAGAATTGACCAGGTCTTCGTACGACTTGCCCGTGATATTTTCAAGAACAATACCAAGCATTATGAAAGCTACGTTTGAGTAGGTCGCTTTAGCGTTTGGCGCAAATATCTGAGGCTTACTTCTAAAACCATTGATGATTTCTTACACAGTTAGTAGCTTGTTCTTCGGAGCTTTGAGTAACAATCCTAATAAAGTACCTTTTCTGGAACATGGCTTAGCTGTTTGACGATTTGTCGCGCATTGTGCCGTTTCGTTGTCATGGATTGGAGGAAGCCCAATAGCAATAGGATCGTCAAAGCCCCAATCATTATCAGACAATTCGTCGGTCAGGTCATCTTGACCATCTATTCAGAGTGTTAGAGTGCAGTACATAGACCCATCTGCCAGGGCAACCCACATTCCCTTGGAATACCGCTAAGCTGGCTTGCTAGTGATTCGAGCGTGATGTCTTCCCACCTAATTCCTTCATCGTTCTTATCACTTCTCAAATCTGTGATGTAATTCGTAATAGGGTCTCTTAGGCTCAGATGACCGGCTTTCTCTTGCAAAAGAACAGCAAGAACGGTAAAAACCTTACTGATACTGGCGATACGAAATGCTGTGCTAGGATTAACAAGGGTGGGTTCGGAATCAGTGTAGTTTCCCAGTAAGGATGCCGTGTAATAGTGTCCCCATAAGGTTTGTTCAGCAGCCGTCACCTCTATCGCGAAGGAGGTGGTGTTGACATTGAATGGTGGATCAGCACTATACATAGCATTCTGAATAACATTCTCAATATCTCTGAATGTAGACACGAGTGCATTGTTGTTTGCTTGAAGTACTGGTGCTTGAAACGGCCGACTAGGATTGTAGCATTGTAAGTAAGTCAAGACCAAGGGGACGAGATTAATAAAAATATAAGCCCAACAAAAGGTAGCCATTGTAGCTATGACTTGCTGAAACCGCGAATTACAGAAGACCTAAAGTAGATGGGAAGGGAGGTCGACATGTCAGAATGTGACGCGCGCCGAGGGAGCGGCTACTGTAAGCGCTTGTGATTTGCATAAGTACCTACCTACCTACGTAGGTAGGGTTTGCTGCATTGCATTGGTGCGACCCGTCTGTAATTGATTACCATAGGTCGCACAATGTATTTGAATTCCCGTTTTGGGGCGAGAACATCACGCTTGAGGTGCCATATGCTATAAACAGAGCATTCGAAGGTGATATCTACAGTAGGGCAGTCCTCGTATCAGTGCTTCGCAAAATACACAGGACTTTGCATACCACAGTCATGGTCAGCGGAGGACAAAACCAAAAAGTTTGTAAAGCGTCTTCTCACATCACTTCTTGCCATCCTTCTTCTCATTCCCTTCGTCCTTCTTCTCCGACTTCTTCTCGTCATTGTGATGTTCCTTTTTCTTATGTCTAACCTTCTCAGCTTTGGCATCCTTTTCCTCCTGCTCCTTTACTACAGCTTCCCGCTCTTTTATCTTTCTCTCCTCAGTCTCGATCATATCTATGCAGTATCAGTGCCCGAACCGAGCTCAAACGTAGTATTGGGGCGATATATAAGAACCATACCCCTCCATAAATCTTCTCCAGCGTAACGCTCATGGTGAATTTTCTTGTCCACCAAGTGCTTATGCTCTGGATCATTCGGATCTATAACCTTGACGGTCTCCCATCTCCCCTCCTCTCGGCCTCTGTCCCCAATCTCAAACGCAGCTGTAGCCACCAAGACTGCCAGTGTAAGTCCTTGGGCGTAGACACGAGCTTGGACAATTTTCTGGGATGTGGGAAGGTGTGGACTTCGTCCGACGATCCCTAATGCGATTGCCATCGAAGCGACCCATGATACGCCAACGATGGGGTATCGATTCTCTTTGCCCCAGTCTTTGAATTTTTGGAAGACCGGTTTCCGTGATTCTATATCCGCTCGTTGTCTTTCCGCCTCGTCTTTGTAGTCTTCGTCGGGGTGGCGAGAGGCCTCAAAGGCGCGGGAGTATCTGTCGGCGGAGATAATAGCTAGAAAACAACTATCTCATTAGCCATCGGCTTCACGCCGTAGCCGATTCCATCCTCTCTACTGCGATCGGAGGCGCGCTTCCACCTGGTTGGACAAAAGACCTAGCATATGTTCTGCTACAATCTCTTGATAGAGTTGTATGTACGCAGTCATGCCAGCCTGACCACCAAGCTAGTCCAAGCTCATTGTCGCGATGCACACGTGCCAAAGCTATGCAGGGCATAATCTCGTAGTCCCTCCTATTATTACCGGCAACACAAAAAGAAGATATCCATACCAGCAAAGGTCCCAGCAGATGTGATGAGGAAGACTCTCAGTGGTAAAGTCAATTGTCGAAACGCGGGGTATCGCACTGTTGCGCCGTAAACACCTAGAGCGCCGACGAGAGTTCCGGCCAGGCCGCCGCCGATACCACCCTTCAGGGTTGCACTATAATTGTCAGAATCAAGAGTATAAGACGTATCTAGGCGAAGGGGGTCCCACTTGTAGTGAGCCTGCTCTTCCTCCTTCGTAAGAATCTTCATCGCGTGCCGGAAGAAACGTACTTTGCGGGCAGGGTCAGAAGTGGTCGCCGCGCACCAGCTCTCTGCTGTCGATGAACCGCTCACCGAGTGTTGGAGGTGAGCAGAAAGCTGCAAAAAGACTCTACATGTAAGATTGCTGGTACAATGGGTAATCGGAGTAAGGGTTCCTGGTCCGGGGACTGGACGGAAGAGAGCTGTAATATGACGTCAGCTTTCGAAGCGAGTCCTCAGCATACGAGATTTTATGGACAGGAACAGCTCAATCTCTATCTATCTACATTAGGTTTGGAGTACACTTTATACAGCTAATGATCCATCCATTTTCACATTGCTATTCTGCTAAAAGACTTCTAAGGGAGCTCATTTCTTCTTTCCCTTCGTTTTATCCACCATCTCGATCCATTGCCTATTGACCCCCCTTTTTTCTAACGCTTTGATCACAACGTCCTTTTGCGGACCTTGAACCATGATTTCTTGAACGGGATTCCTGGGACTACTTCCCATCAGCTGGTTCACGCTTGTCGAACTTGCGCAGGCTTTTTGCAGCTCCTCGCCCAAGGTATGTGGGTTGACGTAGAAAGCCTCCACACCAGATACCTTGGTAACCTTCTTATTGCCTGACCGTGTCTCGAGGATGATCTGGACTTTAGGGGCCTTCCCTGTTTTTGCTTTAACAGTTTCCCTAGTCTCGTCGTTACGCGTGATCGCCCAGAACGGCGAGCAGCTCTCTAGAATCCGATCGATCAAAGCATCTCTTGGTACGGTTCCTTTGGCAAGGACTTCACGATCCAATGAGGATTTCCCGTCGAAAACCGCGTTAGCGAGGACAGGATCGAGGTTCACCAAACGTTTATTAGTGTCGGATACGAGACGCTCGGATTCGAGGTAAGACGTAATAATTGGACGTAGCTCTTGTGGAAGATAAAGTGCCTTGACGCTCGCATTGGACGCTTGGAAAATGGGCGAGAGCTGCTCCTTAGGCCGGTATAGATTGATCTTGTGGAGTCGTTGTCCTATCGAGTCATCACCAGGCGAAATACCAGCTGAGGTGGCGTTTCCCTCGCCGCCTCCACCTGAGTCTGCATCAACAGTGTTCTTCTTGGGTAATTTATAGGGCACAAAGTTGGCTATGGCCGGATTGTTAAAGTCGATATCCACAACAACCGTTTCACCTCCATTACGGTCCTTTGATTTTATAATGTTTTTTTTGTCAAGGGCTTTGATGAATTTCTTGGCATTTTTCCAGCTTGTTTTCTTTATGTGGAATGAAGCTATTTGGACAGGAGAAAAAATCGGTAAGTATGGGAGTACGAAATCAGAGATGATAAGTGATTGGTTTATTGGGAATTTAATTCCATGATAGGGGTCTTCTTTGTTTTTGTTTTGTTCATGATGCATGGCATACAGAAAGGCGTTCCAGAAGGCATCGTCGATCTCTGCATGGCTTTGTAAGCTAATATACCAAGAGGACATTCAGTGACGAGAGCACTACCTTTCGTGGTTAGTTCTTTGTCTTCAATGGGCACCTCCTCATATGGAAGACCCTCCTCGCCAGCAACATTTCCGTTATAGTTGTTGTCTGTTGGCTGTTGTGTAGCGCCATTATCAAGTGAAACACCACCTTCTGTTCCGTCCTCGAGACTATCTATGGAAAGATCATTCACCTCTTGGTCTAACTGCTCAGTTTCAACCACGTCCCATCCATCGATATGGTCTGGTGAGTTTCCACCTAGCTTGCCACCTTGGCTCCAGGCCCAGATCTCGTCGCCATCCCAGTGCTCACCCCGCACAGCAGGTCCTTTCGCGCCTTGCACTCGCTGCAAAGATACAACGTCGATTACACACACTCCAACCACCATTGGTACACTTGGTTTCTCCAGGCTCGCAATGGCAACAATGCTATCATTTGTAGCTTTTGATGGAAAAGGTGGCCCACGTGCCAGGCCAGGGGTCATCAAATCAGCCCCACCACGTAGCTTCTGCAGGACAAAGTCCGGAGTGTGGAGCAAAGGCACAAGTCTTGGATGCTTCCATAACGTGTAGACTAAGAGTAGGATGTGAGCTTGACGTGATAACAGCTCCTCACGGCAACTAACCGGTTGGGATTAACCTTTCTTCGATTTTGAGCCACAACACTCGCTGCTCCTGTCCTGGGTGAATACCAACATATACAGTCCCTGACACTGGGCTCAAATTTGGCCCAGCTGTTGTCGTGAATCTGGCAGATAGAGAGCCATCTGGGAGTAGGGAGTTTCGCAAAGCGCCAAGACCAAGGGCGGCTGACGCTTGCCCATCCTCGGTCTTTTCATCATTTCCATTGACAAGCGCCTCAATATTGAAATTGGCAATAATCCGATCTGCAACTTTGCGTCGGTCTGATGAGCGGAGCGGCGACAGTGGTTTGATCTTGCACAGTGTAAGTAGTTAGTGCGACAAGACAACCAGGTAGACGGACATTTGGCTTCTTTTTGAACATCCTCAGTAATGATGGTCTTCTAAGCTTAGGGTGAGTTGAATTAATAGCATAAGCTAGTTAGCAATCTAGTAAACAGATGGCTCAAGAAAGCTATTTATGATAGGAAGTCAACCTTCTCAACAAACGGACCGAAGTTCTTGAGACAGTGTGCGAGGTGAGGGTATCTATACAGAGGGAACGATGCGATTCCTTAGCGGGAGCTCAATAAAAAATGGGGTGCTGTTGGGATCGTTCAAAACGAGATATCAATGGTGAGTACTTATGTATCTTGAATATGACGTCGAATGCTTCCGTGTAATTGTTCGAGTAAACTGCAGGAAAGCTTATTCTACTGTTTACGGCTTAGTTCGGTCTAGCTTGTCCGAGTCTCGAATCCACCGAGTTCCGTTATTGTCTCGACACCATCTTAGAAAAAGAAATTTATTTTCCAGCAGCAGACCAACAAAACCCCCGGTGATTCTACGCCTTCTGCGTCACATGCTTTCTTTGCTCGCAAGACTTTTCCTTGCTCCCTGATCACTGCTGCATCATGAACGCCGTTGATTCTCCGCAACGTATTGGGAAAGAGAACCATCGCCCTTCGAACAGTGGCAGACATCCTACAGCTCCTTCCGTTATGACGGTCAACGGCCATTTCGCAAATGTGGGGGAGAATCCTACGAAGGAGCAATACGAGCATGGCATTCAGGTTATCAACGAGGATCAAGAATTCAAGTAAGGAGTCCCAGCGGTTTTACGGAGACCCTACTGACAATTCTTTGTTAAATCTAGTGCTGGTCTGCCAAATTACCTATCATTCGAGAAGGTCAACCATGTTGGCTTCAATTACCACCTCATCTCAGTCTTCGGCTCCCAATCAACCGGAAAGTCGACACTGCTGAATCACCTGTTCGGGACGGAATTTGGGGTCATGTCTGAGACAGAGCGGAAGCAGACCACGAAAGGTATATGGATGTCGAGGAACAAGAAAGATCATTCCGAGATCACGAAGAGCAAGATGGCGGACAACATTTTGATCATGGATGTAGAAGGGACGGACGGCAGGGAAAGAGGAGAAGACCAAGACTTTGAGAGGAAAAGCGCACTTTTTGCGTTGGCTACCAGTGAGGTTCTGATAGTGAATATTTGGGAACACCAAGTCGGGCTATATCAAGGCGCAAATATGGGTCTTCTCAAAGTGGTATTCGAGGTTAACTTGGAGCTCTTCTTAAAAGACAAGAAGTAGGACCATGACTGCTTATATATTGTTGCTGGTGCTAACCGGCGCAGGTCAAACATTCGATCACTTCTTTTCTTCGTTATCCGAGATCACTTGGGAACTACTCCGCTGGAAAACCTACGCAACACACTCATACAAGATCTCACACGCATATGGTCGGGGCTATCGAAGCCCCCGGGTATGGAGAAGTCCAAAATTGAAGATTACTTCGACTTCGCCTTTGCAGCTCTCCCGCACAAAATCTTACAACCGGAACGATTCGTTTCGGAAGTAGCTAAGCTCAGCACAAGGTTTAGAGAAGGCCACAGAGATCCAAGGAGAGATCCCCTGAAGGGAGATCAAGAACTTGATGGGGGGATGTTCTACCCCGAGTACCACCGTCGGATACCAGCGGACGGGTTCTCTATCTACGCTGAGGGTGTTTGGGATGCCATTGTGAATAACAAAGACTTAGATCTGCCTACACAACAAGAGCTGATGGCGCAGTTCCGATGCGATGAAATTTCGCGCGAGGTGCTAATTAGCTTCGACGAAACTATCATACCATTTGAGAACAAGCAAGCTGAAGGGGTTCGTCGTGGTGCGCCGGAGGTTCTCGGAGGATTAGGGGCTGCTATGCGTACAGCAAGGATGAAGACGGTCAAGAGTTTCGAGACTGAAGCTAGCAGATATCACAAAGGTGTCTTTGCGCGTAAAAAGGCCGAGCTTGAGGGTAAGATTGACGGGCGACTAAAGGCACTCTTCCTCGGACAGCTTTCTGCAGCCCACAAGTCGGGTGTAAGCAGATTCAGCGAAGCAGTGAGTGCTGCTGTCAAATCTGGGCAGAAGAAGGGTGCGAGCTACGATTTTGCCGAGATTGTCGAGCGTGAGAAGAAGGCTGCTTTGACAAGGTATGAGAAGGAGGCTAAGAGCGTGCTGGTTGAGGGAGCGCCCTGGAGTAACTATAAGCAAGAAATGTCACTTTTCCAAAAGGACCTGGCAGAGGTCAGTGGAAGACTAAGGCGGGAAGAAATGCGACGATTAGCAACGCGCGTTGAGCGATGGGTAAGATCACGTCTGGGAGAATCAGTAGGCGTGGAATTCAACGCACTGGGATCTGGCCGAGGTGGATCAGGAGCGCCCGAGACAGGCGAAAAGCCAAGCGAGAACGGGATCTGGGATCGGATATGGAGCGTCTTCATCAAGACTGTTCAGGAGGCAGAACGGAGATTCACGGACAGGGCGAGAAGCTTCGACGCCAGTTCAGAAGAGGTAGACGTGGGATTATGGAGATTACGTCGAAAATCATGGGGCGTTCTCCGGGCGAAGATTGAGGAGGAAATGATGGAAGGAAACCTGCTTCTCAAACTTCGCGAAAATTTCGAGGACAAATTTAGGTACGACGAAGCGGGTGTTCCCAGAATATGGCGGCCCACGGATGATATTGAGGGAATGTACACCAAGGCTCGAGAATCAACCTTGACGTTGATTCCGCTGCTCTCCCGATTTCAATCATCCCACACTTCGTCTCCTCCGCCTCTCGATGATTGGATCGGTAACGCCCCGCCATCGGTGACCCCTGCCGATGAAGAGGACCTTACCCCTATCGGTGGTGTTGATGAAGAAGAAGGAAAAAGCTTAGAAGAGGAGATGACGATCCTTAGTGATGCGAAGAAGCAAGACGTCACTGTCCGTTTTAAGAAAACAGCTGATGGTGTGTACGTTGAAGCGAAGAGGAGTGCTATTGGAGGTATGACTCAAGTGCCTCTTTATTTTTACGGACTGCTTCTGGCTCTCGGATGGAACGAGATTGTAGCAGGTAAGCTGGTTCTAGAGCATCGCATGGCAGCCTTCCATCTTAACAGTTCACAGTACTGCGGAACCCTGTATATTTCATATTCCTAATTCTGGTTGGTGTCGGCGCCTACGTTACCTACACGCTCAATCTTTGGGGCCCAATGTATCAGATGGCGAATGCGGCGTCACAGCAAGCGGTGGAAGAGGGCAAGAAGCGACTCCGGGAGTTCTTGGAGTCGTCCGACACGGGGCGACAGGCTATAGCAATGTCTGGGCAAGATGACATACAGTTGCGGAAACTCAATGGGAACGGCAAGGCAGCGGCCGTTCAGGAGGAAGATGAAGAGATATGAGGTTGAAGCTATCGGCATTTGTCATGGTGTTGGATAGCGACTCAGAACATTACTTTGGGACATTGTCCTTTGTCTGAGTATGTAGATACCATTAAAATCTTTCAAGTAGTCCTATGTGCCCTGCCAAATTCCATTTTACCATTTCTCATCCTACGTTCTGACGGTGACTGTTAGTCCGAGTCCTGCCCTTAATATCTAAGCTCCTTGCAAGGCTGAAAAAGATGCCTCGGCCCAAGGGGAAAACAACGTCCGATTACTCGTAATGGCTTGATACGCTTCAGGTACGCCCGTTATGTTGCCTGCCCTTCTGGCGGATAGGCCTACTTTGACGGAAGCTTTGATGCTCCGAACCTTTCTTTTATTGGGACCCTAGATTACTCGTTGTTCCTTTCTCTTCCCGCTGCTAAAAGAGAAACCGAATGTGCTCCTGGCACTTCTGACTGACAAAGCAAACTCCTCTGCTGGTCTGTTCTTATTTCGAGCTGTACCATGGCTATCCAGAGCTACCTTACGCTGTTGCGCAAGTATCTAGGTTTCTCTAGCCCAGGTGGCATATGGAGACTTCTTACCATTATCTTTGCTCTCCTCAATCTCAAGAACCTACCGTGTGCCTGGCATGTAAGAGAGTCCACCTTGTGGATATGATCTCGACCCAGTACTAATCCTCCTACAGATTCGACTTCTCAATGGCTTGTTCACCCAAATTCTTGCTAATCGCCGCCAACCAATCTCAAAAGCCGGGCCAGCCGCTCTCTTCCAACCTATGATTACCTCCTCTTATAACTCTCCTCTCGAGTGCGATTGGAACTTTCACAAGTCCAACAGCACCTACTTTGCCGACTTTGACGTTGCTCGCATGAACGCGGTTGTTCGACTCTGCGGTAAGGGGATGGCCAAGACAAAGGCTGACATGGCCAAGGAGGGAAAAGGGAGTGTGGGCATTATGCTGGGTGGTGTGAGCTGCAACTTTAAGAAGGAGATTAAACCTTTCGAAGGCTTCGAGATATGGACGCGGATACTTTCGTGGGATCGGAAATGGATATATATTATCAGTCACTTTGTCAAAAAAAGAGCAGTCGAGCCAAAGGGGTATACGCTGCAGCCCTGGAAGAAGGTCAAGGCAGAGAAGGCAGCAGGCGATGGAAGCAATGGAGACGCTGTCAGTGGGAGCACTACGAGAGCGACACACCCTGCTATTTTCGCGTCTGGCATTGCCAAATACGTGTTCAAGAAAGGCCGCCTCACAATACCTCCTGAAAGAATACTGCAGAATGCAGGATTGCTAGCGCCAAAACCTGTGGACCACGAGACACCTTCTGTCGCTACCTCACCACCATCCGGAGACGAGTCAAGTGTTCTAGTGCCTGAGACTATCCAAGACGCTGCCTTGGGCAAAGCTGAGGATCTTGCGGATTCTTCACTCCCAGCACGTGCTCGAGATGATACTTGGGATTGGAATCGAGTAGAGCAAGAGCGAATGAGAGGAATGGAGACTGCGGATCTTTTCAACAGAACTGAGGCACTTAACGATGAGTTCACTGCGGAGAACACTCCAGGGTTGGGAAGATATGGAGACTGGTTCTGATAAACGGCGTTTTGCTGGAGAGCATATGATGAGATACATGGGTGCTATTTCTCCATAGAGAGACCCTATATAGACATAGATTTAGACGGTGAGCACGTTAAAACGAGCCGTTCTCGACCGCTCAAAAACAATAATCATCAAAGGTTTCTTCTGCTTACACTTCTTACCTTTAATGTGAGCAGAGGCTGCTTCAACCTGATTTAATGGCGTAGCCTGCAAATAGTCACATCAAACAAGCTTTCCATCAGACCCAGAATCCCAGAGCAGCAGAAACACACGCGTTCCTTCACTACTCCCTTACGTCGCACAGCCAAACGCCTTTACCATCTACTCCGATGCCCGAACCCGCTCCCAACCCGCATCACGCGCTTTGATTGTCACCTAAACTCGTCCACGAGACACGCATAGGATCCTGATCATAAGTATTGTCCACAGCTATGGGCTGGACTTATGTAGCTTCGCTCTCCATGGGTGACCCAGGCCACGAGGAGGCGCAAGATCCCAGCGCTGCCAGGAGAGTGCTGAAGGGTCGGGTTGTAGCTGGGTAACCAAGTGTCTATAGTTTAGCTATTACGGAGATGGAAAGCTGCGGTGAGGGTGATACCGTAAGATGTCTTTTGGAGAATGCCGGGGTTTTTACAGAGATGCAAGACAGTGGGGAATCGACCGTTGGGAGGAACGGTGGTACGAGGTTAGGGAATTGACGAGGTGCTACTCTATCCACAGTGGCGTCTCGAGCTTTTCTCCTTACCATCAAGCCATGTTTCGACACATTCCCCAAGATCCAGCCCAAGCTACGTCGAGAAGCGTATTTGGCTGACTTCAAATACTGTTCACGCTCCCCAGCTCAAAGCGTGGATTGGTCGCTACTAAGAGAATTTTCCATTCTTCCAGTGTCCGTTCGGGAGAGCTAAAGGAGACGAGCATGTTGATATCCATCTTTTGCAATGCGTAATACTAGCATGGGCAAGGATTTCACGCTTCTCTTCCTAGACCGGTGATGCATCCCATAAAGAGACTTCACAGGTTCAGCTAGAGGCACAGCTACCGGTCAAATGCTGTTGGATGGGATGAATAGCCTATTATTTTTTGACATTTTTCGACTTTTGTTCCAGCACGTCGTACAATATCTTTGCTTCCATCAGTGTGGAAGCACTGAAGCCATATGAATAACTTAAGCGGCTTCATGGAGGGTCTGAGATGTTACATCAAGATTCAGGCGCTTATAATTTCCATTGCTCTCGCCAAACGTTCATCCACGCCAGATTCACAGCATCCAATGTGGCCATTGTTTTGCTGACTCGGATACCGTGCTCCGCATCAAATGCCGAAGACCCTTTACCATTCTCGATCTCTTCAAAAATTTCGAGCAGTTTCAAAGCAGGGTGCCTTGCTAGCTCTGAGCTGTCGAGGACATCGAGCTTCAGCAAGCTGTTTATTCAGTCTCGAAGCGAGACAATGTCCACTTGATGTCTAAGATGGCTCTGCAGCGTTCCGAGCAATGACTCCCACGCTATTGGATGAGGGTTGACAAGGTTGTAGATGTCAGCATTGCCAGCGTTGTTGGCCGTCAATTTGCGCACGACCGTGCCTTTACCGGCACGTTGGAAAGGCTTGCCAGCATTCGTAACTGCAACTTTAGTTCGAGTTAATTGACCATGCGCAGGGACTAAGAGGTTCGCTTGTTCCACAAGTGGCCAGACCTCCTCTACAAGCGATGCTCTGTTGATGTCTGACGGAGGTTCAAGTAACAAGGCTGCCAGAAATCTACCTTGTCCAACTGCAAGGGCCCTCATACGAAGCGGATGCCCTGTATTAGGGCTTCCATTGAGACTGGATTGAACTTTTCGCCGTTGGATAAGACCAGTATATCGTCTATCCGGCCATGAAAGCGCCACAGATTTGGTTTGGTTGGTGCGGTTTGAAGAGATCCTTAGTGTGCCATTTCTTGGTATCCGTACCCCGCACTTTCACTCATCCTTCGCTTAGTACTAGTCAGCCATGTAACCCGACCAGCCATACAACCCGAAAATTCGAATATTTGACCTACCACCTTCAAAAATCCACCAACTTTCAACCACATGGCTGCTACTTACGCTATCATCGAGGGTCGCATTCAGAAGGCTATTGACGCCATAAACACGCGTGACAATCCTAATCGAGCCGAAATTGCGCGCGAATTTGATGTTTCGATGCAAAGACTACGATTCAGACTGAAAGATCATTCATCAGCATCAGCAGTACAAGAACTGCATAACAGAGCTTTAAAACCTGATCAGAAGTTAGCTTTGCATACATACATAAAGAGATTGAACGAATTGAATCTATCAGCACGGCTGAATCTGATTGAATCAGCTGATAATCTTCTACTGCGTCAGAATAGTCTCTGAGCGTCATTAGATTTCAAATGAGTCAAGCGATGACTAGATCATCAATCGAATCTTCATAAAGCTAAACGAAAGTCTTTGACAGCTGCACGAAAGAATGCACATAATGAGAAGCTTCTGAAGAGTCATTTTGATGCTTATGATGAGATGATTAAGCAATACGACATGACAAAGAAGAATACATGAAATTTCAATGAAATTGAATATCGTATGAGCATTGCACGCTCTGACTGAATCATTACAGTAGATTCAGTACGAAGAATATACATGTTGAACTCAGATAACAGAGAATTCTGTATCATCATTGAGTGTATTAACGATACTGACAAAGATATTTCATCAATGCTCATTCTTCAGAGAGTCAATCTATTGTTCTTTCATTTCAACAACGATATCAATGACGAGATAATTTTCACTACATTGAATACAGACTATTCAAATGACTGAATATCATTGCAGTGAATTAAACATTTTAATCACTACAGTCAACAATATCAACGAGATGCATGAAGACTACTCGTAATGAATGACTATGAATCTCATCATACATGCGAATTTCTATTCTACTGTTGTTGCAAGCATGCATCTCTGTTACTCCTGATTAGTCTGATTAGCCTAACATAGACTAGTATAGAGCTGTGAATAGAGCTGTTGTTGACACGCTAGCGACCTAGCGTGTCTTCATGAGTAAAACTCACGTCGTGTTGCATCTTCTTTCTACTTTAGCTTTGAACTTCTAGTTAGAATACACTCATATGATTCGCTCTATGCAGACTCATAATATTAGTTCAAAGCTCATCAATCTTGCTATCAACGTGTAGATGATATAAAAACAAGCTACATCATTCAAATCAGAATTGAAACTCGAAAATTGAGTTCAGAAAACTCGTTAGAAATCAAGAAATTTCTAGAACAGAAGAACAGAAGAACATGAATGCGTTGCTCTAGACTAACTCTTTACTGAACTCGTCGTCAGAACAGAAGAACAGAAGAACATGAACATGTTGTTCTAGAACTGAAATCAGAAATTTCAGTTAAATCTCGATCAGCAATTTTCTACTCACACAATGACTAGAAGCACAGAATTAGAATCAGAATCAAAATCAGTGAGCATTACTCGCTATGATCTTCAAAATGCTAGAAGAGAATCACTTCTATCACAGAATTGAGCAACATCAGAAGACATGAATATGAGATTGAACGTTGAAGAAAAAAACACAAAGAAGTGATCTTTTGATCTCAAAGTGATCAAGATCAACATCAAGAAGAAGTTGAATGCTTGAATATTAAATGACAAAGCAGATGATCTCATCATCTTTATCAAATATATGATTTATCAGCATGACATTGAAATCGAGACTCACAATGACATGATTCAGATGTTGAATGATGTCAACAAGATCAACATTGAATTGAAAGCTATCAACATTAAGTTGAAAGTTACACAGACAACTTTGAATGCTGTTTGAACATGTTTACAGAAAGAGATGAAGAAAAAGAACGTGATTATACATTATCTAGAAGCGACATCAAGTCGACTAAGCACTTTGATTTCAAAAGATCAATTTTCGAGATCAATCAAGCTATCTGACTCATTTCTGTTTGAAGATTCAAGACAGAATGTGAATAATTGATTGTCTTAAATGTGAAACAAGCTGAAGATGAACAAGAATCATTTTTCTATCAAAGAAATGAAGATTGCATATGTGAAAAGTCGAGTCAGTAAAACAATGATCAAACACATAGCATTCAGAATAAAAGACACAATCATGAACTCATTTCTTAAAGCAGAAGAGATACTGTCGATCATAAATAAAATGTACGATGATTTCAATCAACATCACACGACTCAACAACAGTTCTTGAAGCTGTATCAAAACAAGATCTTCTTTCATGAATTTTGAATGAAATTTCAGAAACTTAGTGCAAAACTAGAATACAATAACGAAATTTTATTAAATAATCTTCAGCATAAAATTAGTTCAAATCTTCAGCGAGTCATGATCAACAAACGAACTATGAATTTGAACGAATTCGTCGACATTTGCATGCAAGTCAACATTCGATTGACGAAATTGAATGCTCAATCAGCTCTCAAGACATCAATGATTCAAGTCGCTCACTTTATCGCTGACATTTTGATGATGATCATTATTGTGATCTCAGCTTCAATCTTTGCATGAAAGAAATTCAGAATATCAAACGTTGACTTTGCTAGAAAGAAGTTGTTTAAAAAAAAACTCTGCTTCAAATGCAAGAAGTTAAAACATAGAGCATGCAACTGTCTTGAATCAGCTCAGATGCATGAAATCGCAGCGAATTCGAAAAATGATCTGCTTTCGTCAAAGTAGTGATTAAGAGCGACATGCTCATATCTTGCTTCATCAATATGCTTGATGACTCGTTTGATTTCAAATCATTTATTGTGAACATCATCTTGAATAGTTTAAAAAAGATATTTCGATCTCTTGCTCTGATAAACATCAAAGTCATTGACATGACGTTCATAAATGATTCATTGATTTCAAAGCTATGTGAACGCTTTGATATTCAATCAATTTCACTGTTCAAATTGAAGTTGATTCATTCATATGACAAAACTCTCGATTGAAGATCTATTACACATGCTCTGTATATCTCAGTCACTATACAAGAACATAAGAATGAAATGATGTTTCTATTAATAACTCGTCTAGATCAGCACAAGATAATCATTAACAATCTTTGATTGAAAAGAAATCAAATTTTGATAGATTCTGCAAATGATTGATTAATATCTTCATTAAATATTTGAATCTTGAAACTTATCATTTTGAAAACAAGCAGTCAATCAGCATTTCATTAACTTGAATCAAGTGAGATCTGCAAAATGAAATGAAAGAACTTGAAATCTATGTCAATGATCATCTTAAAGCGAACTACAAATTCAAAATCAGTAAATCAATTCATTAAATCAGCTTTCATATGAAAGCAAAGCACTTAAGTTGATCTCAATCAACATGAACTCATTCAGTCATTGAAGAAGAAAGAGTTCATCAATATTATCATGATCAAAGTCGTTACTTATCAAACTTTAGTCAAGAAGAAGAATGTCAAGATCTTTACATTGATCATTAGTGAAATCAACAAGATGCTTAGCTTGATCAAAGATTCAGCGAAACTGAATGAAATGATCTTTGTCATGTCATTAAAGAAACTGAAGAAGAAGCTTTTAATAGTTTATCATGACTTTCTGAATATTTTTGACAGAGAAAAGACAACTCAGTTACTCTTGCATCAATCATATTGTTACGAATGCATCAGAATTGATTAAAGTTAATCAAGATTTAGTCAAGATCTGACTTAAATCTGACTCAGGTTTAACTCAGATATGACTCAGCATCTTTTTTCTTTTCTGACATATTCTAATCAGCTTCTATTATCTTCTAGACAAACACACTTCTTTGTGTTACGAGTAATTAACAGATGTCTATGACAAACACATTTCTTTGTGTCACAAACATCTTTCAAATCAACATCTTTCTTGTGTATCAACACGTTCTCTTTGAGACTAGCATTGATCTGAATAACTACTATATAAAGTGTGTTCTTTTTGTCTTTTGTATCTTCTTTCTTCTGTATTCTTAAAGTCTTAGTTATAGCTATCTCTATAAATCAAACATTCTAGTCACGCATGCACTCTGATTAGTTTCTAGACATGATTTCAACATTACTTTAAGAATTCGTTAATCACATGATACTGATCTTTATACTCATTCAAATTCACTCAACTGATAACGAAATGAGTATAAAGAAATTTGTGTATCTGATGATCAATGACATCAAAAGACAGAACAACATCAAGAAATCAATAAAATCAATGAGAACATATGATCATGTGATTGCTAGAGAATCTATGACTCAGTCAGTAGCATCAGTTCAAATCAATTAATAGAATCAACGATAAAGAATCTTCATTGATTGCTTGAGAATCACAAAAAACTCTCTCAAATCAGCAACACTCTTTTCTGAAGACTAAAACACTAGAACAATGATCTCATCTCATACTGTCAAGCATCGCTCTTCGCTCAATCATCAATTCTTCGCTATGACTTGATCATCTGTGAAAAATTTATTCAAGAGTTATCAAAGTCTCTATTCTTCTGTCACTTCAGATTTAGTCATTTATTCAAAGCTATCATCTTGCATATTGAAATATCTTAGAATTGACTTCGTACGAAAACGTCGTCAATCTTTGTCTCACTTTCAGACTTTCAATAAATTTCTGAAAGCTTCTACTCTCTGAAATATAAAAAATGTAAAGCAACTACAATATTGAGTCAAACAAAACTCAGAAATGTTTCTAGAAGATTTAAACAGTCTTTGAACTCAACGAGATCTAGATGTGAAAGCTTGTGAGCTATTTGACAAGATATTAAACGAACAAATATGAAAGACTCGTTTTGAAGAAATTGATTAAGCAAAGAAATGATTGAATCAATTGAATCAGACACTTCAGAACAAATTGATTGAAGCACAACATCAACTGCGAGTGACTAGAGATGTCACTTCATCGACTTTCATTCTTTTCACATTCAGCAAGTGATTTCAGAAGCTTTCAAATTCATCTTTGTTTACTGATGAAAAAGAATCTATCTGAAATGATTGACAAGAAAAGATTCGTGACAAGCTAGAAATTAACGTCAATCATTTCAACAATGACAGAGCTATACTAGTCTACATTCATTTTCGAATCAGCGAAGACGCAGTCAAAGTCATTCTAGTTAGACGTCAGCGAGATTCATTGAACTCTTATTCAACAATCAATGATCTATTAAATGAACTTGCTCAGCTATACAATGATTCTGACAAAGAGATAAACTTTCGAAGAAAGTATGCTAATTTTTCTCAAGAAAAGAGCAAATTCAGCGACTTCTATTCGATGTTTCAACGTCTGTTCTTCTATCTAGAGTATCATGAAAAGCAATTGATTCTCGATTTACAAGACAAGATAGTTTATCATTTTCGTGCAGCTTGAAGTAGTCAATTGATTCAGTCAGAATCTCTGAACGAAATTCGTAACTATTTGATTCATTTAAACAATGAGCATTGAGTCATGAATGACATCAAAGAAAAGAAATCGATGATCAAGATCAGAAAGCAAGTCATCTTTGCTGACGAAGTATCAAGAACTTTCTATAGAAAGATCAAAGTTATTACATTCGTCGATCATTCAAAGTCGTGCAACGCGATTTTAACTAACGTCAAAGACATTGATCTACAAGCTGAAATTTGTTTCATCTGTCACAAATCAGATCATACTTCTAGAGAGTGCTCTGATCAATCTAGAGTTAATGTCTTAGAAGATGACGAGTTCAATCATTTGAATTCAGATTCAGATTCAGATTCAAAAAACTAGTTATCTCTTTCAGAATCATCAAAGAGATAAAGATCATATCTTTGTGCAGTCAAATTGAAGTTCTATCGAAAGAAAACTACTTTGAAAAGTCTTTTCTGATCAATGCATTTCTCATCTTTCAGAACAAATCTTTCAATCTTTGATTCTTGATAAACAGTGATTTCGTCGTCTACATGCTGATACATATCAAACTAGTTGATAAAGTATGCAAGAAACTTGAAATTCAATTTATATCACTAGTCAAAGAAAAGTTAATACGAGACTATGATGAGAAGTTAGTTAGAAAGACTATTACTCATAAGATTTTACTCAATCTCATGATCAAAAGTCATAAGAAATTGACTGTGTCAATGTTGATAGCTGATATCGAGCATCATAAAGCTATATTGAGCAAACTCTGAATGAACAAAAATGAAATATTATTGAACATGAGACATGATACTATCGTATTCTCTGATCAATTAAATATTTCTATTTCGATTTTTTTGATCTCGTCAAATACGAAGCACTCAAGTTGATCGCGATCAACTCTCATCTCTTCAGCGACTCATAGCAATGCTTCAAAGATTCTCAAGCGCTCTGTTTCAATCATTCAGAAAGAGTCATTTTCGATTCAAAACATAGACGTCATCTCTTTTCAAGCACTAATAAAACGAAAAAAGAAGAATAAGATCGAGGTTTTTGCTATGTTCATTGAAGACATCGATAGAAAAACCGTCTACAATACTCAATGTGAACTAGATGTCTTTGATCAAGCTCAAGCAGACAAGCTATCGTCTCATCGTTCATATGATCATAAGATAGAGCTTACTAGTGACGTAACATCATCTTGCTGTCGAGCATATTGAATGTTTTTCTACAAGCTTCAGAAAGTAAAGAAATATCTGAATGAGAATCTTTTCAAAGAATTTATAACTTCTAGCAAAGCTTCGTATTTCTCATTTATTCTGTTCGCTCTAAAAGCAAATGAAGATCTATAATTCTGCGTTGACTATTGAAAGCTCAATGCTATTATCAAAAGAAATTGTTATTCTCTATCTTTGATAGATGAGATGATTGAAAAAATAGTTGATTGCAAGCATCTGACTCGATTGAATATCATTTCGATGTTCAACAAACTATGAATGCATTCTGATAGTGAGAACTATACTATCTTTATTATCGTTTTAGAAGCATACAAATCAAAGATTTTATTCTTTGAACTTACTAATGATTCAGTCTCATTTCAGCAGTATATGAATGATGTTTTATGAGACTTTCTAAATGACTTTTGTCAAGTCTATCTAGACGATATTCTGATCTACAGCAAAACTCAACAAGAACATAAACAACATGTCAAAATGATATTGAATCGCTTACGAGAAGCTGATCTACAAATGAATATTCAAAAGTGCAAGTTTAATGTAGAAGAAATCATCTTCTTAAAAGTCATAGTATCAGAACAAGATCTTCATATGAATTCTATCAAAGTGAAAGTCATAGTCAACTGAACTACGTTGATCAATCTAAAAGAAGTTCAGAGCTTCGTGAGATTTGTTAACTTCTATCGTCGTTTCATTAAGAACTTCTCGAAGCTAGTTAAATCATTCACTCAGCTGACTAGAAAAAACATGTCTTTTGTTTGAAACAAAGTCTGTGTTCAAGCTTTTGATGATCTAAAGAAACAGATCAGCTTGATCTCAGTTCTACGACACTTTGATTCAAAACGACAGACTATTCTGAAAATTGATGCATCTGACTACGTCAAAGATGAAATACTATCTCAGTATGATGATGAGAATGTTCTTCACTCGATAGCTTTCTACAGCAAGAGCATGATTCTCGCTGAATGCAATTATCACATCTATGACAAGAAACTGCTGATCATTATTTAATGTTTTGAACACTGAAGACTCAAGCTTGAATGCATTGAGTTACTCATTCAAATGTTCATCGATCATCAGACTTTGAAGATCTTCATGAAAAACAAACAGTTAACTCAATGTCAAGTCAATTATCTAGACATTCTATTCGAGTTTAACTTTCAGATCATTTTTCGATCAGGCAAAATGAACATTAAAGTTGATGCTTTAATCAGAATTGTTAGAGGTCGACATAGAGCGAGTCATATGAGTGTCATATAACTAATAGATAAATACTAAGAAAGAAAAGTATCTACAGAAAAGAACTCGCTGTTATATGAGTGTGCCCTAGCCCTGTGCTAGGCTCGATAGGGTTGGCGCCAGGCGAAGGCTAGGCGAAGGCTAGGCGAAGGCTGGGCGAAGGCTGAGCGAAGGCTGAGCGAAGGCTAGGCGAAGAATAGACGAAGGCTAGGATCGTAACATTACCCTCCCCCCTTGACTATTCATGTCCGCATGAATGTTATTCCTTAGCGCGCTTTTCTTGAATATTTGGTATGAAAGTCGTCAACCATCTATTGAGCGTTCATAAATTCATCGCCGTCAGCGTTGTACCATATTGTAGCCGGCTCACTAGGTAGAAATAGAGAGATAGGATGACGGCCTTTTGTAGCAGGCTCACTATGAGAGGGAAAGGACGGCCATTGAAGCAGGCTCACTAGCCGACTAGCTCATCGAAGAGGTCGGTTCGAATAGCGCCATTGAAGCAGGCTCACTTCTGGTTCAGGTCTACTACATAGTAGAGCTTGTTTCGTTCGTTGACCGACTCAATCAAGAGATCAATCGTTGTCTGTCTTTGTAGCAGGCTCACTTCGAGTGCCGTTCAAGCAGGCTAACTATCGGGTGACTGGCTCTGTCGACGAGGTCAATCGTTATCTGTCCTTGTAGCAGGCTCACTAGTTGATACAGGAACACAAGGTAGGCCGGTTCGCTGATTGGTAGAGCGATGTGCTTGTAGATCATCGCATTGACGAAAGATGCCTTTGTAGCAGGCTCACTATCGGACGTGCCATTGAAGCAGGCTCACTAGAAGGGAATCGACTGGCTCATTGAAGAGATCGGTTCGGATCGCGCCTTTGTAGCAGACTCACTAGTTGACACAGGAACACAAGGTAGGCCGGTTCGCTGATTGATAGAGCGATGTGAGTAGGTAGATCATCGCATTGACAGCGCCTTTGAAGCAGGCTCACTAGCCGACTTGCTCATCGAAGAGGTCGGTTCGGATCGTGCCTTTGAAGCAGGCTCACTAACCTGATCGAACGGCACAGATTGTTTTGACTCGCCTGATTCACGAGCTCGGGTTGATTCTCAAGCAACCAACGAAGATTCTTTATCGTTGATTCTATGAGCGACTGTTCTTAGCTCATTTAAATATTCAAAGAATTCCTTGCGAATAAAAAGTGATACAAATTCGAAGAATTCCTTGCGAATTTCTGAACAAACGAAGTAGATTGTTTCGTATCGTCTACACGTCGATAGTAGAATTGATGAGTATTTATCTAATGTTAGAGATCGGCATAGAGCGAGTCATATGAATGTCATTTAACTAATAGATAAATACTAAGGAAGAAAAGTATCTACAGAAAAGAACTCGCTGTTATATGAGTGTGCCCTAGCTCTGTGCTAGGCCCGATAGGGTTGACGTCAGGCGAAGACTAGGCGAAGGCTAGGCGAAGGCTGGGCGAAGGCTGAGCGAAGGCTGAGCGAAGGCTAGGCGAAGAATAGACGAAGGCTAGAATCGTAACAAGAATGTCTCTAATCGACGTTTCTGAATCAACTCAGCGTACTGAAGATCGTTATCAGATCATTCTGACACTCGATAGAATAAATATTCTAGCTATTGAATCTGAGATTGATCTCTATCAGCGAGTAAAAGATGTCAACAAGATGAATGAGCTTTGCAATGAGTATAAACAAGCTATAAGTAAAAACAAGCTCAAGCTACATAGCACTGAATTGAAGCACTACGAGATCGTTGACAACGTTCTGTTCAGAGAAGATCTACTATGAGTTTCTGAGAATATACATACGAAATTGCTAAAGAAAATTCATGATCAGTCTTTCATCTCTCACTCTGACAATTGAAGAATTATTGATCTAGTTCAATGTTTCTACTATTGATCAGATCATCAAGCAATGATTAGATGTTACATTTGAAACTGTCATGTCTGTCAACAAAGCAAGACATTTAAAGATAGCATCAATGAACTTCTTCATTCTCTTTCGATTTCACAGAAACGTTGAAAGAATATAGCTATGAACTTCATCACTGAGTTATTTCTATCAGAAGATTATAACATCATTTGCACAATCATATGTCAACTCATCAAGAAATATCATTATGTTCTCTGTCATTGAGAAGACGAAGACATTTCAGTCGAAGAAACGGTTTGAATCATGCTATGAAATGTCTATCAACTTCATGATCTACTCAGTTTCATTGTTTCAAACAGAGATTCTCAGTTTATATCAACAATGTGACAGAGTCTTTGCAAGTGACTAAAAATCACGACTAGTCTATCAACAATCTATCATTCTGAGATCAATGATTAATCAGAGTGAGTCAATCAAGACATTGAATGCAAACTTAGAATTTACTGTAATTACATGCAGAATGATTGAACAAAATGACTATCAATGATAGAATTCAGCGAGAATTTCAATATCTTCTCAATCATCTCAATGACTTCGTTCTACTTCAATAAGAGTTTTCACTTACGAATGAGTTTCAATTCAGATACGACTGACTACAAAACAATTCTGAACGTCTTGAAGCTAGAAAAGCAGATGATATTGTCATTCAAATGAAAGAGCTGCTTATCTTTGATCATTAACAATTGAAAAAGACGAAGCAGATCATTGAAGCTCAGATCAATAAACATAGACAAGACGTCATTTATGAAGTAAACGACTGAGTTTGATTATTCTCTAGAAACATAAAGACAACTAGATCATGTTAGAATTTAGAAGACAAACAGCTAGAATTTTATCAAATCACTGTCAAAGTTGAGATCTTCTATCATCTTCGTCTATTGATAAGCATGAAGCAGTTGCATTTAATGTTCAGTTTGAAGCTATTACGTTCTTATCTTGATGATCTTTTATCAGAACAGCATTCAGAATCATTTAAATCTCTTACTATTGAAGACGATGAGCATTGAAAGATAGATGACATTCTGAACTTTAAATGATATCAAGATTGAATACAATACAAGATCAAATGAACGAGACTAGATCGAAACAACGAATGATACTATGTCGATAAAGAAGAATTCAAGAGCTCGAAAGAAGTTCTAGTTGAATTTCATAAGCTCTATTCAGACATGTCACACTAAATTGAAAAACAGTGAAAATTTTTGCGTTTCATTTGTTCTATTCATGCGAACATGAATTTTCAGAAAGAAAAGTAATGTTACAAATGCGTCAGAATTGATTAAAACTAGTCAAGATCTAGTCGAGATCTGATTTAAATCTGACTCAGATTTGACTCAGATATAACTCAGCATCTTTTTTCTTCTCTGACATCTTCTAATCAGCTTCTATTGTCTTCTAGACAAACACACTTCTTTGTGTTACAAGTAGTTAACAGATGTCTATGATAAACACATTTCTTTGTGTCATAAACATCTTTTGAATCAACATCTTTCTTGTGTATCAACACGTCTTCTTTGAGACTAGCGTCGATCTGAGTAACTATTATACAGAGCATGTTCTTCTTGTCTTTTGTATCTTCTTTCTTCTGTATTCTTAAAGTCTTAATTATAACTATCTTTATAAATCAAACATTCTAGTCACGCACGCACTCTGATTAGTTTCTAGACATGATCTCAACACATATGATCATAAGATTGAATTAAAAGATGAAAGTCAATTTTCTAGAAGTTGATTGTACTTTATGTCGAGTCACAAGTTGCAGAAGATTAAGAAGTATCTAGAAGAGAACTTGAAGAAGAAGTTTATTACACTCAGCAAAGCTTCATTTGCTTCGTCAATACTATTCGTTGAAAAGAAAGATGATAGTCTTCGCTTTTGCGTGAATTATTGAAAACTGAATGCTTTGATCAAAAGAAATCGTTATTCAATACTCTTGATAAACGAAGTACTCGTTTGAATTCAAGACAGTAAATATTTGACTCAACTTAATATTATCGTCACGTTCAATAAGCTTTGCATGAGCACTGAAAGTGAGAATTTAATCACATTCATCACTTTCTTCGATGTTTACAAATATAAAGTAATGCTCTTTGAATTAATCAATGAATCAACATTCTTTCAGCACTATATCAACAACATGTTGTTCAACTGTCTGCATAAATTCTGTCAGATCTATATGAATGACATTCTCATTTACAGTAAGATCTTGAAGAAACATAGAACTCATGTGAAAGAGATGTTAAACAAGCTTCGTGAAGTTGATCTGCAGATAAACATTGACAAGTGCGAATTCAAGATTCAGAAGATCTTGTTTCTAAAACTATTGATATTTATCAATAATTTATGAATGAACTTTCAAAAAGTAGATGTGATTTGAAGCTGAAAAGTGTCTCAATTGTTAACTCATGTACAAATCTTCATTGACTTCTACAATTTCTATCAATGATTCATAAAGAACTTCTTGAAGATTGTTCAATCTATGATAAAGCTGATTTGAAAAGATCATTCATTTGAATGAACAAAGATCTGTCAGACGATTTTTGAGAAACTGAAGCAACAGATGATGACAGTTCTCGTTCTGAAGCATTTCAATTCAATCAGAGAAGCTATTCTGAAAATAAACTTCTTGAACTATGTCAACGACGAAGTATTGTCTCAATATGATGATGAAGACATTCTACATTCAGTGATCTTCTATAACAAGAACATGATTTCTGCAGAATGCAACTACAAGATTTACGACAAAGAGCTTTTAACTATTATTTGATGCTTGAACCATTGACATCTTGAATTGAAATGTACTGATATTTTGATCAAGATCTTCATTGATCATCTGAATTTGAAGTACTTCATGATCATCAAGAAACTGATCAGACGACAGACTAAATGAGCTGAGAAGTTATTTGAATATAACTTCAAGATCATATATCAGTCAGAAAAGCAGAATTTGAAAGCAGACGTGCTGATCAGAATGTCAGACATCAAGTCAGTTGAATCAAATAATGATTGAAAGCTATATCAGCATCAGATGCTATTATCAACAAGCACATTTAAACTGCAATCAATAGAAGATGATCAAGATCTGACTCAGATCTTGCTCATATTTGACTCAGATTCAAAACAGAAATCGAAAGCTAATGAAGATTTGATTGAAGAGATGATTTCTATTCAAAATCGAATTATAGTTGAAAATCAAATGAGTCAACAATGTATCAATATTTAAACAGTCATAGAACAGAACAGAAGAACTTGTCAAGATATGAGTTTAGACAATTGCAGAGTACTGAACGAAGTACTCTGAAAGAATGATAGACTGTGAGTTTCTCAGTCAATGATCACTCAATTAATAAAAAAAGCATATGATCTTTTGATCAATGATCATTCTGACATGAATTGAACGTTAAACTTGTTAAGATGATCATATTGCTGATTGAAGATGAGAACGACAATCAAACGCTACATTCAAAACTATTACATTTGTCGTAGATCAAAAGCATCAAGAGATTGAATCAATGAACTATTGAAGTCATTGTTTATATTTGAACAACGATGACAAGACATATCATTGAATTTCATTATTGATTTATTCAAAAGTAATGAAAGCAACGCGATTTTGACAGTGATAGATTGATTGTTTAAAGAACGTCACTATATACTTTGTTGATCAAATGACGAAGAAACTTTCGCTGAATAAACAGTCAAACTGTTGCTGATATGAATCTTCAGAACTCATGAATTATCAAGATCAATAGTGTTTGATAGAGATTTGCAATTTATATTGATTGTTTGAAAGTCTTTATGTTTGAGACTCAACATTAAGATGAAACTATTCATCGACTATTACTCACAAATTAATGATCAAATGAAAAGAGCGAATCAGAATGTAGAATGATATCTACGAAGTTATTGCTTGTACATGCAAGATGACTGATTCATCTGACTATCTATGACTGAATTCATCGATAACAATGCTATTTCATCGTCAATTAAACAATCAGCGTTCTTTTTGAATAAGAACTTTCACTCTCATATGAGCTTCGATTTGAATTCAACTGAATATGAGATCATTCGAGCTAAAATTCAAGTGAGTAAAGCAAAGAATATATTCAAACACATGAAATAATCATTAGTGTTGATCAAGCAAACATTAGCAAGAGTCAGAATCACAATGAAGAAACAGATTAACAAGCATCAAAAGAAAATGATCTACAAGATAAATGACATGATGTTTCTGAATTCTAGAAACATTATGATTGCAAGATCATCAAAGAAGCTGAATGATAAGATGCTAGAATCTTTCATGATTCTGACTGAGATCAAACATGCATATTAATTGAAACTGTTATCAACAATGAAGATTTATACAGAGTTCATCTTGAATCTACTATGACTGAATTCAAAAGACTCTTTGAAAGAACAATGAAATGAGTCATCTGATTCTATAGTGATAAATGACAAAGACGAATGAGAAGTGAAGAACATACTGAACTTCAGACATTACAGAAGATGACTGCAATATCGTGTTAATTGAAAAGATTATGACGTCGATCTACATTGATACAATGTCAATGAAAATTAATTCAAAGATTGCTTGAAGATTGTAAATGACTTTCATCAGAAGTATTTGAACAAGTCAAGTTAGAAATCGACTCAACAAGAATCGATTGATCGAACTGCAGCAATGAGAACATTGCTAAATGAAGAAGAAAAGTAATGTTGCGAGCATGCATCTCTGTTACCTCTGATTAGCCTGATTAGCCTAACATAGACTAGTATAGAGCTGTGAGTAGAGCTGTTGTTGACACGCTAGCGACCTAGCGTGTCTTCGTGAGTAAAACTCATGTCGTGTTGCATCTTCTTTCTACTTCAGCTTTGAACTTCTAGTTAGAATACACTCATATGATTCGCTTTATGCAGACTCATAACAAAAGTCTTCAAGAAAACTACTATACATTCGACTTGAAAGCAAACTGATCTAATTCTCTTCGATTCTAATGCGATTCTGAATAAGATGCGAGAAACTCGATTCTCAGCTCGTTCTATTACATCATCTACGACGAAATCACTCAATGTCTGAAAGACTATTTCTACTACTAGATTACAGCTGAGAAGACAACAAGTCAGTCTACTTTGCGTCGACTATGAACTCGAGCTTCATCAGAAGCTATTCAAATATACGAAAGAAGTCAATGCGATGACTCGTAGAATTGAGCTACTGAAGAATAAGCTAGATCGAACACAGTCGACTCAGAATGCTCGAAATGCACGCAAAAAGCAGTCTGGTAAGGTTCTTCAAACAGAAGGCCTACTTTATGCCAAAGATGCTCGAACTATGACTCAAGATAGAGTACAAGTAGAAGAATCAAGGCAACGGACTCGCGACGAGCGTGGAGAAAAACGCTATATCAATGATCTAAAGAAGGTCTACAAGGCTACTAAACCTCATAGAATGAAGCTTCTAAAGCAGCGCGAAGCTATGCGGAAGCGTTGGAAGCGTGTAATGGGCGAATTGCTCACTATATATATGGATGTAGAAGATATATGAATTTTCGGGTTGTATGGCTGGTCGGGTTACATGGCTGACTAGTACTAAGCGAAGGATGAGTGAAAGTGCGGGGTACGGATATGTGGAAAGTTGTGATTTAAACCTGACATTCTTTCTGTGCTGTCATCACCGAGTACGACTAGTTCATACGCTCCATCCTCCGACGGCTGCAACTCAAGCTTACGACACGGGTTCCATTCTATATAGGCCCAGTCCTTTCATAACGGAACCAGTTGCTGGATTGGATGCGTTTCTGTTACGCCAAAAATTGGGCAGATGTCAATGATCTTGCTCAAGAGATCTCCAGCGAAGGGCGACAGTGGACCACCTGTATATGCTACCCATTCTAAATCCTTGAAGTTGTTCAGGCCTTCAGGCTCCTGCAGTTAATGTTCGATGATTGAAGGTGGGATGAAAAGAGCTTTCAAGTGGTGACGTTGAATGATCTTGCGGACCATCGCACTATTTTCTGGTCTGTGTGCAGGTACGCCGGCTTCAGAAAAGATAGCGACAACTGGATTTGCGTCAGTAGTTGTTGCGAAAATGACTATAACTGTGTACGGCTTACTTATGGTTGCGATAAAACCTGCTAATTATGTGTTGCCACATGTGAGAATCACCAACTTTCAAAGCCATAAGTTGGACACTCAACTTACATGAAAGGGAGGGAAAGCGGTATAGTATTTTCCGCTGCTATTCAAGTCCCAGATTGTGAAATCCAGGCCTTTGCGGCCCTCTACCTTCGGTAAATAGCGGTCATTGTCCATAGTGGCGAATGTGTCATGAGTCATGAAAATTGGCTTGGGTAGTCCTGCAGAGAATATAAGCTTTGTACATACCTAGCCATCGAACAGTATACCGGTCGAGCCGGAGGAGTGGAGAATGAGAATGGGTTTTCGAGCTGCCTCTTCAAAGGTATAATCGTAAGGATACGGCTCTGAATTTACCAGAAGCATCTCTTCAAAGGATGGGAATTGGAAGCAACGAAGGTCCTCCTTGGCTGCTAAAAGAGCTTTGGTAATCGGTACGAGTTCAGGAGAATAGAGAAACTTTGAGCATTTCGTTTGTTCAAGCAAGGATACAGATGCTTTCGTGGGATTCCACGGAGACAATAGGAGAGCCTTAATGAATTTGCTAAGCTTTATCAACTATTTTCTCTCGTATACTTACCTTATAACCACACTTTACAGCAGCAAGAAGAATTACTGCAGTACTGAGATCGGGGATACCCATATAAGCCAGAGTCTCGAATTCATCACTTCGGCCAATCTTGTCCTGAATCCAGTAAGCGAAACCGTTAGTTGCACCAGCCATATCCCCACGTGTTATGTCATGGAAGCCTTCAGATAAATCAGTTGAGTGTGAAATCGACGTGTATAGCCGATCCGAGGTTCACTTTGCGTGTTCGTCTAGAACATGTGGTAGGTAGTAATCTCCTTCCATAGAGCCGATCTTGAACAGTACACCCACTCATCAAGGCTCGACTCGAAAATATTAGATGGTATAAGAAGGCCAGTGGCGCATAAGCATGGAGGAGAGCCGGACCTGGAGTGAAGGAGCCATAACTAGATCTATGGGCGAGGTCGACAATTAGGACTCGGGTAAAATCTTTTTTTCTCTTAAAATCCCTTTGGCTTACATGTTTGCGCTTCAAATCTCGAGTGCGGATAAGACTCTCTCACTCTGTCAGGACGCCAATGTAAGTTCTACCTTCTGTTTATTCTACTGCCAATGGGGAAACATGATGGTAGAAGAAAAAGATGTCGACGCGCGGAAGCGTTCAGTCTCAACACAACTCAAAACTTCCGCTGCGTACGTATCAGTGCAGACCTTCTTAGTCTATCGTCCCACGCCGCAAGCCCAGACAATCAACGTAACTACCGTCGCAATTGTTGCCCCTGCGACAACTTCGAGGGGCCTAAGATAACCAAGCATGCCCAACGAAGTGCACGTAGCAAAGACACCTCCAGCTGGTGTGAAGCCGCCATAGGCCCAAGCCTGAAATGCTGCAGCGAGTGTACCTGACCATGGTGAGCATCTCGACAAATCAAAAGAATGTCTTCCACGAACCTGCACCAACACCCACAAGATTAAAGCCGACCCAGAAGAGTAGTATCACAACCACTATGAACGTAATCCACCAGGCCATGATGAGCGCTAATATATCTATTATCTAGCCATTAGCGTTCATGGCCTCAAGTAGTCAAACCCATGCTCATCGTCGCAATTAGAGTCAGGAGAACCTACGTGGTTGTTTCAGCCATTCTGTTAATGCAGCACCATGCTCTCGCAGCCAATCCCATACGAGCGAACGATCTGCAACAAAATTGCCAATGCCAGAGGCAAAGTTGGTGGAATTGGAATAGTCGAATCCTGCATACACTGGATACATTGTCGTCTTCCTTGACAAGGTCGGAGGACTTTGTCGATTCAGAAATTGTCTCGTGCTTCACCGGACAGCACTGGGTACCACCGATTCTCCTTGTGACAAGCCCGACGAGTAGACGTAGGAAGACTCTATTAATTATGGAGATGAAAAGGCGTCGAAATGCTCGAGGATTCTCTACCAACCAAGTCTTCAATCTGAAACGGGAAAATGTCAGTTGGCTTTTTTACCTTGCATTCAGTATCTGATGCTGTACTGAAGAATTGGTTCATTCAAATCACTTAAATTGCTTAACCAAGCTGACAACAGTGCGGAGGGCGTAACGCAAACGCGCTAGTATGAATTAGGTTAGCGAGTAATGTACTACTACTGTTCCTACTGCTCTACACCCCCACTCCCCTTACTCCTATTGCTTCAACATGATCGAATCTACTGACGACAGCGGAAGTTTACTTTATAGTACATCTGCATTACTTTGAAACCCGATAATCGGTTTGAAAGCAGCCCGCGACCCGATGAGTGTCGAGCGAAACCGGAATTTCAAGACCTACTTTCTTCCGAGCAACTTCTGTGCTTGAGATGATCGGTGTGACCGCAGATGCATCGTTCAGTGCATCTTTCTATTGTTCATCTCGAAGTCATTCTTTCTCTATCAGCGTCTCACTGTGGAACCAGATTGGGGGCTTGGAAGCGCTTTACGATGAAGGAATGGAACTCGCTGAAAAAAATGAGGCAATATAGGAATGCACTTGACGTTTACGTGGACCCATACGCTAACCATGATATTATTTATCTTGGAAAAAGCTTGGGCTTCACGGCAGAGGCTGTCAAAGTGGTCAACTTGCAGGAGGGTACATCGAAGGACGAGGGGAGTAAGGAGAAGACACTCGGTTGATGGCTATTCTTAAAAGTTCAGCGAACGAAGGTAACATATTGTGCGAATGCTGGAATTTTTCTATAGGAACGGCTAATGAGCACCCATTATACTGACCAAACCACCGCAACTTATCAGTAGTGTTTGCCAGTAGTTTCTCTCACTGAGTTATGCTCCGTCAACTTTTGACAAGCAGTGGCGCAGAGGTACCAGAGCCGACTAATTCAAAGGAAGGGAAAGCAGATTTTAATCGAGTACTGACTATGATTCGAACGAAGACATAGTTGTATTGGATTACGAGGTCATATGGGGGCAGACTGATATTTTGGTTGTTGCTTCCCTATGGCACAAGCCTCACAAACTGATTCTGAGGATTCCGGTTTTTCTAGGCTATTAGCCGAATCCACATCGATGCCACTGCTCAAGGTGACGAGACATTTGACGTCGGTCATGTTCAGATGAGCTAGACGAATGTGCCACTGACGGCAGGAAGCCCTGCTTAGTCTGAAGGTTCTGCTTGACCAACCCCCCTGATGTCAATCAGTCAGTCGATCAAGCAGAACCTTCAGACCAGGCAAGGCTTCCTAGCGCCAGTGGCATAATCGTCTAGCTCATCTGAACATGACCGACGTCAAACGCCTCGCCACCATGAGCAGTGGCATCGATGTGGATTCGGCTAATAGCCTAGAAAAACAGGACACCCCAGAATCAGTTTGTGAGGCTTGTGCCATAGGGAAGCAACAACCAAAATATCAGTCTGCCCCCATATGACCTCGTATTCCAACAGGTTATGAGCCCGGCTTAGTGCAAGCTGCCTAAGTTGTTGCTCCGTTCCTGAGTACGTTAACTCATCGTCCATGTCTATCCTCGTCGTCATCAATCGAAAGCCTCCACGCGATAGAGCCAATCAGAAACACCGTGAGTATGTGCCTTCGATGAAGGGAAGCGGTGCAGTCAAGTCAGGTTCACGTAGCCGGTGGTTACTGAGCCGAGTCAGTCATCGTGGATAGATGAAGCGATGCATCAGTTATATCCGGATGAGCCAGAAACGAGCCAGAAACGACGCAGAAATGAGGTCATCCTGGATGGATCAGATTAAGCCGTGAATATATGCCTTCGGAGCGAGGGTAGCGGTGGACCCAAATGGAAACCGTGTTGAAAGCCTCCTGTCAGGATTCAAGAGCTAGGAAGCTTCAAAGCCGAAGTTTGAAAGGGCTGGTAGGGCTGGGGCCCGCTAGTAGAGTTTCCACCTGAATGGTCCAACCACGACGGGTTCATGGTGTCAGCCTTACCGTCCTTGCGAGCGCCGAGGCGTGGAAATAGCCTTGTGTGTGGGTGCTCAAATTCTATCCCATGCATGAGCTGAAGCAGGACGCTGACAGTGCATAAACTGGGCGTAGAAAGTGCAGCTTGCCTCCGTTCTTCCACCTCCTAAGGTAGACAGCCTCCGAACAGCAACAAGTAAAATATCAAGATGCCCCCATATGACCTCGTATTCCCACAAGTTGAAGAGAATACGATTCTTGCATATTCGTATTACGCCCCTAAGGGCTAGTAGATGCTCAAAAAGCAAAAGGCCCCCAAAGGCCCAAAGGGTTCAATGAACAGCCGCAACGCAGTAGGAATCATAGACAAAACAAGACTTTTCGGGCGTACAATAAGGTACCGGGCTAAAACCCTATCCGTGGCCCACCCTATGTAAGCTCATCCTAAGCGAAGGACGAGCTAAGGGTGGGCCACGGATATCTTGGCAGTCGGCACGGACCCCAGGGCTTAGGGCACGCCCCCACCCCTCATGCGCCAACGTCCAAATCGATATCAATTCTCGTCACGATCCTTCGGCGATACCATGTAGAGACAATGCAATGCGTCCAGGAATGGAAGGTCTCAATCCGACAATGTCCTCTTTGGAAGCACCATCATTCCATTGACGCATCATGATTGGTATCCTTCCCCGCAATACCGTTCAGGTCATGCGCGCTGACGGGAGGGTGTCGAGGACTCGGGGTACTCATAAACTATCATACTTCAAGTCTGAAGGTTTATGAACCACATGGCTCTTTTCCCTTACGTCTACCTTACAACACTCAGCATTTGACCCTTTTTCTTGTTTCCAAGTCCAGTGAACGAAGTCTTCGTCGCTCTCGTTGCCCTCCTCTTCCGAGAATTCGTTCGCTTCCTTCCGCATTCGGTTTTCGCGGTTCCAGCTGATATCGTCTCCAGCTTTCTCTTTATTCTTGTGATATTCACTGCTCTACCATAGTCACCTTCTGAATAGTCGAATCCCCCCACTTGTATCTGGTGATGCCAGCTCAAACATGCCTTTTCGGGCGTTGAGAGCGCGAGGAGCCTTCAAAAGCCAGCTTCTCCTCCCCACGCCCTCCATTCATAACAACTTCCCAGACCTAACCCGTCAAAATGCAATACTACTTCTTCAAGTTCTCTGGTGTTTGCGTAGCTTTGGCAGCAACTGTCTCCGCTGCTCCGTTCAGCAACGGGCCTTTTGATTCTGCGTTCAGCAAACGGCAGAGTCCAGATGTATCATCCACAAACTTGACGGTGGATCTCGGATATGAGGTATACCAGGGATACTGGAATTCTGGAAGCGGACTAAATTCATGGCAAGGGTAATCGGTTTTCCTGTGCGATCATCTGAGTCCATGCTCACAGAGAGACAGGATACGCTATGCAGCTCCGCCGACGGGCCAGTTACGCTGGCAGGCACCTCTGACGCCAGCGACTAATCGAAACACCGTGATTCCAGCTGATAGTTTTGCTCCGAGATGTCCACAGGCTCCCAGTGCTCCATTGTGAGTAGCAGTTGTACACTTATTAGGCATCATGACCTGACGCCTTGTGATAGGAGTCCCGGGGGCGACAACTCTGGTGACGAGGATTGCTTGTTTCTAAATGTCTACTCTCCTCAAAATGCAACCAATTTACCTGTTCTGGTTTGGATTCGTAAGTCACTGGTTTACTTCTCAATGTCTTCAGCCCTGTCGCTAGCACACTTTACGCGAATGGTGGAGGGTACAGGTCTTAAAAGCGCTGCTACTGAGGCTACCTCATCTGTCAATTCAGATTCCATAAACTGATCACTTTCAGACGGTGGTGGATATAGCCTAGGCAAAGGTGACATGCAATTCTCGCCCATGATCAATGCCAACAACAATACCTTTATCGGCATCGCAATCCAGTATCGCGTAAGCATATACCCGCAGCAAAAGCAACGAGTCCGTACTAACCACAACACCAGTTAGGCGCCTTTGGCTTCTTGTCCTCAGACGAGGTTCACAAGTATGGAGTAGCCAATGCCGGCTTACTCGACCAAACGTTCGCTCTCCGTTGGATTCAGAAATATGTCCATTTGTTTGGTGGAGATCATTCGCAAGTTACTATCAGTGGACAAAGCGCTGGAGGTATGCCAGTCACTTTACTAGAGTATTAAGACACTTGCTAATTGTTGCTCGACTTTTAGGAGGCTCAGTCATGATGCAAGCCATGGCTTATGACGGCGGTCTCAAACACTCGCTTTTCAAAAATGTTGGTCCCACTTTGCTCGTTGTTCATATATTAGCTAACGTCCCCAGCTCATCGCCGCATCACCTTTCCTACCCGAGCAATATGGTTATGCAGATGCTGTACCCACGCAATATTACAACTCTTTTGCCCAGGCGGTTGGGTGTCTCCCTTCATCAGTAGCCGATAGCACGGTATTTGACTGTCTTCAAAACACCAGCACGACATTACTGCAGGCTGCAAACGTCAACGTGTCTTCGTCCGGCAGGTATGGCACCTGGGCATTCCTTCCAGTCACGGACGGGTCTTTGATCCAGCAGAGACCAAGTGTGCAACTACCCGCCAAGCAAGTGAATGGAATCAATATACTTACAGGCGTTCGTTTGATCTTCCTATCCACCACGTCCTCCATACTAACAACGAAACTCAGAACACCGCAAACGAAGGCTCACAATTCGTTCCCCAAAACATCACCACCGAAGACGACTTCATCGCTTTCGCCCACCTATACTTTCCTCTCTTCACCGAGGCCGACATCACCGCCCTCCTCACGCACTACCCCTCCACCCCCGCCCCCGTCGACCCAACAACCCCCCGCTTCGCCACCTCCGGCCTCAGCGGCCCCACCGCCTTGAACGAGAGCACCTACGGCACCGGCCAGCAACAGCGCGCAATGGTAACTCCTTTCTTTGCTTCCTTTTCGCATCTCCCACACCTCCCATCACTTTCTCTAACCCCAAAACAGAACCTCTACGCCGAATCTACCTTCGTCTGCCCTTCCTACTGGCTCGCCGAAGCATTCTCCTGCAACGCCCGCAAAGCCTACAAGTACCAGTACTCCGTCATCGGCGCCTCGCACGGGCAAGACATAGGCGCGTACACAGGTGTATACCCCGGCCCGTTTCTCGGGCCTGATTTCGTCAAAGCTTTCGAAAGTACGTACCCCAGTTCCCCTCCCCCTTCAATCCTTCCAATGGCGGCAGCAAGCGAGTCTAACCTATCCCCCACACAGCCGTCTGGGGCGCCTTCATCACAACCTCCAACCCCTCCATCCCCCCCTCCATCGCCGCCTCCCCACCATCTCCAAACCCAATAACCCACTGGCCGCTCTACACGCCGCACCGGCCCCTGCAGATCAACATGAACCAGACGGGCGGCGTGCCTTATAACGCGGGCACGTTTAATGGACAAGTCGTAACCCAGTTCCAGAACCCGGGGCTAAGCAACGATTTTAGCCTCGTGAATGCGAGGACTTGGGAGGGCGGGAGGGGCAAAAGATGCAAGTGGTTGAAGAGTGTGGGGGCGAGGGTGCCTGAGTGAAGGGGGAGGGATGCTGGAGTGATGGCGTGTGTTTATTTGCGGGTGGGTGACTGTCTGGGGTTGGGTTGTTAGAGTATTATAGCGAACATATCGACTAATCAGTACTATATACTCGTAAACATCCTCAAAATTCACCACACACCCCCTTCCCTCAAACAGCCTCAACAACCACACCTATCCTCCTTTACCTCCTCCCACTTGCACCATTCAACTCCACACCACCATCTAACCCCCCACCCCCCCCCCACCCCCCCTCCCCACCCCCGCCCCTCTCGCCCACCACCCAACCCCAACAAAACCCCATCCCCCCCCCCTTCTTTCCCAACCCCCCAACCACCCACCCTCACGCTCCAAAACCCCTCTCATCTCCATTCCCAACTCCCCAACCCACATCTCTCCCAACCATCTTTCTTCCCCATCACGACGGCCATTCCTAGCTCCGTGCGCTGAGATGAGATGCTAGAGTTATAGTAGCGCGGGTGTATGGGGAAAGTGACATGCGCAAGGAAGGGGAGGTAGACGGATGGGTGGCGCGTGCACTGGGGGATTGCGCGTGTGAGGGGTAGGAAGGGGGTGGTTTGGAGAGGGAGGGTTGCTAGGGGGTGGTGGATGGGAAGGAAGGGGTGATGGATGGGCGAGTAGCGAGGCCTGGGATTTATGATGCAGTTCGAGAAATGCTGGGGATGGGGTTTCTTGTCTGGAGCGGGTGTGGGGTGGTGGTGGTGATGGGGTGGGGTGGTGGTATTGGGTCGAAGGGGGAAAGGAGGCGGGGTGGTGGTATCGGGTTGAAGGGAGGGAGAGACGAAGAAGATACAGTATTACTATTTTGAAGCAAGCGGAGAGAAGAAAGAAAGAGAATTAAAATAATAAAAAACCGTAGCGTCCAACCAACCAACCAACCCCTACCCCCTCTCTTTCCACATTCCCGCTCCTACAACCTTCTCTTCTCTATACCCTTCTTCTTCTTCCCCCCCCAACCTATCTCCCTCCACCACCCACCCCCACATTCAATTCTCCACCACAACAAGATCACACACACACATCTACATCTCAAAGTCTATACAGACTAAAAACATACACAGTATATATATATATATTCAAGCCATCAAAACGACACACAAACACCAAAAAAAAAACACTTGAGACGCAGGAAGCGGATCAAAATTAATTGACTTGCTTCTTTCTTTTTTTTTTAAAAAAAAGTAAGATTCTATCAAGGTGCTGATAGGTCGGCAACGAGATTCACCTGTACGTGATGTCAACTACGAACCTTTTGATTCTATTCTATGTTCGAATAGAAGTCAGAAGAGTCAAGAGATCTCAATTCAACGCAGTTTGAACGATGTTAGAACGTTGCGTAATCGTGAAAGCTGTCGTGCAGAGTTTTCATCTACGCGACAACATTCTTCCTAACAGTTACAATTGATCTACGAAGAAGACTAATGACATGTCGAAGTCAGTAAGAAATGAAAAGATACTACTAGTAGAAAAGTCGATTCAGATGACGAGTCTGAGATTGTGACTACAAGTGATTGAAGAATTGAGAACTCGTCGACTGCGTCGATATACTGAAACGTCTTCACTCACATCGACAGTGCCGTTCAATAATTGATAAAAAGATACTAGATAGAATAGTCGATTCAGATGATGAGTCTTGAGTTCATGATTACATGTGATCGAAGAAGTAGTGACTCGTCGACTGCGCTGATATACTGAGAAAGCTCAAGCTCATCTTCTTTACTTAATAACAAGTCATACATCTATCTACGTGAAAAATTGAGAGCGCATGAGAATGATCAGAATTGTAGTGATCTTGAGCAGATCACATTCTCTACTATCGATCAGAGCTAAGCATCAAACGACTGCGATTGCACGTCTATATCAACAATCTATTCAATGTTTATGTGACACAAGTCAAGAGCAGAATAGAATCATTCAATACAATCACACTCTATCTTCTCATCGTGTGCATCTCTCTTTCATCACATATTTCTTTGCTTGATGAATGACAATCATCAAGCAAAAGAACATAGTTTTCAACATTACAATCACAAGCATCATGAATGCAAAGAAATCGTCTTTCATCTTTGTGATTGAGAATCGAAAATCGAAACATCATTGTATAGAATATCATTAATGAAGAGCAAAGCAAGAACGATGTGTTACAACAAACAGCACAGACACTCATTAAGAGTTTACTTGAGCATCATGTTAAAACTCTTTCACAGATGATTAAATAAAGCAATGATTAAATAATTATTGTGTAATCAGAGTCTTGAAGTGATCATTCTGATCGCTTGAATCAGAAGTGATCACAGTGAGCATGATGAGCATAATGCTCATCTTGCTCATCTTGCTCAAGAATGATCAGAGAGATCATTCAGAGCAGAAACGACTTGACATGATTCTTCTATATTTATATAACAATGATTGTTCTCTTAGATAAAAGCTTCGTGCTCAACTCATGTAATAGTCAATACAGTTTATTGTCTTAGTTATTCTCAGATTTTCAGTCTAGTGATTAGTTTGTTACTATACTGATTTTTGTTTATATTTTGTGTTGTTAAAGAAACAATCATTACACTTTGAGCATCATTCTTTCACAAGATATCAGAGCATCATCTTATCATGATCATTATGTCATTCTCAGAATAAATCACATCAACAAACATCATTGCATTCTTGAATAGCAAGTCATTGATTAAGATATTAACATTGAATCTGTACTATGAAGATAAAAACAAGCTTAATGCTTTTCTTATACAAGTGAACGTTTATGTCAAAGCACACAAGAAACTAAGTTCATTTTATGACAAGATATTGTTTGCATTCTTGTACTTCAAAAAAGATGTCTTCAAATGATTTAAATTATTGATAAAGAATCACTTGAAGAATAAGTCAGAAGATTAAGAAGATGAAATTAACAGTCTTTGAAAACTTCTTTAACTTTGAGCAAGCAATACAAAGAATGTATGAAGACATAGATGCAAAATGAATCATTGAACGACAGCTGTATGATATTAAGCAATCAGAATCAACATTCAAGTACATCACTGCTTTTCAATCAATTACAACAAAGATTGAATAAAATGACTTAACTCTTACAGCACAGTTTTATAAAGAACTGAAAAATGTGATAAAGAACAAGATAATTCATATGAATAAACTTGCGATTTTGCATGCTATGATTAGCAAGACAATCATGCTGAATAATCAACAGTACAAACGAAAACTTGAAAAGAGGAACAAAATCACTTATGCTTCAGTTGCATGAAGCAAGAGAAAGAAGAAGCAATCTTATTATGATTCTCAGTCTATGAAGTTAAATGCAACTCAAAAGATATCAATAAACACTTGTGATAAAACAGTTCAGCAGAGCAAAGCATGTTACATATGCAAAAAGCTAGATCATTTCTTCAGAGATTGTACTCAAAACAAGTACAAAAACAAGTCAAAATTTTATGATAAATAAGACAGATCTTTTGCAGTAATGAAAAAAGATCAGAAAGACAAGCATCAAGCGTTGTCATGAACAGCATGTTATGAAAACAATTGTCATACTCATCTGAGCAATAAGAAAGATTCTGAATGATATTCAAAACTTTCATGAAAGAATTATTTCTACACAGCAATTCATCATCAGTCGAAAGTGCATGATGAGAAAAGTGATGAAAGTTCGTTCATTATGATCGCGAAATCAAAGATTCTTGATAGCAAAGAACATGACTTGAATAGATTGAACAGCACGAAAGAAGCTATTCATTAAGCAGTCGAGAAAGAAAATCGACTTAGCGAAATTCTATGAGCATTCACTATCACGACAGAAGATGCTCTCAAAGAAGAAGAAGATCATCTCGAAGTAAAGAAAGATCTTAAAAAGTTTACAAATCAAGCAAGCTTTATAAGCATGTACAACGAATTGTACACTTTCTTTAAACAAAAAGAGAAAGATTTTTTACAACGCATGCAACAGATCAAGAATGAAATACATCAAGCTATTTATGACGTAGTTCAAGATGAGTTGATTACATTGCATAAGAACATTCAATATCATGACATAATCATGAAGAAATCATTCACAGAAGTCAAGTTCATCAAGCAAAAAGAATATGTACTTTTTAATGAAAATCATATATTCAAAGAGCTTAAACAGATGATGAAAGTCATCAGAGAAAGATTTGATCTGTGTGACTTAAAGAAATATTCACAAAGAAAGATCAATTCAAATTGATTTCAGTACATAAAACAAGTACTTGAAGAGTGAGCTTTTAGTTCAAAAAACTAGAAGACTCTTTGATCAATAAATCATCAAAGAAGTTTAGTCAAGAGTTGAAAATTGAAAGCATATTTATCTTCATAAGCAACTTGACGCAGTTACGAGTCTGAGTCAAGATTAATGATCATACAGCATGTTTATTCATTGACAGTGACTGTACAAGAAACTATATGTTTTCAAAATTTGCTAGAAAAACACAAATATCTTTGCAGAAAAAGAAAGAATCTTACAATCTGCAAAACTTCAATGAAACACTCATAAAGTATAATAACGAACTAATAGATCAAGAGACTCAACTCATTTATTTGAAACTCAAACATCATTGAAAGAAGTTGCATTTAAATGTTATAAAGCAGTCAGACAGCAATATAGTTCTAGAAATATCATGACTTTGTATGATCAATTCAATAATAGATTGAGTCAATGAAACAATCACTTTTCTTCATACAGAAACGACGTGATTGCACTTGATATTGAAGTCATCAGAGAATGTAAAAATCTTTGTAATGACAGCGAATGATATGCGCAGCGAGCTGAAGAACAGCTCAGATGCACAGATGTTAAGAAGCAGAAAGATTAAAAGTAATCTTGCTATCGTTGAAATTTCTAAAGAATATCAGAAATATAAGATTCTATTTGAGAAAGAAAGTGATCAAGAGACACTACTCAAACATCAATCATGAGATTATGAGATCAAGCTCATAGATGACAAGAAACTTACAAAACAGTTCATTTATTCATTGTTGACAGAAAAGCTTGATGCTTTGTGACAATATCTGAAAGAGAACATGTGAAAAAAATTCAATAAAGAATCGTAATTGTTAGCAGAATATTCAATTCTGTTTATTTTAAAATTGAATAAAAGCTTAAAACTTTGTGTTGATTACAGAGCACTAAATAACATCATGATTAAAAACAGCTATTCGCTATCGCTCATATTTGAATTGCAGAACAGACTTCAGAAAGCACAGTGATTTATGAAATTCAATATATTCAAAGCATTCAATTAAATATGAATTAAAGAAGAAGATGAGTGAAAGACAGTCTTTTGCACTCAACTAAAACATTACAAGTATTTGATCATATCTTTCAATTTAATCAATGTCTCAGTCATGTTTCAGACATTTGTGAATAATGTGCTACAACGTTATCTGAATCAATTCATCATAGAATAATTGAACGATATACTAGTATATTCAAAGACGAAGAAAGAACATGTGCAACATGTTAAGAAGATTCTACAGACTTTAAAGAAAGTTGATCTGCGCATTAAGTCAGGAAAAAGTGAATTTCATGTACAGAGTGTACAGTTTTTAAAATTCATAATCACGTCTCAAAGTTTAAGAATGAACTCAAAGAAGATAGAAGCTGTTACAACTTGATTGACGTCAAAGTCAAAGATTGAAGTTCAATTCTTCTTAGAATTCGCGAACTTTTATAAATGCTTTATAGAGAGATACTTCAGAATCATCTCATCACTTACGAATTTTACGAAGAAGAACATATCATTCATGTGAACTGAGAAAGCAGAAGAAGCTTTCAAGAAGCTGAAGAAATTATTCATCTTTCAATTAATACTGATCATGTTTGAATCAGAAAAATTTATTACGCTTGAGATAAACGCGTCAGATGAAGCTATTAAGACGTGTATCAATCAATCAGATGATAAGAGACATCTGCACTTTATTGCTTACTACAATCATAAACTTACAGTCACTGAATTAAATTATGAGATACATAACAAGAAGTTACTAGCTATTGTCAACTTTTTCAAACAATGAAGAGTGTATCTGAAAGAATCTAAACATCAGATTCAAGTATATACAGATCATAAGAATCTATTATACTTCATGATCATGAAAGTTCTGAATCGAAGACAGATCAGATGATCAAAGAAATTGTTATCATACAACTTTCAAATTTAATATTGAAAAAGATCTGAAAACTTGAAGATTGATGTCTTGAGTAGAAGAGCAGATCACATGACAGATAGATTACAGATAAATCAGATTATCTTACATGTTATGATTCTAGTCTTCGTCTATTCTTCGCCTGATTTCATTCTAATCGAGCCTAGCGAGAATCTGAGCTAGTCATGATGTCATTGAGACTCTGCCTTCTATGTGTAAGACGTCAACCCTATCGAGTCTAGCACAGAGCTGAGACAAACACATATAAGTTGAGTTTTTTTCTGTACATACTCTTTTCTTTCTTAGTATTTATCTATTAGTTAAATAACACTCATATGACTCGCTCTATGCTGACTCTTAACATCAGATAAATACTCATCAATTCTACTATCGACGTGTAGATGATATGAAACAATCTACTTCGTTTGTTCAGAAATTCGCAAGAGATTCTTTGAATTTGTATTACTTTTTATTCGCAAGAGATTCTTTGAATATTTAAATGAGTTAAGAACTTTCACTCGATTGATAGAATCAACGATAAAGAATCTTCGTTGATTGCTTGAGAATTAATTCAAGCTCGTGAATCAGACGAGTCAAAACAATCTATGTCGTTTAATCAAATTAGTGAGTCTGCTTTAAGAGCACGATTTAAATCAATCTCTTCAATGAGTCAGTCAATTTTCTCATTAGTGAGTCTGCTTCAATGACACTTCTTCGTTAATGTGATGATCTATCTACTCACATCATTCTACTCATCAGTGAATCGAACTACTATGTTCACATGCAGCTAGTGAGTCTGCTTCAATGACACTCTTCGTCAAAGCAATGATCAGAACATCGCTCTATCAATCAGTGAATCGATCTACTTTGTGTTTTTGTGTCAACTAGTGAGTCTGCTACAAAGACGCGATTTGAATCAATCTCTTCAATAAGTCAATTGATTTTCTCATAGTAAGTCTGCTACAATGACACGTTCAATAGTGAGTCTGCTACAAAGACAGACAATGATCGATCTTTTTGATGAGCTAGTTGACTGTGAATTAATCTATCTCGAGTTTCTGTTCAACTAGTGAGTCTGCTTCAATGACGCGATTCGAATTGATCTCTTCAATGAGTCAATCAATTTTCTTCTAGTGAGTCTGTTACAATGACACGTTCGATAGTGAGTCTGCTACAAAGGCATGAAAAAAACAAGCTTTGCTACATACGTGTAGTAGAGACGAATCGACAGTGAGCCTGCTACAAAAGCACTCTTCGTCAATGCAATGATCTACAATCACATCGCTTTATCTATCAGTGAATCGATCTATCTCGAGTTTCTGTGCCAACTAGTGAGTCTGCTTCAATGATCGTTCTTCTTCTCTCATAGTAAGTCTGCTACAAAAGATCATCACTCTATCTCTCTTTTTCTACATAGTGAGTTGACTACAATAGACATTTTTGATGATCTGAAAGATCAATAGAAAGATTGATAGAAAGAGTTTCTTCGTTCGATCATCAATGATTCTCTGTCTGATCAGAAAAATGAACTCTTAAAAGATGATTGACAAGAAAAGCGCACTAGAAAATAACATTCATGCAAACATGAATAGTCAAAGAGAGAGAGTAATGTTACGATTCTAGTCTTCGTCTATTCTTCGCCTGATTTCATTCTAATCGAGCCTAGCGAAAATCTGAGCTAGTCATGATGTCATTAAGACTTTGTCTTCTATGTGTAAGACATCAACTCTATCGAGTCTAGCACAAAGCTGAGACAAACACATATAAGTTGAGTTCTTTTCTGTATAAGTTCTTTTCTGTATATACTCTTTTCTTTCTTAGTATTTATCTATTAGTTAAATGACATTCATATGACTCGCTCTATGCTGATCTCTAACATTACAACAGAATTAAAATAATTCTATTGTTTACAATAAACAAAATGCAGCTACATTATAAATTTACAATCGAGATCTTGAAAAACGAATAAAGCTAAAGCTAGCAAAGAACTCAGTTGCACAGAATATTATAAAGAATATTGCTGACAATGCAAACTTTGAGATAGTCAACGAAATACTAACATTTCAAGATCTCATCTATGTTTCAACAAGATGTAGACAAGAGATAATAAGCAATTATCACGAGTCAATGATACATGAACATCAGAATTCAAATAAAACCATTAAAAGAATATCTAGAATCTACTACTTTTCTAAAATGAGAAAGCAGATAGAGAATATCATAAGAAAGTGTGACATATGCATTTAAACGAAGCATAGTCAACACAGACTTTATGAACTTTTGAAAAGTCTCAGCACATCAGATAATGCATGAAAAAGCATAGCTTTGAACTTTATAGTTAGACTGATCGTCAAGTTGAGTTTTCATATCTACTTTCTGACTCGTTCGAGTACTCAATATCAATGTCGTGACTCAACTCGAATACTCAATATCAATCTCATGACTTGACTCGATATCGATCTCGAGTCGAGTCAGAATTCGAGTTCTCGACTCGATTCATCAAGCAATCGAAAATGATGTCAAATATCAAGATTTACTATTTTTGAATCTATTACGTCATTATACTTGAAAGATCTACGTGCAACAAAGAAAACTATTTCTCATTTCTTCATTATCATCTTCTTGTTGTTTGCATTATCTTGTTGCATTATCAATAAAATACATTGCAAGATGTCTAATTCTGATAAGACATACAAATTATCAAGATCTTCGATCGAGAAAGAATTTAATTTCTCGATCGTTCATTCATCTACTTTCAGTAGTCTTCATTCTAATGACTTCGCAAGTCAAGATTTACGAAACATTAATCAGATTTTCGTTGAAAAGAAACAAACTCTTCAAGAAGCGATGAATAAAATTCATCGCGATACTTCTCTTCTAATATTAAGAGAGAATAATCAGTATGTTGAGTGAAGTTCTGATATCAATGCTCAATTTCAACAATGATGACTACAGATGTCTGTTGACGAAAGTGTCATCAACAAAATTCAAAGAAAGATAGATAATTCACTTTGAGTTAAGAAGATCGAAGTAAATAGACAATTCAACATCTGAAATCAGTTTATTTAAATGATCTCGACATTGAAAGAATATTCTAAGATTTCATGCAAGAATTGTTTTAAAATTCTAGATCATTCTACAGCTATTGATGAATCTAGTACAATCAATATGATCAAGCATCTTAAGACAAATGCTTGCATGAAATGAAAACAACTCAACTCTCTTTCACAGCTTGAGATAGGTTTCAGTCGTGTAAGTTCAATATGATAATGCAAATAAATAATGCAAAATTAACATATTTATAGAAGAAAAGTCATATCGACTTATCATCTCAATTCAATCAACAGAATTGAGAAAAGATATTGTGTCAAATCTTTGTTGCACTGAATTTGTCTTTTTGAACCATCGAAAACGAGCATTTTCGACAGTTACTACAAATGCTTCGTTCAGAGATTACTTTCATGCATCACACTAAATTGTCAAACATGATTTTCTTGAAATATAATGAGATTCATGCAAAGATAAAGCAAGATTTAAAAGAGTCATGACGTGTTTCTATTGCGTTGAATGCATGATCTAGTTCTCAAAAAGTCGCTTATCTGAGAGTCTTGATATATTGAATGAATGCTGCATTTCAATATCGTGAACATCTCATTGAATTTACATCTCTTGAAGTTGAGCATATTGATTGTCATTTAATGCAAGAGCTGTTCAAGATTTTGAATATATACGACATCAAGAACAAGCTTTTTGATGTTGTTACTGATAATGCAAGCAACAATGACACTCTAAAGAAGAAGCTTGAAAGAGCGCTCAATCGACGTGACATTTCATGAGATAGAGCACAAAACTCAATTTCTTGTATGAATCATATCATTAATCTAGTGACTCAAGAGTTTATTAAAGCTATTGAATCAGAAACTTTGAATGACAATCTCGTTGTGTCATTGAACGACGATCAAGTTGAGAATGTAATCACAAGCAATGATCTTTGCATCGTTGTCAAGAAGATATTTATCAAGATGATAATGCAAAAAAATAATGCATTTACTAATCAATGAAACAGATTCGCGCTATTACTATTGCTATCAACAGTTCTTCTCAACGAAAGCTTCGCTTTTTAAAGCTGCAAGCAACAAGATCTTGAAAATTGATACAAGACATTTGCATTCGCTGAAACTCTATTTATTTGATGCTTTGACGTGCATATCAACTGCGTGACATGATCAATACATGAGTTAAGAAATTCTTGTCAGATGCAAAGATTCAAGCTATTCGATTAAAGAAGAACGAATGATCACTAGTATTGCTTGTTGACAACATGTTAAATTCTTTCTACGAGCTAACTCTGATTGTATCTAGAATCATCAATGTTGACATACATTCAGAATTTCGAATGTTTGATGCTGTCAGGACCGTGCCTAGATGATACAACCAATGGAGGTCAGGGTTGATAGTGCTTGATCTTTAGAGGTAGCTATAACTGAATATTAAGAATACAGAAGAAGGTTGGTACAAAAGCTTCTATTTATG
>JAABUZ0100000462.1_pt1 | contig 100759 bp, 109 predicted proteins | sample 5562091 | NCBI WGS metagenome assembly JAABUZ01 (sample SAMN12813069, study PRJNA571459) | rock metagenome | isolation source: Antarctica rocks | place: Antarctica: Victoria Land, Linnaeus Terrace sud | collected 2015-12-21
GCCACACGCCTTTCTTCAAGGGGTACCGTCCCCAGTTCTACTTCCGCACGACGGACGTGACGGGCAACCTGGACCTGCCGGAGGGGGTGGAGATGGTGATGCCTGGGGACAACGTGACGATCGTGGGCGAACTCATAGCCCCCATCGCGATGGAGGAGGGGTTGCGGTTCGCGATCCGTGAGGGCGGGCACACCGTCGGCGCGGGCGTCGTCACCAAAATCCTCGCCTAACACATACGGCCCTTTGTGGGGGCGCGGGCAGCCGCGCCCCTGCTTCTGTGCCTGGAGCAACAATCTATCATGCGACGAGACAAAGTCCGTATCCGCCTGCGCGCGTTCGACCACCGCGTTCTGGACCAGAGCGCCGAGAAGATCGTGGACACCGTAAAGCGCACCGGGGCGCGCATCTCCGGCCCGGTCCTGCTGCCGACCGAGAAGAACATCCTGCCGATGCAGCGGTCCACATTCGTGGACAAAGAGTCCTTCGAGCACTTCGAGATGCGGACGCACAAGCGCCTGATCGACATCCTCGACCCCGGCCCGAAGACCATTGACGCCCTGATGCGGCTGGACTTGCCCTCGGGCGTGGACATCGAAATCAAGCTGTAGTTCGCACGTCGTTCTCGATTTCAACAACTAAAACCGCGTCACGCAGCGAGTTGATCCACACTCGCGAGGTGCGCCGTGGAGGACCTAATGCCAAGTACCATCTTGGGGAAGAAGCTGGGCATGACCCAGATCTTTGAAGAAGGCGGCCGGGTGACTCCTGTCACCGTGATTGCTGCCGGCCCCTGTGTCGTCACACAACTGAAAACCATCGTCAAAGACGGATACTCCGCCGCTCAGATCGGCTTCGAGGACGTCAAAGAGCACCGCCTGACCATGCCGCTGCGGGGCCACTTCGCCGCGCACGAGGCGAAGCCTAAACGGACGCTACGCGAGATACCCCTGGATGCGGGCGAGACTCTGGCCGAAGGGCAGGAGTTCAAGGCCGACATTTTCGCTGAGGGTGACAAGGTCGCCGTCACCGGCATCTCCAAGGGCAAGGGCTTCGCGGGCGTCATGAAGCGCTACGGCTGGCGCGGCAACAAGGCCACGCACGGCGCGTCGACATCGCACCGTAAGCCGGCCTCGGGCGGCGGCACCGACGCCGCGCACACGTTCAAGGGGTCCGGCAAGCCGGGCCACATGGGCGACGCCCAGATCACCCAGCAGGGCCTGCGGGTCGTCCGCGTGGACACCGAGAAGAACCTGCTGCTGGTCAAGGGCGCGATCCCCGGCGCGAACGGCGGCCTGGTCATGATCAAGAAATTCACACGCTAGGAGGAACACACCCATGCCGGAAACCACACTCAGAAAAGTGGATGGCTCAAGCGGGGGGAGTGTCTCCCTCAGCGAAAAGCTTTTCAACGCGAAAATCAATCCGGGCCTGATGCACCAGGCGGTCGTCAACGAAGCGACCAACAGCCGCCAAGACACGCGCGAGACCAAGACCCGCGCCGAAGTCGCCGGTGGAGGGCGCAAGCCGTACCGCCAGAAGGGCACAGGCCGCGCGCGCCAGGGGACCATCTCAGCTCCGCACTATCGCCACGGCGGCATCGTGTTCGGCCCGCACATGCGGGACCTGTCGGCCAAGCTGCCGAAGAAGGCCCGGCGGGCCGCTTTGATGTCGGCTCTCTCGACCAAGATGGCTGACGACTCGATCATCGTGCTGGACGCGCTGACGATGGACACACACTCGACCAAGACCGCCGCCGCGCTGCTCAGGACCCTGGGCATCATGGGCAAGGTGCTGGTCGTGCTGCCCGAGACCAACCTGACGATTTACAAGTCGTTCCGCAACATCCCCGGCGTCACTGTTCGGGTCGCGCCCGCCTTTTCGGTGCGGGACGTGCTGGACGCCGGGCGGATCATCATGACCCAGGGCGCGCTGGACACGCTGGACGCCGTCTACGGCGGCACGAAAGCGGCTTCCGTGCAGACGTCCGAGGAGGCGGCAGTCTAACCCATGAGCGCAACCACCAAAAGCCCTTATCAGATCATCGTGCGCCCCATCGTCACCGAGAAGACGGTGCGCGGCGGCGGTGAGAACAAGTACACGTTCGTGGTCGCCCGCGATGCCAACAAGTACGAGATCGCCGACGCGATCCAGCGCATCCAGGCCGACGCCAAGAACGCCGTCAACGTCACCTCGGTCAACACCATGGTCGTCAAGGGCAAGACCCGCCAGGGCCGCTTCTTCAAGCGGGCCAACAAGGGCCGCACCTCGGACTGGAAGAAGGCCATCGTGACCCTGCAAGAAGGCCAGTCCATCGAACTGGTCGAGGGAGTCTAGTCCTATGGGTATCAAACGCTACAAGCCGACGACGCCTTCCCAGCGCTTCCGCACCGCCTCCGACTATGCGGAGCTGACGGCGAGCAAGCCGGAGAAGTCGCTGCTCCGCCCGAACAAGCACAGCGGCGGGCGCAACAACCAGGGCCGGCGCACCGCCGTCAACACGGCGGGCGGCAACAAGACGATGTACCGCATCATCGACTTCAAGCGCGACAAGATGGGCGTGCCCGGCAAGGTCGCCACCATCGAGTACGACCCCAACCGCTCGGCCCGCATTGCTCTGATCCACTACGCGGACGGCGACAAACGCTACATCCTGTGGCCCGTCGGCATCAAGGTCGGCGACGCCATCATCGCCGCCGACACGGCCGACATCCGGCCCGGCAACGCCATGCCCCTGCGGTCGATCCCTGTCGGGACGCTCATCCACAACATCGAGATGACGCCGGGCAAGGGCGGTCAGATCACCCGGACGGCGGGCGGCTCGTCGCAGCTCATGGGCAAGGAAGGCAAGTACGTCACCATCCGCCTGACTTCGGGCGAGATGCGGATGATCCTGGCCGAATGCCGCGCAACGGTGGGCCAGATCGGCAACATCGAGCACGAGAACATCAAGCACGGCAAGGCGGGCAAGAAGCGGTGGCTGGGCGTGTATATGCACAACCGCGGCGTCGTCATGTCCCCGCGCGACCACCCGCACGGCGGCGGCGAGGCCAAGTCCCCGGTCGGACGCAAGAAGGGTCCGGTCTCGGCGACGGGTGTGCTGGCACTCGGTTTCCGAACCCGCCGCAACAAGTCCACGCAGAAGTTCATCGTTCGCCGCCGGGGGAAGAAATAATCTATGGGACGCTCACTCAAAAAAGGGCCTTACGCGGACCCCAAGCTGCTCAAGCGCATCGATGACATGAATGCGCGTAACGAGAAGCGCATCATCAAAACCTGGTCGCGCCGCTCGACGATCTTCCCGCAGATGATCGGCCACACGATGGCGGTCCACGACGGGCGCAAGCACATCCCCGTGTTCGTCACGGAGAACATGGTCGGCCACAAGCTGGGCGAGTTCGCCCTGACCCGCACCTTCAAGGGCCACGCCGGCTCGAAAGATACGCGGACGACGCGGGGACGTTAGGAAAAACACTATGAACACAGCCGCACGGGATCGCGCCCTGCTGCCCGCCGTCAAGGACGTGCTGGGGCGGACGCCGATTTCCAAGCTGAAACTGACCAAAGGTGCCGATGGCGGCCTGAAGGTCCTGCTCCACACCAGCCGCCCGAACAACGTGCGGATGGAGAGCGATGCCATTACCCAGGCGCTGCGCGACCAGGTCGGCGGCGACCGGGCTGTGACGCTGGAGATCGTTTCCGAGGCACGGGCGGTCGCCAAGTACCTGCGGCTCTCGCCGCGCAAGGCCCGGCTGGTCATCGACGCCATCAAGGGCAAGCGCGTTTCGGAAGCTCTGGGGATGCTGCGCTTTATCCCGAACCAGGCCGCCGAGTTCATCACCAAGGTGCTGATCTCCGCCGCCGCCAACGCCCAGGACGGGTGGGGGGCGGGCGTCGAGGACCTGAAGGTCCAGAACATCCTGGCCGACGGCGGCCCGAGCCTGAAGCGGGTCCGTGCCCGCGCCCAGGGCCGCGCCTACCGCATCCTGAAGCGGACCAGCCATCTGACCGTCATCCTGACGGATGCCCCGCCGCCGGCCCCGCGCCAGCGCCGGACGACGGCTGTCCCCGCGAAGCCGCGGGCGACGCCGGCCCCCGCCGTGCCCAAGACTGAGAACGTCATCCTGGCGCAGTCCACGACTGAGCAGGCCGGGGAAGAAGTCGCGCTGGACACGCCGCGCGCCACCCCCGCCGAGGAGAACCGGCAGGTGCCGGGTTCGGAGCAGGGCGAAGGCTCGACGGGCGACTCGGCGAACACGCCGGAATCGGGCCAGAGCACCGTCGCCCCCGCCGACGCGCCCCATGTGGCGGCGGTCGCCGAGGGTGAGACGAGTCAGGTGCCCACCGAGGCCACGCCGGTTTCGGCGTCGGACTCGCCGGAGACCGACGTATCGGACCGTGCGCCCGACCCAAGCGAAGGCGCGGATCAGAAGCGGGAAGAAGGGGAATAATCTATGGGACAGAAGATCCATCCCGTCGGGTTCCGCGTCGGCGTGAACCGCGAGTGGGAAAGCAAATGGTATCTGGATAAGGGCTACGCGAAGGCGCTGGTTGAGGATGTCCACATCCGCGAGTTCATCAAGGGCAGCAAGACTCTGGCGAACGCCGCCATCGCGCGCATCGAGATCGAGCGGGCGGCGAACCGCGTCAAGGTCACGCTGAACACGGCCAAGCCCGGCATCATCATCGGGCGCGGCGGCAAAGGGCTTGACGACCTTCGGGCCGTTTTGGAGATGAAGTTCAAGAAGTCGTTCCAGGCCAACGTCAGCGAGATCCGGCACCCGGAGCTTGACGCCCAGTTGGTGTCGGAGAGCATCGCGCAGCAGATCTCCAAGCGCGTCTCGTACAAGCGGGCCATGCGGCAGGCCGTCACCCGCGCGATGAAGCTGGGCGCGAAGGGCATCCGCATTCTGTGCTCGGGCCGGCTGAACGGCAGCGAGATGGCGCGCAAAGAGGGCGACCGCCTGGGCAAGATCCCGCTGCACACGCTGCGCGCGGACATCGACTACGGATTCGCCGAGGCCCCGACCACCTACGGCAACACGGGCGTCAAGGTCTGGATCTACAAAGGCGATATCCTGCCCGGCCAGAAGCGGCTGACGACGGCGGACATCGCCTTGCAGCAGCAGCAGCAGCGCCGGCTGAACGCCGACGAGGGCTTTGGTGACCGTAGCCCGACCGGCGGACGCGGCGGGCGCGGCGGTGCGGGCGGCGGCAGGGGCGGCGGCTTCGGCGGTGCGGGCGGCGGCAGGGGCGGCGGTCGTGGCGGGCCTGGCGGCGGTCGTGGCGGTGCGGGCGGCGGCTTCGGCGGCGGTCGCGGACCGGGCGGCGGTGGCGGCGGCTTCGGCGGCGGTCGTCCCGGCGGCGGTGGCGGCTTCGGCGGTGGCGGCGGTCGCCCCGGCGGCGGCGGACGCTAACTATTTTGTCTTCCCTCCCCCCGGAAGTCCAGCGGGAGGGAAGACAATGGAGACAAATAACTATGTTGATGCCAAAGAAGGTCAAGCGTCGCCGCGTCCACCGCGGCCGGCGCACGGGGAACGCCTCGGGCGGCAACCACGTGGACTTCGGCGAGTACGGCCTGCAAGCTTTAGAGGCCTGCTGGATGACCAACCGGCAGATCGAGGCCGCCCGTATCGCCATGACCCGCAAGATCAAGCGCGGCGGGAAGATATGGATTCGCGTCTTCCCGGACAAGCCGTTCACCAAAAAGCCCGCCGAAACGCGCATGGGCAAGGGCAAGGGCGCTCCCGAAGGCTGGGTCGCCGTCGTGAAGCCGGGCCGGGTCCTGTTCGAGATGTCGGGCGTCGATGAGGAACTGGCCCGCGAGGCCATGCGGCTGGCCCAGCACAAGCTGCCGATCGGGACCAAGTTCGTCACCCGGCACGAGACGGCCTTGCAGGTCGCCGCCCACGCGCTGGCCGCCGAAGACAATGATCCGGGCGATGACGGGCCGGGCGACGAAGGCACGGGGGAGTAACCGATGGCAACGAAAACGAAGCAGCGGCGCGCGGACCTGCGCGCCATGAGCGAGGCCGACCTCACGGCTGTCGTCGCTGAGGCCCACAAGAGCATCTATATGTTCCGCAAGGACCGCCTGGGCAAGCCCCAAGAGAACGTCAAGGTCGTCCACAACGCCCGCAAGGAGGTCGCCCGTGTGCTGACCATCAAGCGGGAGCGGGAACTGAGCGGGAACGAGGCATAACACATGGCAGACGAGACACAGACGTCGACTGAAGCGGCCAATGGGGAGCTGACCCGCACCCGCCGCAAGCTCCGCACCGGCGTCGTTTCCAGCGACAAGATGCAGAAGACCGTCGTCGTGACGGTCGGCAACCTGGTCCGGCACCCGGTCTACGGGCGCATCCAGAAGCGTAACAAGAAGTTCAAGGCGCACGACGAGAACAACGACGCGCACACGGGTGACACCGTGGAGATCATGGAGACGCGCCCGTTGAGCAAAGACAAGTGCTGGCGTGTTATCCGGGTCATCGAGCGGGCGAAGTAGAACATCCCCCCAGGGGAATTGCTAGGGCCGGCCACAAAGCCGCGCGTTTTCGCTCTCAGCGGAGGTGTGCGGAACTGGGCCGGCAGCGCAAAGGAACACAATGCTTCAAGACTACAGCCGCCTCCGGGCGGCGGACAACAGCGGGGCGCGGGAACTCCTGACGATCCGCGTCCTTAAAGGCTCCAACGCCAAGTACGCTCATGTCGGCGACATCATCGTCTGCGCCGTCAAGTCGGCGACGCCCGGCGCGGCGGTCAAAAAGGGCGAGGTCGTCAAGGCGGTCGTCGTCCGCACCAAGCAGGCCATCCGAAGGCAGGACGGGTCCGTGCTGCGGTTCGACGAGAACGCCGCCGTCGTGCTGAACAACAACCTCGCGCCGCGCGGGACGCGCGTCTTCGGGCCGGTTGCCCGCGAGCTGCGCGACTCAAAGTTTGAGGGGGCGATGAAGATCATCTCGCTCGCCCCGGAGGTGCTCTAAGATGTATCGTCCCACACGCAAGGCCGGTCCGCGCCGCCAGATTGTTCAGTTCACCGGCAAGATTCGGCTCCGGCAGGGCGACACGGTGCGCGTCCTGGCGGGCAAGGACCGGGGCAAAGAGGGCAAGATCACCGAAGTCCTGCGCTCCGAAGGCAAGGTGATCGTCGAGGGCATCAACGTCGTCATCAAGCACGAGAAGCCGCGCCCCTCGCCGAGCGGTCAGAGCACGGGCGGCGGCCGCGTCGAGAAGACCATGCCGATGCACGTCGCCAAGGTCCAGCTCGTGGACCCCGCCGACGGCAAGAGCGTGACCCGCATCGGGGTCAAGCTGGACGGGAACGGGGAGCGGGTGCGCTTCGCCAGGAAGTCGGGAGGAACAATCAGCAATGGTTAATCAAGTAGGCCCCATGCCGACTCTGAAGAAGAAGTACCAAGACGAGGTCGTCCCGGCGCTCCAGAAGGAGTTCGGCTACAAGAACATCATGCAGGTGCCGCGCATTGACAAGGTCGTCATCAACATGGGCGTCGGCGCGGCGGGGCAGACGGGCGGTGACGCCAAGCAGCTCGACGGCGCGGTGAGCGACCTGGCGACGATCACGGGCCAGAAGCCCGCCGTGACGCGGGCCAAGAAGTCCATCGCGAACTTCCGCCTGCGCGAAGGCGCGCGGATCGGGGCCAAGGTGACTCTGCGCGGTGCCCGGATGTATGAGTTCCTGGACCGGCTGCTGAATATCGCCCTGCCCCGCGTCCGTGACTTCGGCGGCATCAACCCGAACTCGTTCGACGGGCGCGGCAACTTCGCGATGGGCCTGAAGGAGCAGCTTACGTTCCCCGAGATCGTCTACGATAAAGTGGACAAGGTCCGGGGCATGGACGTCATCATCGTGACGACGGCCCCGTCCGACGCCGAGGCCCGTTCGCTGCTCAAAGCCGTCGGCGTCCCCTTCCGCGGCGAGAAGCAGGGTGAGCGCCTGGCTTAGAGCTGTTTCCCGCGCCTTTTCAGGTATACTAACGCCTGTTTTGTCGCTCGAAAGATCGTTTTCAAACACGGAGAATATTTTGGCCAAAGAAGCCTTGATCCAGAAAGCCAAGCTGAAGCCCAAGTTCGGGGTACGCGCCTACAACCGCTGCCAGCTCTGCGGGCGGGCGCACGGCTATATGCGTAAGTTCAGCATCTGTCGCATCTGCTTCCGCGAGCTGGCGCACCAGGGGCTTGTCCCCGGCGTGACCAAGTCGAGCTGGTAGGAAGCCCATATCGAGGCCTGCGGTTCTGCCTACCAGGCCGCAGGCCCGTCTGATGGAGAAGAAAACACAATGCCGGTCAGTGACCCTATCGCCGATCTTTTGACGCGCATCCGCAACGCCAACAGCGCAAACCATGAGTCACTCGAAGTGGACTCGTCGAAGCTCAAGATCGAAGTGCTCCGCATCCTGCACGAAGAAGGCTACATCAAGTCCTACGAGGTCGTCTCGCAGCCCGTCCAGGACAAGATCAAAGTCACGCTCAAGTACGGTGCCCGCAACCGCGAGAAGGTCATCACCGACCTGAAGCGCGTGTCCAAGTCCGGCCTGCGCGTCTACCGGTCGCACGACAAGCTGCCGACCGTTCTGCGCGGCCTGGGCATCGCCATCGTGTCCACGTCGCAGGGCGTGATGACCGCCAAGAAGGCCCGCAATCTGGGCATCGGCGGCGAAGTCCTCGCGCTGGTGTATTAGGATTCGTATCTAGGAGAAACCCATGTCACGTATTGGAAAGCGGCCCATTCCGTTGCCGCAGGGCGTGGAAGTGGTCGCCGCCAAAGACGGCACACTTACCGTCAAGGGCAGCAAGGGCACCCTCAGCCGCCGGCTTCACCCGCGCATGAGCGTGGAGATCGAGGATGGCATCCTGCTCGTCACGCGCCCGACGGACGGCCAGGAAGATCGCGCGCTGCACGGGCTGACCCGGTCGCTGGTCAACAACATGGTCATCGGCGTGTCCGACGGCTACCGGCGCGTTTTGGAGATCGAGGGCGTCGGCTACCGGGCCGCCAAGGACGGCCGCCGGCTGGTCCTGAGCCTGGGTTTCTCGCACCAGGTTCCGGTCGAGCCGCTGGACGGCGTCGATTTCGAGGTCGGCCAGGACACCAATACGCGCCGCCCATTCGTCACCGTCATCGGCATCGACAAAGAGGCGGTCGGCCAGCAGGCCGCCGTCATCCGCAATCTGAAGCCGCCGGAGCCGTACAAGGGCAAGGGCATCCGCTATCAGGGCGAGATCGTCCGCCGCAAGGCCGGCAAGAGCGGCAAGGCGGGCGGCAAAGGCGGCGGCAAGGGCGGCAAGAAGTAGCATCACCCGACCCATAACGCGGACGCTGACACGTCCGTGACACGGTGGGTCAAGAGGAAACTCGCACACTATGGCACAGATCAACAAAAACGAGAACCGGCAGAAGCGCCACAGCCGCGTCCGCAAGCGTGTTCATGGGCTGCCAGAGCGGCCCCGGCTGAACGTCTACCGGAGCAGCAACAACATCTACGCGCAGATCATCGACGACCTGGCGGGCAAGACGCTGGCGTCGGCGTCGTCGCTGGATGCCGGGTTGCGGACGGACAAAGCGGCCAAGAGCGCGGGCGGCAACATCGCGGCGGCCAAGGGCGTCGGCGCGCTGGTCGCCGAGCGCGCGAAAGCGGCGGGCATCAGCAAGGTCGTTTTCGACCGCGGCGGCTACCTTTACCACGGGCGCGTTCAGGCACTGGCCGACGCTGCGCGCGAGAACGGACTGGATTTCTAAGCTATGGCATTGATCAACCCGGACACGCTGAACCTGGAAGAGCGCGTCATCCAAACCAACAAAGTCCAGAAGACCCACAAGGGCGGGCGCACGATGTCCTGGAGCATCCTGGTCGTGGTCGGCGATGGCGCGGGCTACGTCGGGGTGGGCTTAGGCAAGGCGCGTGCCATCCCCGATGCCATTCGCAAGGGCGTCGAGGCGGCCCGCAAGAGCCTGGTCCACGTGCCGATGGTCGGCACGACGATCCCCCACGACGTCCTGCTGCGGCAGGGCGGCGCGGAAGTGCTGCTCCGGCCCGCCTCGCCCGGTACGGGCGTCGTGGCGGGCGGCTCGGTCCGGGCCGTTTTGGAAGCCGCAGGCGTCAAGGACATCCTGGCAAAGTCGCTCGGCTCGTCGAACAAGGTCAACACGGCCTGGGCGACCATTGCGGCCTTGAAGCAACTCAAGCGGGCCACGGATGTCGCCCGCCTGCGCGGCCTGAACGTCAACGATTTGGTGTCCCGCGCCGTCGCCAACGCTTCCCGTGCGGCGGAGCAGGAAGATTCGGCTCAGGGCATCGGCAGCGTCGTCTCCGACGAGCCGGTCGCAACCACCATAGAAGCCTCTGCCCCGGCGGCAGAAGTGCAGGCCCTCGTGGCAGAGGCGTCGGCTCCCGACGCTCAGACGACCGAGACGCCGGGCGCGGTCGTGCAGCCCGTCGAGGCCGCCGCCGTGTCCGAAAGTACGCCCACGCCGACGCCGACCACCGAAGGGGGAGCGTAACCCATGGCCGATTTGAAGATCACTCTGACGCGCAGCCTGATCGGGTATGAGAAGTCTCAGCGCCTGACGGCGCGCGCCCTGGGCCTGAACAAGATCGGGTCGACGGTGACGCAGCCGGACACGGCCCCGATCCGCGGCATGATCAAAAAGATTACGCACGTCCTCACTGTTGAGGCAGCGGACGGCAAGGTCCTCTCCGTCCCGGCGGTGAAGATCGGCCGCAAGCATCATTACGGCCCCCACGAGGGGCTGGGAGTTGGGCAATGAATCTCTCTGAACTGAAACCGAACGAGGGCGCGCGCCAGCCCCGCAAGCGGATCGGACGCGGCATCGGGTCGGGCACGGGCAAGACATCCGGCGGCGGCCATAAGGGCGACAAAGCGCGCGGCAACACCAAGCCGGGCTTTGAGGGCGGCCAGACGCCGCTGCACCGCCGCCTGCCGCAGAAACGCGGCTTGAGCGGACCGGGCGGCTTCAACGCCCCCCCCAAGCACGGCTTCGCGGTCGTCAACCTGAGCGCACTGGAGCGCTTCGAGGACGGCGTGACCGTGACGCCCGAGACTCTGCTCGACGTCGGCCTGATCGGCGACCTGAAGCACGGCGTCAAGATTCTGGGCAACGGTGAGTTGACCAAGAAGCTGACTGTTCGCGCCACGCAGTTCTCCAAGAGCGCCGAAGAGAAGATCTCTTCCCTGGGCGGCACCGTCGAGATCGTTTAGTTTTATCCGTGAGGCACAGTGATGTCCGTCCGAAGACCTTCCGCGAATGTCCCATCCGCCGCGCCCCTCAGCCCCCGCCGCGCCCCCGCAGGGGGGCGCACCGGCGACACGGTGCCGTTCGTGCAGGCGATGGTGGCGGCCTGGTCGATCCCCGAGCTGCGTAAGCGCCTGATGTTCATCTTCGGCGCGTTCGGCGTTTACATCATCGGGCTGCACATCCCGCTGCCGATCACGAACCATAAGGCGCTGGAGGAACTCTTCAACAAGGGCGGCATCCTGAGCCTCGTGGACGTCTTCTCGGGCGGGGCATTGCGCCAGTTCACCATCTTCGCGATGGGCATCGTGCCGTACATCAACGCCTCGATCATCATGCAGCTTTTGACGTTCGCCATCCCCTCCTGGCAGGAGCTGGCGAAGGAGGGCGAGTCGGGCCGCAAGCGGATCGCGCAGTACACGCGCTACCTAACTATCGGATTGGCCTTCGCGCAGTCCATCGGCCTGGTCCTGTACCTGCGGAGCAACGGCGCGCTGGACCACAACTTCTTTCGGACCGTAGAGATCGTCATCACGATGATCGGCGGGACGGCATTTTTGATGTGGCTGGGCGAGCAGATCACTGACAAGGGCATCGGCAACGGCGTCTCGCTGATCATCTTTTGCAGCATCATGGCGCGGTTGCCCAGCCAGTTCGCGGGCGTCGGGCAGGGCATCGCTGCCGGGTCGGTCAAGCCGTGGCAGGTGCTCATCCTCATCCTCGCGTTCTTCGCGACGGTGATCGGAGTCGTGTATGTGACACTGGGCCAGCGCAAGATACCCATTCAGCATGTGCGGAAGATCGTCGGCAACAAGATGTCTCAGGGGGGCACGTCATACCTGCCGTTCAAGGTCGCGCAGGCAGGCGTCATCCCGATCATCTTCGCACTGTCCATCCAGCTTCTGCCGGCGACGTTCGCGAACTTCGTCCCGGTCACGACGCCATTAGGCCGCTTCCTGCACTCGGCGACGGATTTCCTGTCGCCCGGTAAGAACCCGCTGACTGCCCTGGTGTACGCAGCGATCATTGTGTTCTTTACGTACTTCTACACGGCGATCACGTTCAACGTGGAGCAAATTGCGGACGATCTGAAGAAGTACGGCTCGTTCATCCCCGGCATCCGGCCCGGCAAGCCGACGATGGAGTACCTGGACAAAGTGATGACGCGCATCACCCTGGCGGGCGCGTTGTTCCTGGCCGCCATCGCCCTGCTGAACTACTGGATACCGGCCCTCACGGGCACGAACGGGGCGAACCAGTTCACGCTGATCGGGGGCACGTCGCTCTTGATCGTCGTCGGCGTCGCACTGGACACGATGCAGGCCATCGAGGCGCAGCTTCTGATGCGGAACTACGAGGGCTTTATCCGCTGATGCGCGTGGTATTGCTCGGCCCGCCCGGCGCGGGCAAGGGGACGCAGGGCCAGGCCCTGGCCGTGCACTACGGCATCCCACATGTGGCGACCGGGGACATCGTCCGGGACCAAATCGCACGTGGAACGCCCTTTGGCCGCAAAGTCGAGGCGGCCATTGCGGCGGGGAACTTTGCGTCCGACGCGGACATTCTCTACTGGGTCGGGCGGCGTCTCGCGGAGCCGGACGCACAAGGCGGCTACATCCTGGATGGATTTCCAAGGGACGTGGCACAGGCGGAGGCATTTGACGCCGCTTTAAGCGCTGTTATCGTCTTAGACATCGCCGAGGCTGAGTTGATCGCGCGCTTGGCTGGCCGACTGGTCTGTCCGGTCTGTGATGCCGTCTACCACACTGACCTCTGTCAGCCCCGCCGGGCCGGCGTGTGTGACAATGACTCCACGGCCTTGGTGCGCCGTCCCGATGACGAGCCGGAGGCAGTACGGAACCGCCTGCAAGTTTATCAAACGCGGACGGAGCCGCTGAAGGCCTATTATGAACGGCGGGGCTTGCTGCGGTGCGTAGATGCTTCCGGGCCGCCCGAGGCTGTGACGGGGGATATTCTGCGCGCTCTGTCCACAAGTCTAGCCCCGGAACGTGTTTTTTAAGGTATAATACGCGGATGATTCGGCTAAAGACGGCGGAAGAGATCGAGATGATGCGCCGTGCGGGCCGCACGGTGGCGGAAGCCCTGGCGGCGATGCGCGACGCTATCGTGCCGAACGTCACCACGACGCTGGATTTAGACGAGGTCGCCGCTGCCATCTTGAAGAAGCGTGGGGCTAAACCGGCCCTGCTGGGGTACAAGCCCAGCTTCAGTCGTGTCCCATACCAGCACAACACGTGCATCTCGGTCAATGACGAGGTCGTCCACGGCGTCCCCGGTAAAGGGCGCGTTCTGCGGACTGGGGACATCGTCAGCCTTGATCTGGACGCCTCGGTGGACGGCTGGTGCGCTGATGCGGCGATGACCGTTCCTGTCGGGCCGGTGTCGGCGGCGGCGAAGAACCTGCTGACCGTCACGCGGGAGGCCCTGTTCAAGGGGATCGCCCAGGCGCGGGTCGGGAATACGCTGGGAGATGTGGGCGCGGCGATCCAGCGCCACGTGGAGCGCAGCCGGTACAATGTGGTGCGCGACTTGGTGGGACATGGCATCGGGCAGACGCCCCACGAGGACCCGCAGGTTAACAACCATGGTCGTCCTGGCCGGGGTGAGAAGCTCCAAGCGGGGATGACGATCTGCATCGAGCCGATGGTCAACATCGGCAAGTCCGAAGTCGGCCACCACCGGGGCGACGTTTGGACGATCTTCACGGCGGATGGGACACTGTCCGCACACTTTGAACACACGGTCGCGATCACTGAGGACGGCCCGGACATATTGACGCTGCCGCCCTCGCAGGAGAAATAACCGAAGCTTATGGCCCGAAGACCACGCAAACAGCACGTCGCCCGCGATGAGCGCCGTGTCGAAGAGTCGGAAACTTATGCCAAGGAAAAGGCCATTGAGGTGGAGGGTGCCATCGTCGAGACCCTGCCCAATGCCATGTTCCGCGTCGGCATCGAGGGCGGGCATCAGGTGCTGGCCCAGGTCAGCGGCAAGATCCGCATGAACTTCATCAAGATTTTGCCCGGCGACCGCGTCAAGGTGGAACTTTCCCCTTATGACCCGACGCGCGGGCGCATCTTGTACCGTTACAAGTAAAACATACGTAGGAGCATACCATGAAAGTCCGTCCGTCGGTCAAGAAAATCTGTGACAAGTGCAAGGTGATCAAACGCGATGGCGTCGTGCGCGTGATCTGCGTTATCAAGAAGCACAAGCAGCGGCAGGGCTGATCCCCTGACCCAGCCCCGTAGACCAATCTGAGGAGACATTCTTTTGGCACGTATTGCAGGCGTCGATTTGCCGCGCGACAAGCGGGTGGAGTACGCGCTCCTTTCTATTTTTGGCATCGGGCTGACCAGCAGCCGGGACATCCTGGCGAAGAACGGCGTGGGTGTCGATACCCGCGTCCGTGACCTGACCGAGGCTGAGGTCGCCAAGCTGCGCGAGACCATCGAGCGCGAGTTCCGGGTCGAGGGCGAGCTGAAGCGCCAGATCCAGATCAACATCCGGCGCTTGCAGGAGATCGGCTGTTACCGGGGCATCCGGCACCGGCGCGGCCTGCCCGTGCGCGGCCAGAAGACCAAGAGCAACGCACGTACCCGGCGTGGCCCGCGCCGCGCGGTTGCCGGCAAGAAGAAGGTCAAGAAGTAGACCCACAGGGCGGACACTTTCGTCCGCCCGCCTTCCCGTGTGAACTTGTTCCACGGGTTCCTGTACCGCCCCTCATGGCTTCTTGGGTGAGAACACAAGAAGCGGGTGTTGGGACGGGCTGATAGGAGACAGCACAGACCGAATGGCACAAAAGAAAACGACGACTCGGCAGAAGCCGAAAGAGAGAAAAAACATCGCACAGGGCATTGTGCATGTCAAGAGCACCTTCAACAACACCATCGTGTCCATCACGGACACGAAAGGCGATCTGATCTCCTGGGCCAGCGCGGGCGCGGTGGGCTTCAAAGGTTCGCGCAAGGGCACCCCGTTCGGCGCGCAGCTTGCCGCCGAGAAGGCAGCACGCGAGGCCCAGTCGCACGGTCTGCGCCGGGTCGATGTCAAGGTCAAGGGGCCGGGATCGGGCCGCGAGACGGCCATCCGCGCCTTGCAGGCCGTGGGCATCGAGGTCAGCATCATCAAGGACGTGACGCCGATCCCGCACAACGGCTGCCGCGCCCCCAAGCGCCGCCGCGTCTGAGCGTGTGATGAGGCTGCCGTTTTCCCTTTGTGGGTGTTTTGTTGGAGAAATAGGAACAGATGACCGCCGTTAAAAAAGGACCAGTCAGCAAGGCCGGGGATGCCCGCTGCCGGCAGTGCCGCCGCGAAGGCATGAAGCTCTACCTCAAGGGCACCCGTTGCTACAGCAAGAAGTGCGCCATTGAGCGCCGGAACTACCCGCCGGGTATGCACGGCATGGGGCCGCAGAAGAAGACCACCGAGTACGCGCACCAGCTCCGCGAGAAGCAGAAGATGAAGCGCACGTACCGCGTCCTGGAGCGCCCGTTCCGTAACTACGTGGCGGAAGCGCTGCGGCGTAAAGGGGTAACGGGTGAGAACATCCTGTCTCTGCTCGAAACCCGCTTGGACAACGTGATCTACCGGATGAACCTGGGGGCCTCGCGCGCCCAGGCCCGGCAGTTCGTCTCGCACGGCCACTTCCTGATTAACGGCAAGCGGGTGGACATCCCCTCGTATCAGGTGCGCGTCGGCGAGGTCATCACGGTGCATGACAACAGCCGCAAGATGCAGCCGCTGCTGGATTCGTTGCGCGGCATGGGCCGGCGCATTCCCGAGTGGCTGACCTTCGACGCCAACTCCCTGACCGGCAAGGTTGTCGCCGTGCCGACCCGCGACATGATCGATACGGAAGTCGCCGAGCAGCTCATCGTCGAGTACTACTCGCGCTGATGTCGCGCCTGCCGGTGGTCCCTCGCTGGGGCCGACAAACCCGCCGCTTGTTCCGGCGGGTTTTCGCCTGTACGCCCGCCGCGCGCCGACGCCCTGCGGCGCGGCGGCGGGCAGATTATAAGCCGGGTCGGCTGCCGCCAGTATGCGGCGGGCAGGCCCGGAGGAGTGACGAATACGATGCCAGAGATGACAACGGACCCGTCCGCGCCGCGCCTCGAAACGCTGGAGCAGACGGAGACATACGGCAAGTTCGTGGTGGAGCCGCTGGAACGTGGCTACGGCGTGACGCTGGGCAACTCCCTGCGCCGCGTCCTGCTGTCTTCCATTCCTGGTGCGGCCGTGACCTCGATTAAGATCGACGGCGTCCTGCACGAGTTCTCGACCATTCCCGGCGTCAAAGAGGACACCACCGAGGTGATCCTGAACCTGAAGGACCTGTTTGTCAAGGTCCACAGCCGCAACGGCGTGGCCGCCGCTGACGGGACCAAGCCCGAGCCGCGCACGATCAAGCTGGACGTCACGGGGCCGGGCCATGTAACGGGCGCTGACATCCAGTGCCCGAGCGACGTCGAGGTGGTCAACCCCGAGGTCCACATCGCGACGCTGGCCGACGACAAAGCTCATCTGTCGATGGAGCTGACCGTGGACGAGGGCAAGGGCTACGTCCTGCCTGAGAAGCAGGATAAAAGCAAGCAGGTAATCGGCGTCATCCCCATTGGGGCCTCGTTCACCCCAGTGCGTAAGGTCTCGTTTAACGTCGAGGCTACGCGCGTCGGCTTCAAGACCGACTTTGAGCGCCTGACTCTGGAAGTGTGGAGCAATGGGACCATGGCTCCCGGCGATGCCCTGAGCCGGGCGGCTTACCTGCTGGAGACGTTCTTCCACCGGTTCGTCGAGCTTCCGCAGGGTCTGGGCGGTCGGTCGGGCGGGCTGAACGGCGTCGGCTTCGCGGCCGGGGTGCCCGGTGCGCCGGACGCGCGCATCGAGGAGCTGGACTTCTCGGTCCGCACATACAATTGCCTGAAGAAGGCCAACGTCCTGACCATCGGCGACCTGCTCCAGATCTCGGAGAGCGAGCTGATGCAGATCCGCAACTTCGGCAAGAAGTCGCTGACCGAGGTCAAAGAGAAGCTGTCCACGCTGGGCCTCAGCGTCCTGGGCGCGACCGATGATGATGCCGCCTATGGGGACGAAGATGAGGCCGATGACGAGGACGATGCGGTCGTGGCCGGAGCCGAAGAAGAGTAGAAGGCCGACAAGAGTAGAGGAACACCCTTATGAACCACCGGATTGGCGGTCGCAAGTTCGGCCTGCCGAGTGACCAGCGCCGCGCCCTGCTGAAGAGCCTTGTCCGCGCGCTTTTCACCTACCAGACGATCAAGACGACCGAGACCCGCGCCAAAGACGTGCGGGCCATCGCCGAGAAGATGATCACTGCGGCCCGTGTTGATTCGGTCCACGAGCGGCGCCAGGCGCGGCGCTTCCTGAACGACGAAACCCTGGTGCATCACCTGTTCACACAGATCGCGCCCGAGTTTCGGACCATGGCCGGCGGCTACACACGGACCGTCAAGATCGGCCAGCGGCGCGGCGACGCCGCCACGATCGTGCAGCTCTCGCTGATCACCGACCTGGAGTTCGGCCTGCCCACCGCGCCCGAAAAGACCGGCCAGCCGGGCCACGCGCGATAAGCGCCGCCCGGACGCTGAAGCTGACGGTCGAGTACGACGGCACGGACTTCTGCGGCTACCAGACGCAGGGGCAGGGCGAGCGCACCGTGCAGTCCGTTTTGGAAGGGACCCTTCATCGCCTGTCGCCGCGCGAGGCGATCGTGGTCAACGCGGCGGGCCGGACCGACACGGGCGTTCACGCACTGGGCCAAGTCGTTTCGTTCGAGACGACGAACGGCCTGCCCCTGGAGCGGTGGGCCATCGCCCTGAACAGCCTGCTGCCCCGCGACTTGGCCGTTGCCAAAGCGGAAGAGGCCCCGCCGGGCTTCCATGCGCGGTTCGCCGCCCGGCGGCGGACTTACGGCTACCTGATCTGGACGCGCCGGACACGGTCCGCGATCTGGAACCGATACAGCTTGCACTGGCGGCGCGCGCTGGATGTGGACGCCATGCGGGGCGGTGCGCGCCTGCTGGTCGGAACGCACGACTTCGCCGCCTTCGCCCGCGCCGGCGGCAACCCCGGCAAGACGACGGTGCGCGATCTGGAGCGGCTGTCCGTGCGCCGCGTCTCAGGGGGGCTGCTGGTCACGGCGACGGCGAGCGGGTTCCTGCGCTCGATGGTCCGCAACCTGGTCGGGGCGCTGCTTGCCGTGGGGGCGGGGGATTTACCGCCCGCCGTGCTGACCGACATCCTCGAAACGCGGGATCGTTCCCGCAACCCGGTCCCGCCCGCCGCGCCACACGGCCTGTGCCTGATGCGCGTCGACTACTGACCTTGTCATATTGGAGAACCGAAATGCCTACTTATAGCGCCAAGCCCCTGGAAATGGAACAGAACCGCAAGTGGATCGTCATAGACGCCACCAACCAGTCCATGGGCCGGCTGGCCGTTGAGGCCGCCAAGATCCTGCGCGGTAAGAACAAGCCCGAGTGGACCCCGCACGTCGACTGCGGCGACCACGTCGTCATCATCAACGCCGACAAAGTCATTTTGACCGGCAACAACAAGAAGGACGAGCCGATCTACCGGCATACCCTCTACCCCGGCGGCATCCGCAGCGTCACGCGCGGGCGGGAGATCGAGAAGGACTCGGTCGCCGCCATGATGCGCGTCGTCAAGGGCATGCTGCCGCACAATACGCTGGGCGCGCAGACGCTGAAGAAGCTGCGCGTCTACCCCGGCGCGGAGCACCCGCACCAGGCGCAGAAGCCCCAGGACATCGCCTAACCCACGTCTGAGCCTTCGCTCTTAAGGAACATCTATGGCAGAAACAACCCGCTATTACGGCACCGGCAAGCGCAAAAACGCCGTCGCTAAAGTCTGGCTTTCGAGCGGCCAAGGCACCATCACGGTGAACAGCCGCACGACGGGGCACTACTTCGGGCGCGCGTCGCTGGAGGCGCTGATCGTGCAGCCGTTTGAGGTGACCGACACCATGGGCCGCTTCGACGTCTTCGTGCGCGCCCACGGCGGCGGCATCTCCGGCCAGGCAGGGGCCGTGCGCCACGGCATCGCCAAGGCCCTTGTCGAGTCCGACCCCGGCCTGCGCCCCGCCCTCCGCAAGATCGGCTACCTGACCCGCGACCCGCGCGTCAAAGAGCGTAAAAAGGCCGGACGCAAGCGCGCCCGTCGCGGCTTCCAGTTCAGCAAGCGTTAAGCACGGACCGGCGGGAACTTTTCCGGGGACGCCTGTGCGTATCCTGAATCAGAAAGTGAGCAAGGCATACCGATGTTACCCCTGGCCTTTCTGGGCAGCCCCGCCGACATCGGCATCATCCTGGTGCTGGCGCTGATCGTTTTCGGGCCGAAGCGCCTGCCGGAAGTCGGCAAGCAGCTCGGGCAGGCGATGCGTGAGCTGCGTAAAGTGACGGAAGAGCTGACCGGCGCGGTCCACTCGGTCCACAGCGAGGTCGAGTCGGTCTACAAGCCGGTCCTGACGCCGCCGCACGACTACGTCAACCCTTATATGTCAACGAGCAGCCCGACCGTGGAAAAAGCAGCGGCCCATCGCCCCTATGACCAGGAGCCGGAAGACCTCATGGCTCCTGCTGTTCCCCCGCACAAGCTGGAGGCGGAACCAACGCCGCCCGCCCCAGACAGCGCAGACGTGAAAGGAAATTGACATGCTACCTTTGGCATTTGGTTTTGGCGGCCCCTGGGATATTGCCATCCTCGGCGGTGTTCTGATCCTCCTCTTCGGCGGCTCCAAGCTGGCAGGCTTCGGCAAGTCGCTCGGCCAGGGGATCACGGAGTTCAAGAAGGCGACTACGGACGACGAGAAGACGCCCGTGGCTCCCGTCGTCGTGCAGACGCCTCCCGTGGTTGTGGGGTCTCCGGCGGAAGACAAGAGCGTCCGATGAACGCGATCCAGATCATCCTGCTGATTCTGCAAGCCCTGGTCAGCATCGCGTTCGTGCTGATCGTCATGTCGCAGACGACCAAAAACGAGGGCCTGACGGGGACCATCGGCGGCAACGTCAGCGCCAACTTCAAGGGCAAGCCCGGCTTCGAAGAGCGCCTCCAGAACTACACACGCTACTTGGGCATTGCCTGGTTCGTCGTCGCGATTCTGGTTGGCATCGCCTTCCGCAATACGCAGTGAGTCTGCCGTAAGGCGAGACAAAGCGGCCCTCCGAACACCATCCCCTGCGGATGCAGTGTTCGGCGGGCCGCTTTTCGTCGTTTGTGCTTGGCGGTGTGCTTACGCGGCGCGGCGCTCGCTCTGCTCACGCCGCCAGGACCTGTCGGTCGTCTCCGCCACGGTGGCGGCGCTCTCATACGGGTCGATCTGCGCGGTCGCAACGATGTAGGAATAAAAGGCAACAGCGGACAGCAGATACCCGGTGGCGATCCATAAGAACATTTGCGTCACTCCCTCGAATTGCAATACGTTCCTCTATTATCGGCGCTTGTTCTCCCCTTCCTCACACCGTATTTTTGCCGACTTCCCGCCCCCAAAATTCTCACCTGATGATAATTTTCGGACATCGTCTCTGTGCACTATCCTGTTCTGCTGTCACTCGCTGCTACTTGTGATATAATAGAGATGTCGAAAGAGACGTCCAAATGGACACCGATCTGGTTTAGCGAGGAAGGCACACGACATGGACACGATTCTGGAAACCAACGCTGCGGTGGAGAGCGTCCGCCAGGCTTATGACGGTACATCTGACCGCCCCCGCCCCGAGTGGGTCCGCGGCATCTGCCCGCAGTGCGGCGATGAGCTGGTCGCGAACTGCTACTACGTCGGGGGCAGGGGTTATCTCGTGACACGCGAATGTTGGGCGAGCCTCGGCGACACCCCGACCTGCGCCTACCGCAAGGTGCTCTGAGAGACTGCACCCAAGAGAACTGACCTGGTTTAAGGAGAACTGACTGTGAGCACCTACGACAAAAACGATGACCGTGCGGACGGCGGGCAGGGCGGACCGCGTGAGGTGACGAAGATTCAGATCTTCCGCTTCGTCGCCAAGGACAAGATCCTGGACATCACCGACCTGCTCTCCTTCGATCCCAAGCGCAGCAAGATCGCCTTCACGCTGGTCGAGTTCGACGACGCCAACAAGGCCACCCAGCGGGTCCGGCACTATGTGGACGCCGACGACTTCAAGCTGGTCTGCCACGACCTCCTTGCCGGCACGTTCACCGCCTTCGAGGACCAAAAGGGCAGCGCGCACGACGACTATACCGAAGCGCGCGTTCTGCCTTTCAAGAAGGAAGCCAAGTACCGGCAGCCGTATGTCCTGCGCGTGGACAACGGCCAGGGCGAGGTCTACGGGCAGGGCCAGGTCAAGATGGTCAAGGCCACCGACAGCCTGACCGTGCAGATGCCGGAGTTTGAGGCGCGTAAAATGGCCCTGGTCGTGCTGGACTACATCCACCAGTGGGAGACCATTCACTTCCGCCGGCGGCAGGACGCGCGGACGCTGACCTTCACACCTGCGGGTGAGGCCTCTGAGCCGGAGCGGCTGGCGGCGTAAGACACAAAGAAGGGGGAGAACCATCAGGTTCTCCCCCTTCTTTCCATCTGCTTATTTCGCCGTCACCGGCTTGTCCTCAGCCTTGCGCCGGTCGGCCACATGACTCCGCAGCAGGCGTGGGGTCTCGGTCTCAACTGCCGAGCGCCCGAACAGCAGGTCCAGCGTCCACCCCGATACGACGCGCGCTTTGCGGCCCCAGTGCGGGATCTTGACCAGGTAGACCGACCGCCACAGGAACCACGCCACAAATCCCGAGAACTTGAACCACTTGATCTGCGCGACGGCCACATGGTGACCGAGGTTGACGAACTCACCCAGGCTGCGGAACAGGAACGGCTTCGGCTCGCGCCCGTGCAGGACGGCGAGGACATTTTTGGCGAGCTGCTTGGCCTCCCGCTCGGCGTTTTGCGCCGTACCCGTGTAGGGGCGGCCTTCTTCCAGCAGGTTCGGGATGTGGGCGCAGTCGCCCATCGCCCAGACGCCGGGCAGGCCCTTGACGGCCATCGCCGGCCCGGTCACGATGGCCCCCTTTTTGTCCTTCTCACAGTCCAGCATCTTGGTTAGGGGCGAGGGCATGACGCCCGCTGACCAGAGCAGCGTCCGGGCGGGGATCGTCTCGCCCTTGCTCAGTGTCACCGATTGGGCGTCGGCGTCCTTGATCGTCTGGCCCAGTCGCATCTCGATGCCCCGCTTCTGGAGCTGCCGGACGGCGTACCGAGCGAGCTTGGGATCAATGGTCGGCAGGATCGCCTCGGCCATGTCCATCAGGACGACGCGGCACTCGTCGGGCCGGACGTGCTGGTAGTTCCGACAGGCATCCTTCATCAGGTCGCGGATCGCCCCGGCCGCCTCGACGCCGGTATATCCCGCGCCGACGACGATGACTGAGAGGAACGCCTGCCGGGCGACTGGGTCTGACTCCTGGTTGGCCTGCTCCAGCGCGGCCATCAGGTGATTCCGCAGCAGCGAGGCGTCATCCAGTGACTTCAGCGTGAAGGCCAGCTTCTCCATGTTCTGCTGGCCGTGGAACGAGGTCGTGCTGCCCAGGCTGAGGACGAGCTGGTCCGCTTCCACCATCTCCGTTTCGTCGGTCAGCGGGCGCTTGTACGTGACCGTTTTGGCGTGAACATCGACCGCCGTCACCTCGCCCATCACGAAGTTGGTTCTCTTGAGGAAGGCGCGCAGCGGCGAGGCGACATCCGCCTCGTCCAGCATCCCGCCCAGAGCCTCCGTCAGGAACGGCGTGAACAGCAAAAAGTTATCCCGGCTGATCAGCGTGACGTCCACGGGGTCGCCGAATCGGAGCAGTTTTTCCAGCGTCTGCGCGACCTTCAGGCCGCCGAAGCCGCCGCCGACAATGACGATGTGTGTGCGGGCCATTTTGGAGTTTCTCTCTGTGTCCGTATCTGCTGTCTGGCCGTAACTATACCCAGTTTATCTGTGAAAAAAATCACAATCTGGCGACACTTGACAAAGTTCTCTTCCCGGCCTCATCATGGGACATGAGCCAAAATCCCTGGCGGACACGCGGCAGCCGCGAGGTCTACGTCAACCCCTGGATTCGCGTCCGCGAAGACCACGTCTTTCGTGCCGACGGCCAGCCCGGCATCTACGGCGTCGTCGAGTTCCAGAACGCCGCCCTGGGCGTCGTGCCCGTGACGGACGACGGTGATACGTTCCTGGTCGGCCAGTGGCGCTACCCCTTGGGCCTGTACTCCTGGGAGATTCCCGAGGGCGGCGGCCCGCTGGGCCTCCCTCTGCTGGACAGCGCCCGCCGTGAGCTGGTGGAAGAGACCGGCCTGACGGCGGCTGTGTGGACCGATCTCGGCCCGTTCCACCTATCAAACTCCGTCACGGACGAAGGCGGCCAAATCTTCCTCGCCCAAGGGCTAATCCTAGGCGACGCCTCCCCCGAGGGCGACGAAGTGCTGTCCATGCGCCGCCTGCCCCTGCGGGAAGCCTACGACATGGCGATGGACGGCCGCATCACCGACGGCGTCTCGATCATCGGTCTGGCCCGCGCCATCCAGTTCCTAAAGTATTCTTGACATACATCACTATCTGATGTATACTTGGTCACCGGAGGCACCTCCCATGACCGAAGAACAGGAACTCAAAAAGGGCAGTACGCCGGTTCTGATCCTGGCCGTCCTGTCCGATGGCCCGCGCCACGGCTACGCCATCGCCCGCGAGATCGAGCGCCGCTGCCATGATGCCCTCAAAGTCGGCGAGGGCGCGCTCTACCCCGCCCTGCGCGCCCTGGAGCGCGAGGGCATGGTCGAGAGCGCCTGGCAGACGCCGCCCAGCGGCCCCGCCCGCCGCGTCTACACCCTGACTGACGAAGGCCGCGCCCGGCTGACGTCCCAGGCTCACACCTGGGCGCGCTTCTCCCAGGCCGTCAACGCCGTCCTCGGCGACACTTCAGGAGGCACCCCCCATGTTCAGCCCGCGTAAGCAGACCGAGACCGAAGACTGGTTCCAGCGCCTTAACGCTCCGCTGAATGGCCTGCCCGCCGCGGAGCGCGCGGAGATGCGCACCGAGATTCGCCAGCACCTAGACGCCTTGACCGCCGCCCACGAAGAACTCGGCAGCCCGCCCGATGAAGCCTGGCGGCTTGCCCTGGCCCAGTTCGGCGATCCGACGCGGATCGGACGGCGGCTGCGGCGCGAGGCAATGGCGCTATCAGGTGACCCAAACCGCTGGGCAGCGAATCCGCTGATGGCAGCCTTTATCTATTCTAGCGTCCTAGCCTGTGGTTTACAAATGGGAGTGCTGGTCGTTATGATAGCGCTCATGGGAATATTGGCGCTGGTCGCGCCGGGCCTGATTGACTCGTGGGAGAGCGGATTGGGTGCCGTCCTGGGCGGGACGATCCTGCTGGGGCCGATCTGGGCCGGATGGATGACGGGAGCTAAAATGAAGCAGGCCGCCGCTGCTGGGACCTTCTGTAGCTTCTCGGCACCGGCAGCGTTTGCGGCATTCTTGCTCCTTGGCGGCTACCATTTTGATATACCCTACGCGCTGATGCTGCTAGGCGGGTCCGGCGGGGGCTGCCTCGCCGCGTGGGTTGCCCTGCGGCAACGTGTCGCGCGGCTAGGGCAGGCAACGGGTTAGACGGCTTCCAGAGGCTCGGCGGCGGAGAGCAGCGCGCCGCGCGCACGCTGGGCGGGGTAGGAGGCGCGGCCCAGGCTGAGCGGACAGGGGTGGGGGAAGGCGGACACGAGGGCGGCGAGCCGGGTGTGCAGGCGACCGATGACGGTCTCGCGGGTCGCGCCGGTGTGGGGGAGCAGGGCGATCAGCTCGTGCTCGTCGTAACGGGCCACGAGGTCGGAGCGGCGCATGCACTCCTTGACGACCTGGGCGATCTGCGAGAACAGCACGGCCTCGGGCAGTGCGCCGTCGACGCGGACGCGGATCACGGACAATTCCAAGTGGTGCCGGCTGGCACGGGACAGCTCCTCGTCCAGGCGGCTGTCGAAGTAGGGGCGTGTGTAGAGGCTGGTAAGGGCGTCCACGACGGTCGCGGGGGCGTCGTCCGTCAGATCGGCCAGCGCGCCGTGGGCGGCCAGGCGGCGGCGCTTGCCCTCGTGCTGCAAGGCGGCCTCGCGGACGGCGTCGCTGCGGAACATCTGCTGGAGCTTGCGGGCCGAGTTCTTGAGGATGTGGGAGACGTAGTTGTTGGAGACGCCCAGGGCGCGGGCGATGTCGGTCTGGCTGCGGTCCTCATAGTAGAACGAGTACAGGACCTTTTGCTCGATCTCCTTGAGCCGGGTCAGTGCGTGCTCTAACACGACTTTATCTTCAATGGGCAGAGCAGTCCGCGAGGCCTCGGCGTTGCTTTCCGCCAGTTGAACGCGCGACGCGCCGGTTTCCTGAGCCTCGTCCAGCGACTGCACGGCGAACAGCGAGCGGGTCACACGGATGCGGGCGACTTCGGCCTCTTTTAGCCCCAGCGACGACGCCACCTCGGCATCGGTCGGCTCGCGCCCGCTCCCCTGCATCAGCATCTCGGCCTCGCGCCGCACCTTCTGGGCCATCTCCTGGAGCCAGGCCGGTTCTTTGATGATCTGCGTCCGGTCGCGCAGGAAGTGGCGCAGGTGCCCGTCGATGTGGTGCGTCACGTAGGTGATCAGCTTCACCCCGCGCCCCACGTCGAACTGGTCGATGCCGTGGATCAGGCCCAGGAAGCCTTCTTGAACGAGGTCTTCCAGCGGCACGGCGGGCGACAGAAACTGCCGGGCCTGCTTCTGCACCAGGGGCCGGAACTGCAAGACCAGGGCCTCGCGGGCTGCGGCTGCCCCCGCGCCGCCCGACTTGTATTCGGCGAGCAACTTGCGCGCCCGGACTTCGTCGTCCTGACGGCTCGGCCCGCGCCGGTCCCGCCCGTCCCAGCCGCCGCCAGCCGCCGCTGTCTCTGCTTTACCCGCCGTTGTCTCCGCCATGCGTAGAAGCTCCGCGCCCCGCCGCCCCCAGGTCGGGCGGGGCGGGGCCTCTAATGGATCGAGCTGACCAGTTTGAAGATGGGCGACATGACCGAGATGGCGATGAAGCCGACCAGGACGCCCATGAAGACGATCAGCAGCGGCTCGATGAGCGACGTCATCCCCTTGACCATGGCGTCCACTTCGTCGTCGTAGAAGTCGGCGACCTTGCACAGCATCTCGGACAGCCGGCCCGTCTCCTCGCCGACGTCCACCATGTGCGTGACCATCGACGGGAACAGGCCCGAAGCGGCCAGCGGCTGGCTGATCTTGGCCCCCTCGCGGATCGACGTCCGGGCGTTGGCGATGGACTCGGCCAGGACCGCGTTGCCCGAGGTTTCGCCGATGATCTCCAGCGAGCGCATCATGGGCACGCCAGAGGCGATCAGCGTCCCGAAGGTGCGGGCGAAGCGGGCGATGCTCATCTTCAGCGACAGGTCGCCGAAGATGGGGATCCGCAGCTTCAGCTTGTCGATGTTGTAGTGCCCCTTGGTCGTCTTGTCGTACTGCTTGAAGGCGACCATGCCCCCCGCGATCATCATCAGCGCCATCCACCAGAACTTCTGGAGCCAGTCGCCGACGGCGAACAGGGCCAGCGTGACGGGCGGCATCTCCACGTTCATCGAGAGAAAGATCTCTTTGAAGCGGGGCAGCACGAACATGAACAGGGCCAGCACCATGACGCCGGCGAAGTTCAGGACGATGATGGGGTACATCATGGCCGACTTGATCTTGCCGCGTATTTCCATTTCCTTTTCCAAGAATCCTGCAAGCCGGTCCAAGATCACGTCCAAAATGCCGCCGATTTCGGCGGCACGGATCATGTTGACGTACAGCTTGGAAAAGGCGTTCGGGTGTTTGGAGATGGCGTCGGTCAGCGACAGGCCGCCCTTGACGTCCTTGCGCGTGGCGTTGATGACCGCCTTCATCGCGTCTTCTTTGGTCTGGCTTTCTAAGATGTCCAGGCACTTGATGATGGGGATGCCCGCGTCGATCATGGTCGCGAACTGACGCGAGAAGATGACCAGGCTCTGGAGCTTGATCTTCCCCGCTTTGCCCGCCACCTGCATCTTCAGGCCGGACTTGGCTTCGCTGAGGGAGACGATGTGGAACTGCTGGTCGTGGAGCTTGGCCATCACGACCTGCTCGTTGTCCGCTTCGACCTTACTTTTGACGATCCGGCCGGTCGGGTCCACGGCCTCATAAACAAAGGTTGCCATGGGGAAACACCTCCTGCGTACTCTTGGGCTTGCTCGACTTCGCGCTCTCGCGCCGTGCCTATTATCGGCAGTTTTGGCGAGGGGTTTTAGGGAAGATTGGCGGGCGGTGTTGACGGCGTGTATCAAAGCATCGTAATTCCTCCTGCCAAAACGCCCGGCTCTCGACGACGAGAGCCAAATTTTTTCTTTTGTTTGCTGGCGCCTTGTCTTCAGATAGATGAAGTGCTTGACAAATCCCGCGCTTTAGTGTATAACTAATGAAACCGGTTTCAGGAACCGCTTGCAGCCCGCGAAAGCCAGCGCTGATGACTCTTGCTTATGACGATTGAAGAACTCGCGAAAAGCGTTAATCTTAACAAAAGCTCGGTTTCGCGCATTCTCAACGGGAAAGGGAACGGCCATTCTGCCCAAACCCGGACGCGCGTCCTGACAGCGGCGGCGGCACTGGGCTACCAGCCGAACCCTGCCGCTCGCGCTCTGGCGACCGGGGCGACGCGCATTGTGGAGCTATGGGTGGTCACGCACGAGGATTATTCGCCCTATTTTGGCTATCAGCATCACTGCCTGCGGCGGATTGGGGCCGCGCATGGCTACCGTCTCGTTGCCGAAGATGTCAGCGCGGGGGCCGCAGACGGCGCGGAGGTCGCTCTAGGCCCCCGGTGGCCGGTGGATGGGGTGCTGACCTGCGATCTGGACCCGACTTCCGCGCTGTTCCGGCACCTCGCAGCCAGCCGGAAAGTCCCCATCGTGACGCTGGGCCAGGGACGCGCTGCCGGATCGGATTGTGTGGAATTGGATGTGGCCGCCGGGGCCAGGGAAGCGGTGCAGCACCTGCTGTCGGCAGGCTGCCGCCGCATTGCCGTCGTGCGTTCGCACACGGACGCCCGCGATGCGGCCTATTCGGAGATGATGACGGCGGCAGGCCGCCAGGCCGAAGCTGTCGTAGCAACCCACCACTCCCGCGTGGCCGGCCTGGAAGCCCTGCGCGATTATGCGGCGCGGCATGGCTGCCCGGATGGTCTGTTCTGCGTGAATGATGAACTCGCGATTGGCTGCTTTCTGGCCCTGAGCGAAATGGGCTTGCGCGTCCCCGGTGATGTGCGGCTGGTCGGCTTTGACGGTCTGGACAATGCGCGTCTGTTTCCCTGCCCGATCAGCAGTGTCGTTGTCCCCGTAGAGGAGATGTGCCGACTGGCCTGGAGCCTTCTGCTGCACCGCCTGCGCGTCCCGGACGCCCCGTTGGAGCGGCGACTTATCGTGCCGCATCTGGAGGCCCGCGCCTCGTCTTTGTCAGTGACTGATGCTCAATCATCAAGCAAGGAGAAGAAAGAAAATGCTCTCGTCTAAATGCCCCTCGCGCCGCAGCGGTTTCATGGTGTCCCCTCGCGGGTTCACGCTGATTGAACTGCTCGTCGTCATCGCCATCATCGCAATCCTCGCGGCGATCCTGTTCCCCGTCTTCCAGAAGGTCCGCGAGAACGCCCGCAAAGCATCCTGCCAGTCCAATTTGAAGCAGATCGGCTTGGCTTTGATCCAATATAGCCAGGACAATGATGAACTGCTTGCCTCTGCCTGGATAGGAAGCGGAAATCAAGGCTATAATGCCTCGGACCCAACTCCCGGCAGTGTCAAGTACAAATGGATGGACATGATTTATCCGTTTGTCAAAAGCACCGCCGTCTTCCACTGTCCCGATGACAGCGGCGGTCTGGCTAACGATGGCGCTGGTCATGTCGCAACCGGCATATACATTCCCTATCAGCAGCTTAGTGGACCGGATAATACCCACTATGGCAGCTATGCCATCAACTCGTTTGACTACAATACGGTTGGTGGGGCGTTAAACTACCCCTATGTGGGACCAGGCAACAGCCCCAGCAATAACGGCACAGCCTATAATCTGGCCTCACTTCTTGCCCCTGCCTCGACAGTCTGGGTCACGGACAGCGACGGCGGCTTCCAGGCGGACTGCCAGGGCAACACCGAGAAGTTGGGAACATCAGGCAGCTATCCAGCCGCAGTCTGCGGGGACCACCTAACGCCGAATTTGATTGACGGGGATGTGTTCCTGGCCCGGCACGGCGCGCCCGACCTGATCAACACCCTCTACTGCGACGGCCATGTCAAATCCGTGCGCCCTAGCACTTTGTTGACACCGGGGACCGGGGCTTCAGCGGGCTACCCATACCAGCTCACCATGCAGGGATCATAAGTCTCAGCGGCAAAGGAAAGTGAAACAGCCCGGCTTCTCAACGACGAGAGCCGGGCTGTTTCACTTTCCACAAGTTTTATTCCACACGGAGAGCCGGCCATGAATTGCCGTCTTTATACCATACTGCTGACACTGACGCTTACCAGCCTTGTTATGACCGTCTGCGCTCAGTCTCCCGGCTCCGCCGTGCCGCCCACACATTCCAAGACTTCTTTTGCCTTCGTCACCAATAATCCCTCGGATTATTGGATAATCTGCCGTAAAGGAACCGAAGCAGCAGCCAGAAAACTCGGCAACGTCTCGGTGCAGTTTGTCATGCCCGGCGACGGCACGGCAGCCACGCAGAAGCGGGACATAGACGATCTGCTCGCGGCGGGCGTCCAGGGCATCGCGGTCAGCCCCGTGGACCCCGCCAATGAAACGCCGTATCTGAACACCGTCGCCGCCAAGACCAACCTGATCACCTCAGACAGCGACGCGGCCCAGTCGGATCGGCTGTGCTACATCGGCACCGACAACCGCGCGGCGGGCGTCATGGCCGGCCGGCTGATCCGGCAGGCGCTGCCGCGCGGCGGCCCGATCATGCTATTTGTCGGCAGGAGCGACGCCCAGAACGCCCGCGAGCGCATCTCGGGCATCCGGGACGCCCTGCGCGGCTCCCGGCTCCGCATCCTCGGCGTCCGCACCGACGACGCCGACCGCGCCCGTGCCAAAACGAACGCCGCCGACGCGCTGGCCCGCTATCCCCGGCTGGCCGGCATGGTCGGCATCTGGAGCTACAACGGCCCGGCCATCATCAGTGCCGTCAAGGAGGCGCACAAGGCCGGCAGGGTCAAGATCGTCGCCTTCGACGAGGAAACCGACACCCTGGCCGGCGTCAAAGACGGCACGGTCTCCGGGGCCGTCGTCCAGCAGCCGTACCTGTTCGGCTACGACTCGGTTAGGCTCCTGGCCCGGCTCGCGCGCGGCGACCGGGGCGGCATCCCGGCCGGTCGGCGGATTATCGTCCCGACGCTGGCGATCAAGCGGGCGAACGTGCGGGCCTATGAGGCACAGCAGGCGCGGCGTCTGCGCGGGCCGGGCTGACTCCAGTGTTGTGGATAAATACAGACAAAATGGGTACAATAAGCGTTCAGGAATGTCGGGCCATCCCAGCGATAGGGAAGGATTTAGAAAGCTCTCCATGACCGCCTCCACACGACCCAGCCCCTCCAGCAGCGACATAAACACCAGCATCCATAGTAATACGGGCTTCACGCCCTATGAGCCGGTCCATCCGCCGGACATGACCGAAGGCTTCGAGGGCGGGCAGGGGCCGCACGGCCTGCCGGTCTCGCTGATGAGCCGTGAGGAACGCGACCGGCAGCTTGAGCGCGCGTTTGTCGGACTGTACCGCTGGTACGTGGCCCGGTCGCAGGAGAAGCGCAACTGGAACGCCGACCTGTCGTTCGCTTGGGGCGACCTGCGCCACGACCACTCGGATACCGTGGTCCAGCTCATCGAGGGCTTTTTTGCGGTCGAGCAGTACGCCCCGGACTACACCGGTGAAATACTGCGCCTGGTCCGCACGAGCCACGGGCGCTCCCACTTCCAGATGCGCTGGGGGTCCGAAGAGGAGCGCCACGCGGACACCTGGGAGAACGCCCTGCTGTTCTCGCGCCGCCGCTCGCCGAAGGCTATCGAGGATTACAAGTACCAGCTTCGGTCGAACACCTGGACACTGCCCTGGGATGACCCGCTGCACATGCTGCTGTACACGGTCTTCCAGGAGCGGGCGACGCAGATCAACTACTTGAACTTCGCCAAGATCGCGCGCGGCGAGTCCGGCGACGACGCTTTGATCGACTCCGTGGACCCCGTTCTCGCCAAGGCCTGCACGACCCTAGCCGTGGACGAGGCCGCGCACTATGCGTTCTTTTTGGAAGGCGCGCGACTGTTCCTCTACTACTACCCCGAGGAAACGCTGCAAGGCATCCACGACGTCATCACGCACTTCGCCATGCCGGCGCAGAACATCATCCCCAACTGGCCCCAGGTCGCCGAGACCATCTATCGGACCGGCGTGTACGGCCCGCGCGTCTTCCAGCGCGACGTGCTGGTGCCCGTCTTCGAGAACCTGACCGTGACGGGCCGCAAGGCGCTGGAGAACGGCTTGAAGCAGGCCCGTGCCATCCCCGACCAGGACGGCGCGATGCGGCTGACCGCGCTGTGGGACGCCTTCGACCCCGCCGAGGCCGAGCGGAGCGTGATGCGCCTGCACGACAAGATCACGGCCTACGAGAAGACGACCGGGCGCGACGCCCTGGACCCCTTGGTCTTCCAGCACAACCCCGACTGGGTTAAGTAGCCGCCCATGCCGCCGCCGATCAAAAAGTGCCCGGAAGCGGCGGCTTTGAGAACGGCGGTGGCCCTAGCGCTGGCGGCCCTGGCCGCCTTCTGCTCCGGCTGCCGTTCGTCGTCGCCCACCGTCGCCGGCCCGCCCCTGCCGCCCCCCGCCCCCTCCCAGGCCTTCGCCGCCGATCAGGGCAGCGCCCCCTTGCTTCCCGACCCCAGGCTGACACCGGGCGCGACGCTGCCCGTCACCCGTGACGACATCTGTGTCCCCGGCTACACGAAGAAGGTCCGCAACGTCCCCCTCGATGTCAAGCGGCAGGTCTACGCCGAGTACGGCATCGCCCATCACCAGCCGGGCGAATACGAGGTGGACCATCTGATCAGCCTGGAGCTGGGCGGCTCCAACTCCCTCAAGAATCTGTGGCCCCAATCGTACCAGACGCAGCCGTGGAACGCGCACGTCAAGGACGAGCTGGAGAACGAGCTGCACGACGAGATTTGCCGCGGGCGGATCGACCTGGCGGCCGCCCAGCGCGAGATCGCGACCGACTGGATCAAGGCCTACAAGAAGCGCTTCCACACCGACTCACCGCTGGCCCAATCCGGTGCCTTTCTCCCCAGCGGGGGCCGCCGCCGCTCCCGCCACCCCCTGACCGACGGCGCGGTTCCCTTCCCCCTCACGCCGGTTCCGCCCGTCTCCCGTCCCGCCGCTGCGCCCGCACCCAGCACCCAGGTCTGGGTCAACCTCGGCTCCGGCAAGTATTTCCGGCCCGGCTCGCGCTACTACGGGCATACCAAGCGCGGTCAGTTCATGTCCGAAGCGGACGCCCAGCGGCAGGGCTATGTTGCCGCGAGAGGCTGAGTATAAATGACAAGCAATCACAAGCTGACGGCACTGATCGCGGGGCGCACCGTAGCGGGCACGTCCAACGCGGGCGACGTGCTGACGGTCAAGTTCGGCGACGGCTCCCACATGACCGTGCAGACGGCGGGATCGTCCAACAGCGCAGTGACCGGAGGCACGGTCAAGGCCGTGCGCCAAAGCGGGACGACGCTGGCGCTGGACTTCGCGCCGAGCGGGACGATGGAGATCACGACGGCGGAGGAAACGTCCTGCGTAATGGTGCGGGACAAAAGCGGGGCGATGGAGTACGCGGATTAAGCACGTTTCCCCGCTCAAGACTGGGGGAATAACAAGGTTGCCGGACACAAAAGCCCACTGCGGGCGTGTCGGCAGAAGGAGACCTTCCCATGGCACAACTGATCACCGGGATGTTCCGCAACCGGGCGGCGGCAGAGCAGGCCGTTGCCGACCTTCAAGGGCTGGGCTTCACCCAGAAAGACATCAGCGTGATGATGAACGACCAGACGCGGGCGCGCGACTTCGCCGCCACGACTGGCACCAAGGCGTCCGAAGGGGCCGGCATCGGGGCCGGCATCGGCGGGACGCTGGGCGCGATCGTGGCCGCGCTGACCGCGGGCGGCGCGATCGTGGCGACGGGCGGCATCGCCGCCCCCCTCGTGGCCGGCCCTCTGGCGGCGGCCCTGGCCGGCGCGGGCGCGGGCGGCCTGGGCGGCGGGCTGATCGGCGGGCTGATCGGCGCGGGCATCCCCGAAGAGCGGGCGACGGCCTATGCGAGCGACCTGAACTCGGGCGGCATCCTGGTGGGCGTCCACGCGGACACCGCCAACGCCGCGCGCGTCCAGCAGGTGCTGATGTCCGACGGGGCGACCGACGTCCAGGGGCAGACACCGGGCGCGGTGCGTTAGCCACAGCAGGAGTGACAGAAGAAAGGCCCGGCACTTGGGGTGCCGGGCCTTTCTCGTGCTTGCCATTTCGGCGTTCGTCACCCGGCACGAGAAGTGCCGGGCTACCCAAGTGCAGGAAAAGCCCCTCCGGGGCTGAAGAGGTGTCCACAGAAACAGCTCTTCAGTGCCGGAGGCACTTCCTCCGAGTAGCCCGGCACGAGAAGTGCCGGGTGACAAAACGCTGAGCCTCGCTCATGTCCTACCCGTCCTTGTCCTGTGCCCGTCGCTTCGCTTCCAGCAGGCGGTTCGTGAAGCCCCCCTCGGCGTCCGCTCCCGGCTTCTCCCCGTCGCTGGGCTTGCTGCCCGTCGCTGCGCTGTTGAGGGGCGAGGCGGCTTTCGGCTTGGGGGGCAGGGAGACAACGTAGGGGAACGCCTCGTCGCCGCCCTCCTGTGTGCGCGCGGAGCGGCGGTTCAGAAGCTGCTGCGTGGTTGTCGAGTCGTCTTCCGTCGCCTGAGTGCGCGCGGACGTCTTGCGGTCCAGCAGGCGGTTCATCTGCGGCGTGGAGGGGACACGGACGGGGCGCGCGTGGGCGTCGCGGTAGGCCACAACGCGCGCCCCGGCGGCCCCCGCGCCCGCTGCCACCGTACTGCGGACACGCTCGGGGCGGATGACCAGGCGGCGGATGGCGACGTCCAGCAAAAACAGCAGAGCGGCCAGCAGCAGTAGGAGGGGGCCGAGGTCGCGGACGCCGACCACCCACGAGAGCGCGTCGCGGTAGACGCGGGCGGGGTCGGTCTGGATCTTGCCGCCGGTTTCCTCCGAGAGCCGCGTCAGCAGGGGCAGGTTCGGCCCCAGGGTGCGGAACTCGGGCGAGTAGGGCACGACCAGGCTGACGGTCTGCGAGGGCGGGGCGGGTCCGCCCCCGTTAGGCTGGGAGGGGGCGTCGCCGCCCCGGACGTTCACCAGGTACGGCCCGGTCTGATCGGCATCGAACGCCCCCTCGTAGCGGCCCGGCCCGGTCTGGCTGAGAGTCACGGGCTTCAAAGACAGGTCGGGCGCGACGACGTTGGCCGAAATCTTAGCCGCGTTCTGGAAGCCGCCCCCCGCCGTGAAGGCATCCACCACTAAATGCCCCTTGCCGTTCTCGTTGTCCAGGCTGCTCTGGAAGTCGGCGTTGGAGCTTTGGCGCAGCGACCAGCGCAACGTCTGCGCCCAGAAGCGGGTGTAGCCGGGCCAGCCCAGCCAGTGAACGGCCCAGTGGGGCCGGTCGTCGCTCGTGAAGGCGAACGTCCGGCCCAGCCCGTAGCGCCAGTAGGCGAACACGGGGTCGCGGTGGTCCGGCGCGGTCAGGGCGACGGTCGCGCCGGGCTTGGCCGATGACACGTTGTAGCCCAAGAGCGGCGGCTCCGAACCCCAGTCGATGCCCGCGATGACCTCGTCGTCGGGGATGGGCCGGGCCTGGAACGCCTCCTCGATGATCCGCAGCTTCGACACCGACTGCTGATCTTTGAGCAGCAGCCGGGGCAGGTCCTCGGCCCTCTCGGCGACGTAAGCCGTGCCGCCGCCGATGGACGACAGCGACGCTAGAAACTGCGCCCCCTGCGCGTCCGAGCCGGTGGCGATGGTCGAGAGCGTGATTCCCTGCGCCCTGAGCGCCTGGAGGCTGGCCGTGTTCTGGCCCGACTCGCCCACGGCGTCGCCGTCGCCTAAAAATATGATGTGCTTGACCTGGGCCGATGCACCGTTCAGGACGCGCGCGGCCTCCAAGATGTACGGATCATAGGTCGGCGGGTCGTTCATGTCGGTGAGCGACTGCATCTGGCCCTTGATCTTTTCTTTGTCCGTGACCGGCTGCAAGGGGATGCGCCAGACGCCATTGCAGTCCTCGACGCCGATCTGGTCCTGCGGGTCGAGTAAATCAACGACGGCCTTGGCCGCCTCGATGGACATGTTGACGTTGCCCGGCTCTTCCAAGTCCTCGATGACCAGGGCCACGGCAACCGTGGGGAACCGCTTCTTGTCCTTGATGTCCATCCGCACCGGCAGGGCGGCCTCGACCGGCGTCCCCGTGTAGCCGCCCGCCGCGTAGCTGCTCGGCCCGCCGATCATGCCCAGGCCGACGCCGAACTCTTTGGTGGCCGTCTCCAGGGCCGTCATCTGCGCCGGCCCCAGCTCCTCGGCGGGCACGTCGGACAGCACCACGGCGTCATACGAGGCCAGGGCGGCGACGCTTGCGGGGATGCTGCCGGGCGTCTGCACGTTCATGTCGATCTGCTGCGCGGCCAGGGCGCTCTTGACCCCGGTCAGGCCCGGCGTGGCGGCGTCGGCGACGTACAGAATGCGCGGGCGGCCCTGCACGGCGACGAAGCCGTACCCGGTGTTGTTCTGCGGGATGGTGTCCGACGCGGCGGCAAGCGTCGCCTCGTACTTATGGAACCCCGACTGGTGGATGCTCTCCGAAAACGTATAGGCGTTCTTGCCAGCCTTCAGCGAGACCGGCATCTTGCCCAGCGGCTGCCCGTCGCGCGTCAGCGTCAGCGTCCCCGACTGCGCGACCGTGCTCGACGCCACCACGCGGACGGTGAACGGCGCATCCTGCCGGGCGCGGGTGGGCAGCGAGACCTCGTCCACCATCGCCTCGCCCCCCACCGCGCCGCTCGTATCCCCCAGTGCGGTCGGCGCGACATCGACGCGGACGCCCTGCGCGCGCAGCGTCTCGATCTCGCTTTCCGCGCTGCCCACGTTCTCGTTGCCGTCTGACAGAATGACGATCTTGCGCCCCAGCCCCGACGGGAACGACGACTCGGCCAGCCGCAGGGCCGAAGACAAATCCGTCGCGTCGCCCGTGACCGTAGGCTTGCCGCCCTCGAACTCCTGCATCGTGTCCGAGGGGGCCTCGTCCACGTTCGCCGTCCGCCCGAATTCGATCACCCCGCCCTGGTCGCCCGCCCGCTTCCCGCCCAGCGCGCGGTTGATGTACTCGTGCGCCGCCCCCCGCTGCGTGTCCGAGATGGACTTGGACACGTCCCACAGAAAGATCGTCGCCAGCTTGTCCGACCGCTGGACGCTATGTATCCCCGCCAGGGCGAGGATCAGCAGCGTCGCCAGCAGCCCGCGCGCGCCCAGGGCGAGCCAGGCCGTGCTCGGGTCCAGGCCGGCATACGAGCGCCGCCCGATCCACCAGAAGGCGGCCAGGGCCAATGGGAGCAGCAGCAGCAGCCAAGGGTGGTCAAACGTGAGGGGGCTTTGCATGTTAAGCGGCTTGCTTGCTTAAAAACAAAATGGTTTCCAGGACTGTTTTCGTCTTCAAAAAACTCGCGAGATTGTTGCGTAGGGACGTCTCGCTTCTGCATACCGTCAGCGCCTCTCCGTACAGGTCAAGAGAAGTCGGAAACCCGTCTAACGGGATATAAGCACGCAGTAATATCTGCTCGTAATTTCTGGACTTAGGCTTCAGCATCACCCGCCATTCCTGCCCTAGATTGACTGGGAAACCGGGTGTCAGCCAGCACTCTAGCCTCTCAGAAGTGTACTCACGGATCGCACCACAAAACTCATTCAATACATCCACGGCCGCTGGAGTGTTGTCGGGTATCGTGTTTTGTTTAAGCGTTTCCAAAAAGCTGCTTGCCATTTTTCTTCCCCTCAACGTGAACTAGTATTCAAAGCGGGCACCAATAGCGCAGTGATCGGTGAAGCCGGTTTCGGGCCTCACAATGCTGACTGACGACTCGACGAAACGGAGATGGCCCCTGCCGGTCAGCAGTCCTTTGGAAACCAGGAGTTGGTCCCAAAGGCGTAGGTCAATGGCTTGGTTCCGCATCCCTACAAATGTTCCCATCATGAAGGCGGGTTGATAACCCGCCAATTGTGTGGTCTCATGATCCGCTGGTTCACCCATCCGCCGCCACATGGGGTTGTAGAAATAAGCTTTGCTGTTCCCCCGCCGGCCACTGCCCCTGCCTCCGCGCGTCACGACGGCGCGTTCTCTGGCTCCCACAAGCGAATTTGGTGCTTGCCCCTTCCAGGCTTTGTCGCCCGGCTCACAGTTAAAGTCGCCTATGAGGATCATCCTTTTTGCCGCCTGATGCTCCTCGTTAAGATAGAACCCGCCAATCTCCTGAGAAGTTTCCACCTGCCTAGCCTCGACAAGAGGAGGCTTGCCCATGTTTGACTTCCAGTGGTTGACAACCAGCCAGAAATCTACCGTTGGCTCCCGCTGGAGTCGGAACTGAGCGGCAAGCCACTGACGTCGCTCCGTGAGCGAAGATGGTCCCGTCCGAGGACTATTAGCCATCAAGCCGAACACGTCTGGATTGTAGAGCACCATTAACCCGATCTGAGATCTTGCGGCCGGGGGGATGCCACTCCACACGATCTGATAGCCTTGTACGTTCAGAGCACGCACTAGTTGCCGTCCTAGAGGTTCTGCGCCAATCTCACTGAGGGCTATGATCTCAGGCACTTCCCCAGCAAACACACTTCGGATGGTCCGTCCCAGGCTCTGCACCTTATCGTCCGTTTCCGTCTGATTCCGGGGGGCACCGAGCCGCGTAGAAGGAAGTTCCCACGGAAGCAGATTGTAGCAGTTGAGAAACACCAGACGGAAGTTCATAATTTACCATGCCACAAATCATACTCTATGAGAACAGAAAAGCAGCGGATACCTAAGTTAGTCTTACGGGCTTGCCTCCCCAACTCGTTTTCGGCCTTGTTCCGTGATCGCCCAAATGCCGCGCCGACCGCCGTCCATGTCGCCTTGCGTGACTAGGGTGTGACGGACCCACTGCAACGTGTAGACCCACTTATCACGAGCATGAACCAGATCGTATTCCATTTCCTGTCCGGCGAAATCCATCTTCTGGGCGACACGCTGATAAAGCTCTGCGCCCGGCTTGACCTCGCCGCCCATCTCTACCAAGCTCTTTTAGCAAAGGCACTTCATACGCACTACGCGATAATTTTGTCTCGGACACGCTCACCTCATAGATAGTTCTCGTCCACTCTGTTACCGCCCCTGAACTCATAATGCTCACACCAGTTACCGCTTGGCACAGTGAAGTTCAGCAAGAAAGTTAGAGAAGGATGGTCGGCTGACACTGTTTGCAGGAACGGCACGGGAGGATACCAAGCGGTCTCAAAATCATAACAGAGGCCATCCGTCTCTTCGGTACGATCTGTACGCGCCGCTCCCCACTTGACGCCCCAGTTTGTTTTCTGCCACTCGCAACCACCGCCAGGTGAGTCATATCCTCGCGATGACACGTCAGACGGAATCGGCACCAGTCGGTGGAAGCTCAACACCGATGGACTGAACTCGCCGTTATAGGGATCCCGGTCTGACACCGGCAGGTGGCGCTCATCCGCCTGCTGTTCAAAACGGCGCAAGTCGCCTGATTCTCCGAGCACTCTTAGCTCGTTCACACCCATGTCTGCCATTGCTTTACTCCTAAGACATCCAATCATTCACAATGATTGGATGACGCCGTTCAACATTCGCCAAAGGTGTGGGGTTTCCTCCCTGTCGAGACAGTGTTTGGGAAAGAAGGTACAATCCCTTTGCTTCCGTCCGCGTAGAAACGAGACATCCTTGAACGAAACCCAGTACGACGCCGTGGTCATCGGCGCGGGACATAACGGGCTGGTGTGCGCGTGCTATCTGGCGAAGGCCGGGCACAAAGTGCTGGTATTGGAGCGCCGCGCGGTCGTCGGCGGGGCGGTCGTGACCGAGGAGGTCTGGCCGGGCTACAGGGTGGACTTAGGCTCGTCGGTGCATCTGATGATCCACCGGACGCCGATTGTCGCGGACTTGGAGCTGGCGCGCTACGGGCTGGATTACATCGAGATGGACCCGTGGGCGTCGTTCCCGCTGCCCGATGGGCGGGCGATCTGCTTCCACCGGGATTTAGGCAAGACGTGCCAGAGTATCGCGCAGGTCTCGGCGCGGGACGCCGCCGCCTATGAGGACTTCGTGCAGCGGTGGCTGCCGGTCTCGCGGGGCGTCTTCGAGGCCTTCCAGAAGCCGCCGACGATGGCGAGCTTCGGGCGGCACGTCATCTTCGCCAGGTCGCCCGGTGACACGACCGCCGAGGCCCTGCGGATGATCGTCTCGGGCTACGGGCGGCTCCTCCGGGAGACGTTCGAGAGCCGTGAGATGCAGGGGGCGATGGGGTGGCTGGCCGCGCAGTCCGGCCCGGCCCCCTCTGAGCCGGGGACGGGACCGTTCGCCGCGTGGTGGGGGGCCGTCCACGAGACCGGCGCGTTCCGCGCGCGGGGCGGGTCGGGGATGCTGACCGCTGCCCTGCGCCGGGCGTTCGAGGCATTGGGCGGGACCGTGCTGACGGACGCCCCCGCCGAGCGGATCGTGATGGAAGGGGGCCGCGCCGTGGGCGTCGTCGCGGGCGGGCGGACTTACGGTGCCCGCGCCGTGGTCGCCGCCTGCCATGCGAAGACGACGTTCGGGACGCTGCTCCGGCCTGATGACCTGCCGCCCGGCCTGGGCCGCAGACTCGACGCCGTCAACGTCGGCAACGGCTTCGGCATGACCGTCCGCTGCGCGGCGACCGCGCTTCCCGACTACGGCGGCGGGTCGCCCCTGCCCCTGCACCGTGGGATGCAGCTTCTGTGCCCGTCGCTGGAATATCTCAATGAGGCCCACGCCGATTACGCCGGCGGGCACCCCTCGCGCCGCCCGCCCGTCCTGGCGATGACGTTTACGGCCCTGGACCCTGGCCTCGCCCCGCCGGGCAAGCACATCGTCCAGCTCTGGTCGCAGTATTTCCCCTACGATCGGGCCGACGGGCGCGGGTGGGACGAGACGCGCGAAGAGGTCGCCGACACGATCTGCGAGACGCTCTACGCCCACGCGCCCAACATGCGCGGGGCCATCGAGAAGCGTTTCATCCAGACGCCTTTGGACCTGGAACGGACGCTGGGACTGCTGCGCGGCAACGTCATGCACCTGGAGATGTCCCTGGACCAGATGTTCGCGTTCCGCCCCCTGCCCGAGATGGCCGAGTACAAGACGCCCCTCCCCGGCCTGTTCCTGACGGGGGCCAGCACCCACCCCGGCGGCGGCGTCTTCGGCGCGTCCGGCCTGAGCGCGGCGCGGGTGGTGGGAAAGGCGCTGAAGAAGAGGAAGTAGAGGCCCCCTACGACCGCGCGCTCTTCATGTACAACACGCGGGCGTTGCGCTCCATCGCGGGGTTGAACGGGTCCAGGCGGCGGGCGCTCTCGTAGTGGCCGAACGAGTCGCGCATCTTGCCCTGGCGGTAGCAGACGTAGCCCAAGAGATCGTGCGCCTCGCGGTCGTCGGGGCTGGCGGCGCAGTAGGGGCGCAGGGCGGACTCGGCGGCGGGGTAGTCGCCCAGAAGGTACAAATCGCGCCCCAGGTTCTTGCGGGCCTTGGCCCAGGACGGGGCGAGTTCGAGGACGCGGCCGTAGTCTTCGGCGGCGGCGCGGGGCGCTTCCAGGTAGTCGTGGCACAGGCCCAAGGCGAAGTGCGTGTGGGCGTCGTCGGGCCAGTCCCGGCGGACGCGCTCCAGGTGTAGCAGCGCCTCGGCGTACCGCTCGGCTTCAAGGTGGTGGCAGGCCAGAAAGAAGTTCGCCCAGGGGTTGTCCAGGTCGAACTCGTAGAGGGAGCGGGCATGGGAGATGGCCTCTTCCAGTCGGCCTTCTTCGTAGGCCGCCCGGACTGCGCCTTCCTGCTGGGCGGCCCGCCACTTTCGGGCGAGTTGGTGAAAAAGCATCATAGTAGTTCAACCCAAGATTGCACAAGAATGCCGTCAGGCTGTCCCATTATAGGCGGGCGTTTGGCTCCTGTCAAGCGGCAAGCCCGCACACCAAAAGCGGGATACCCAAATGGCTGATTCTGACCTGGATTACCCTCCTGCTTTCCCTACGGCGTTCGTCCGCACCGTCACCGATGTCCACGGTGCGGCGGGCCGGGCCTGGCTGGACGCACTGCCTCGCCTGCTGCGAGGCCAGTCGGACCGGTGGGGCCTGACGCTGGGGCCGCCGTTCCCGCTGTCCCACAACTACGTCGCGCCCGCCGTCCGGGCGGACGGGGCGCGCGTGGTGCTCAAGGTCGGCGTCCCGTGCCCCGACCTGGACACCGAGGTGTCTGCCCTGCGGCTGTTCGACGGGCGTGGGTGCGTCCGGCTCCTGGCCGCCGACGCCGGCCGGGGTGCGCTGCTGCTGGAGCGGCTCGATCCGGGTACGACCTTGGAGGCCGTGGCCGACGACGAGGCGGCGACCGTGCAGGCGGCAAATGTCATGCGGCGGCTGTGGCGGCCCGCGCCCCCCGACCACCCGTTCCCGCGCGTCGGCGACTGGGGCCGGGGCTTCGCCCGCCTGCGCGGGCGGTTCGGCGGCGGCCTCGGCCCGTTCCCGTCCGCGCTGGTGGAGGAGGCCGAGGCGCTGTTCTCCGGTCTGCTCGCCACGTCCCCGCCGCCCGTCCTGCTGCACGGCGACCTGCATCACGGCAACATCTTGGACGCCGGGGGCACGGGGGCGGGGGGCGGCGAGTGGCTTGCCATCGACCCCAAGGGCGTGGTCGGCGACCCGGCGTATGAGGCCGGGGCGCTGCTGCGGAACCCCGAGCGCCTGCACACGCTCCCGGACATGGACCGCGTCCTGGCCCGGCGCGTAGACCTGCTGGCTGACGCGCTGGGGCTGGACCGCGCGCGGATCGGCGGCTGGGGGCTGGCCCAGGCCGTCCTGTCGGCGTGGTGGACCTTCGAGGACCACGGGCGGGTGGGGGAGGCCAGCCTCGCCGTCGCCCGTGCCCTGTCCGCGCTGCGCGTGTGATGCCGGCCCCCGCTTCCTTGACAGCGCCCGTCCCGAGGGGCTATAATGCTTCGTTTTCCACGCGACGAACTTTCTCAGACCAACATCAAGACAAGAGGTTCACCCCATGGCAGCAAGCCCCGCCGCGCCTCCGAAGAACGCCCCGCAGCAGACACCCCCCAAGGGCGCGAAAAGCAATGGGCCTGCCCGCATCCCCCGCTATGACGCGCACAGCATCGGGCTGGATCCGACCGACGCCGGCCAGGTCATCCAGTCGCTCGGCCTGAGCGACGACGACCTGCGGCACACCTACACGCAGATGCTGGAAATCCGGCACTTCGAGGAGCAGTGCAACCGCGCCTTCCGGGCGGGCAAGGTCGGCGGCTACCTGCACCTCTACATCGGCCAGGAGGCGGTCTCGCAGGGCGTCCTGCACACGTTCAAGCCCGGCGACCAGGCGCTCTCCACCTACCGCGATCACGCACACTGCCTCGTGCTCGGCAGCGACCCCGGCCGCGTCATGGCCGAGATCTACGGCAAGAGCACGGGCATCTCGCGCGGCAAGGGCGGCTCGATGCACCTGTTCGACCGCGAGCACGGCTTCGCGGGCGGCTACGGCATCGTCGGCGGCAACGTCCCGCTCGCCATCGGCATCGGCTGGGCCTTGAAGCACGCGCCCGAGTTCCGGGGCAAGGGCAACGTCTGTGCCTGCTTTTTGGGTGACGGCTCGATGAACGCCGGCGGCTTCCACGAGGCGATGAACATGGCCCAGCTCTACGAGCTGCCCGTGCTGTTCGTCCTGGAAAACAACAAGTACGCGATGGGCACGTCCATCGACCGCTCCTCGGCCAACACCGATCTCGCCTCGCGCGCCGACTCCTACGCGATGGCGCACTCCAAGGTGGACGGGCAGGACTACTTCGCCGTCCGGTCGGTGGCGCAGGGCATCGTGGACGGGATGCGCGCGCACCCCTCCCCCTACTTCCTCGAAGCCATCACCTATCGCTACACCGGCCACGGGGCCGCTGACGGGGCCGAGACGCAGGCCACCTACCGGACACCGGACGAGCTGGACGAGTGGAAGGGCCGCGACCCGCTGATGATCCTGGAAAAGACCCTGCGCGGGCGCGGCGTTCTGGATGACGCTGGGAAAGAGGCGATGGACAAGCAGGCCATAGACCAGGCCCGCGCCGCCGCCGACTTCGCCGAGAGCAGCCCGTTCTGCTCGCTCGAAGAACTCACGCAGGACGTCTACGCGGACTAAAGACCGCCACCGATTTGGGCCGGGGACGACCCGGCCTTTCGTCTGAAACGGACACGCGGCGGAAACAGAAGGAACCTATGGCAGAAGTCATCATGCCCAAGATGGGCGACGCGATGGAAGAAGGGACGCTGATCTCCTGGTCCAAACAGGACGGCGAGAGCGTCAAGGCCGGCGACGTCATCGGCGAGATCGAGACCGACAAGAGCAACGTCGAGATCGAGGCGGAGGAAGACGGCGTCCTGCACCTCCGGGCCGAGCCGGGCACCATCGTCGCCGTCGGCGGCGTCATCGCCCTGATCGGCGACGCCCCCGCCGCGACCAACGGCGCGGGCAGCGGAGCCAACGGCACGGGCAATGGAACCGGCAACGGCGCGGCCAAGGCCGCCGCGAACGGCGCGGCTACCAGCGGCGCGGCCCCGGCGGACGCCAACAGCGAGACGGTCATGCACTCGGGCGAAGGGGCACAGTATAAGGCCGATACCCAGGACGACAAGGACATCGAGGGGCTTTCGCCCTCGGTCCACGTCCGCGAGGAGACCGGCCCGGTCGAGAACATGTCCTACGCCGACGCGATCCGCATGGCCCTCCAGGAAGAACTGGACCGCGACGAAAAAGTGTTCCTGCTGGGCGAGGAGATCGGCCAGTACCAGGGCACGTTCAAGATCACCAAAGACTTTTTAGAGAAGTACGGCCCTGAGCGCATCGTGGATACGCCCATCTCCGAGGCGGGCATGGTGGGCATGACCGTCGGGGCGGCCATGATGGGCCTGCGGCCCGTGATCGAGTTCATGACGCTGAACTTCGCCCTGGTCGCCTGGGACGGCATCATCAACCACGCCGCCAAGATTCTTTACATGAGCGGCGGCCAGTACCCCGTGCCCTGCGTCCTGCGCGGGCCGGGCGGCGTGGGCGTACAGCTCTCGGCCCAGCACTCGCAGGACCTGGCCCATTGGTACGCCAACACGCCGGGCCTCAAAGTCGTGGCCCCGGCCACGCCTGCCGACGCCAAGGGCCTGCTCAAAGCCGCCATCCGCGACAACAACCCGGTGGTCTTCAACGAGCACGCCGGTTTGTACCGCACCAAGGGCGACGTGCCCACCGACCCCGAGTTCGTCATCCCGCTGGGCCTGGCCGACGTCAAGCGCGAGGGCAAGGATGTCACCATCGTCTCCTATTCGCGCGGCACGATGCTGGCCCTGGCCGCCGCCGAGCAGCTTGCCGCCGAGGGCATCGAGGCCGAGGTGGTGGACCTGCGCTCGCTCCAGCCGCTGGACATGGAGACGGTCATCAGCAGCGTCAAGAAGACGCACCGGGCCGTCGTCGTGCAGGAGCAGTGGCTGTTCTACGGCATCGCCGCCGAGTTCGCCGCCCAGATCGGCAGCGCGGCGTTCGACTACCTCGATGCCCCCGTCGAGCGCGTGGCCGGCGCGTTCACGCCGATGCCCTACGCCCGCGTCCTGGAGCTTGCCGCCGTCCCCCACGAGCCGGACATCATCGCCGCCGTCAAGCGGACGCTGGAGCGGGGCGCGTAGCCTCCCCCTCCGCCCCTCTCAGGAAACAATCTATGCCAGAAGTGATCATGCCGAAGATGGGCGACGCGATGGAGGAGGGCACCCTGCTCCAGTGGCTGAAGCGGGACGGCGAGAGCGTCAAGGCCGGCGACGTCATCGCCGAAATCGAGACCGACAAGAGCAACGTCGAGGTCGAGGCCGAGGACGCGGGTGTGCTGCACCTCCGGGCCGAGCCGGGCGCGGTCGTCCCCGTCGGCACCGTCATCGCGCTCATCGGAGACGCCGTGAAAGAGACCGTGGCGAAAGAAGCCGTGAAAGAGACCACCGTGCCGAGCATCCCCCAGCAAGCCGCCGCGTCCGCTAAAACGCCCGCCCCGCGCCTAAGCAACGGCAACGGTACGGCCCGGCTGAAGGCGTCGCCGCTGGCACGCTCGGTCGCGCGGCAGCGCGGGCTGGACATCGCCCAGATGACCGGGACGGGGCCGCAGGGGCGCATCATCGAGGCGGACGTGCTGGCCTTCGCCGCGACCTCTACGGCTGCGCCCCCCGCGCCCGTGACCTCGACCGCCGTGCAGGCGGGCCTCCCGCCCGCGCAGGCGACGCCGCAGGCCCCCCAGCGGCGTGCCGAGACGACGCCCGCGCCGCTGACGGCCCCGACCGAGCTGTCCGCCATGCGGCGCGTCATCGCCCGGCGCATGATCGAAAGCAAGACGACCATCCCGCACTTCTACATCACGTCCGAGGTGGACATGGCGGCGGCGATGGCTCTGCGCGAGCAGCTCAACGGCTACGATGAGACCTTGACAAAGATTTCGCTCAACGACATGGTGGTCAAGGCATCGGCCCTGGCCTTGAAGAAGTTTCCCGCCGTCAACGCCGTCTTTCGGGACGACAAGGTCTACCCCGGTGCCGGCTTCCACGTCGGCATCGCCGTCGCGCTCGACGACGGGCTGATCGTCCCGGTCGTCCGCGATGCGGACGCGCTGCCGCTGCGCCGCCTGGCCGAAAGCAGCAAAAACCTGATCAAGAAGGCGCGCGACAAGAAGCTCCAGCCCGCCGACTACAGCGGCGGCACCTTCACCGTTTCTAACCTTGGGCCGTTCGACGTCGAGAGCTTCACGGCCATCATCGACCCCGCCCAGGGCGCGATCCTGGCCGTCGCCAGCATCCGCAAGAAGGCCGTGGTCCAGGCCGACGACTCGCTCGCCGTCCGCCCCTGCATGAACCTGACCTTCAGCGGCGACCACCGTGTCATGGACGGCGCGACCGGGGCGCGGTTCTTGCAGGAGATCAAGCGCCTGCTCCAGGCCCCCCTGGCTCTGATGGAATAATCTTCACTGCTTTCAAGGCCCCGTGCGCGAGCATCGGGCCTTTTTGTTTACCCACCCTACCCAGAAGGAACGAATCAATGCAGTATCGACAGCTCGGGCGTACCAAGATCGAGATCAGCGCCATCATCTTCGGCGGCTGGCAGTCCGGCAAGTCCGAATGGGTCGGCATCGACGACGCCGACACGGTCACCGCCCACCGCGCCGCCTTCGACAGCGGCATCACCACCTTCGACACCGCCGAGGCCTACGGCGAGGGCTACAGCGAGCGGATTCTGGCCCAGGCGTTGGGCGACAAGCGCGACCAGATCGTGATCGCCTCCAAAGTGTTCGCCGACAACCTCAAGGCGGACAAGGTCGTCGAGGCCTGCGAGCGCTCGCTCAAAAATCTGGGCACGGACCGCATCGACTTGTACCAGATTCACTGGCCCGCGGGCACTTTCGGCACCGAAAAAATCCCCATCGAGGAGACGATGGGGGCGCTGACCGCGCTGAAAGAACAGGGCAAGATCCGGGCCATCGGCGTCTCCAACTTCAGCCGCGCCCAGCTCGAAGAGGCCGCGCAGTATGGGCGCATAGACAGCCTCCAGCCGCCCTACTCGCTGTTCTGGCGGCAGGTCGAGTCCGACGCCGCCCCGCTCTGCGTGGACAATAAGATTTCCATCATCGCCTACTCGCCGATGGCCCAGGGCCTGCTGACCGGCAAGTTTCGGCGCGGCCACAAGTTCGCCGAGGGCGACAACCGGGGTGGCAACAAGCTGTTCCAGGGCGAGACCTTTGAGCGCGCCCAGAACGCCCTGGACAAGCTGCGCCCCCTGGCCGACAAGTACGGCGTCACCCTCGGCCAGCTTTCCCTGGCCTGGCTCATCGCCCAGTCTATGACGTCCGCCATCGTCGGCGCGCGCAACGCCGACCAGGCGACGCAGAACGCTGTCGCGGGCGACGTGGAGATCGACGAGGACGACCTGGAAGCGATTGACGAGATCGGCCGCACCGTAACGGACCGTCTGGACGCCAACCCGATCATGTGGCAGTGGGGCGGGTAGAAACTTGAGGTTGCCTTCCCTGATTTCTGGGATCGTGCTTGCCCTGCTCCTCGTAGCAGGGTCGGCACGGACGAGTACGCCCGAAGGGCCGCCTGACGCCCTGGAGGGTGTTCTTGAAGCCAGCTCTGTCGTGATCGTCACCCCCGCTGCGGGTGATACCTACCAGATAGAACAGACTTTCCTCGGCACCGCGAAGCGCGGCGACAGAATCGAGGTGCCGCAAATCAGGCTTGGCATACCTCAGCCGTTTGGGCCGGCGAGATTTGAGTCGATCACGCCCGATACACACATCCTGATGTTCCTGTATTTCAGTCGTGGCTTCCTGGACAGCCCGGATGGCTGGCAAGTAACAGGATACGGTCGATGTTTTTTCTGGGAGCAGGACCCCGCACATACCAACAACTTGGTGAACATCGCGCGGGCGGCGACCACCGTTCGCAAATGTTGGGAAGCGGCCCGCGACACGTCGGATAAGCGTGGACGGGTGATCGCACTCTGGCCGTTCCTGGATCTGAAAACTTATGGCGTGAGTTTTCAATCCGAGACAAAGAAGGAACTGGAGAAAACGAGTCCGGTGGCTGGGGATTACATCGCGTCCAAGTTCGCGTCAATGGACATGGACCAGAGGCTGACCCTCCTCCCACAGGCGGGCCTTTATGGTGGGGACAGGCTGCATCAGCTTGTAAGGCATTTTGTGCGTGGTCGTCAGGCACAGTACGAGGCTTGGGTGGCGCAACGCGGCCCTGCGGCAAAGGTGAAGGCGGGTGATTGGGAGCACATACCGCTCGACATTCAAGTGTGTTTGGGTTACCTCTCGTATGGCCTAAGCGGTTTGTACAGCTTCCATGACCCCGCCGATCTCCCGTATCTGCGGAGCCTTGCGGTTTGGGAATCAAAACGCTTCCTCGGGCAAGTAGACCCAGAGTTTCTGAGTGAGTTTAGGATGCATCCTGATCAGGCCAACCTGCCTGTCATCGAGACTATCTGGAAAGCCCAGCGATATAATACGCGGCCGGGCTACAACATATCCCCGATGCAGGTAATAGACGCCTACAGTGCCGGGAGGTACATAGCCGCCATACCCCTTTTGGTGCCGTTTCTGAGCAACAAAGACTCGCTTATTGTGGCAGTAGCTCACAATGATCTGGTTCGCATTGCCGGGAAAGACTTGGGCAGCAGTCCCGGTGCGTGGCTGTTGTGGTACGGCCAGCATCACCCAACCCCTCATTGAGGAAGAGAACCGCGCTCATGCGCCTTTCCGAGATCGGCGGCGAGTTCGGGTGGATCGACCGCGTCCGTAGCGCGCAGGCCGGGGCGTCGGGGGATGGCCTGGCCGTGGCTATCGGGGACGACGCCGCCGTGCTGGACGTGCCCCTTGGGCGGCAGGTCGTCGTGACCACGGACTTGCTGCTGGAGGGCGTCCACTTCCGGCGCGACTGGAGCGGCTTCGACGACATCGGCTGGAAGGCCGCCGCCGTCAGCCTGTCCGACATCGCCGCGATGGGGGCGGACCCGACGTTCGCGTTCGTCTCATTGGCGTTCGGCCCGGACGAGCAGGTGGAAGACCTGGACGCGCTGTACCGAGGCCTGTCCGACTGCCTGGCCCGACACGGCGCGCGGCTGGCGGGCGGGGACACCAACCGGACGACCGGCGGGCTGGTCCTTAATGTCGCCCAACTGGGCACGGTGCCCCAAGGCCGGGCGTGGACGCGCGCGGGCGGGCGGGCCGGCGACGTCCTACTGGTCACGGGGACATTAGGCGACTCGGCAGGCGGCCTTGCCCTGCTGACGCGCCTCGGGGCCGATGAGGCCGCGCGGCTGTCGCCCATTCTTGTTGCCGCCCACCGCCGCCCGTCGCCCCGGCTGGAAGCCGCCCGCACTCTGCAAAAGGCCGGCGTCGTCCGCGCGGCGATGGACATCAGCGACGGCCTGGCCGGGGATTTGCCCAAGCTGTGTGCGGCCTCGGGGTGCGGCGCGCAGGTTGATCTGGCCGCGCTGCCGGTCTCCGACGCCCTGCGCGGCGCACAGGGCGTACTCGGTCAGTCTGCCGCCGAGGTCGCCCTCGCCGGGGGCGAAGACTTTGAACTGCTGCTGGCCGTCGCGCCCGGTGACGTGGATGCCGCCCGTGCCGCCGTGGCTGCGACGGGAATGAGGCTCACGGCCATCGGCGAGCTGACTCCCACGGGCCTGACTCTGCTCGGCCCCGACGGCGAGGCAAGGCCGTTCCTCCGCCGGGGCTGGGACCACTTCGCGCCATGACTCGAACTTTCGAGACGCATAGTGCCGACGAGACGCGCGCCCTGGCCGCCCGCCTGGGGGCGCTGCTGGGGGCGGGCGATGTCGTGTGCCTCGTCGGCGATCTGGGGGCGGGCAAGACGACCTGGACGCAGGGCCTGGCATTAGGCCTGGGCCTGCCGCGCGAGGAGCCGGTCAACTCGCCGACGTTCACTTTAATTACCGAGCACATGGGCGGACGAGTCCCGCTGTACCACTTCGACGTTTACCGTCTGGCCGACTCGTCCGGCCTGTACGACCTGGGCTTTGACGAGTATTTAGAAGGCGACGGCGTCGTGGTCATCGAGTGGGCGGACCGCATCGCCGACGCCCTGCCCCCCGACCGCCTGGACATCCATCTGACGGCGGAAGGGCCGGACACGCGGCGGGTCGAGATGACGGCGCACGGCGCGCGTCTGGAAAAACTGCTGGAAAAACTGCTGGCGATCTTATGATCCTTGCCCTGGACACGAGCGGCGCGTACTGCGTCCTGGCACTGGCTGAAGATGACGGCGCAGTGCGGGCCGTCTGCGTCTTCGAGGGCCGCCGGACTCTGTCCCGCCGGTTGATGGGCGAGCTGGACGGCCTGCTCACGCGCAATGGCTTGACGCTGTCTGACGTGAGTGCTTACGCTGTCGGGCTGGGGCCAGGGTCGTTCACCGGAGTGCGCGTGGGCGTGACCACGGCCAAGATGCTGGCACTTGTCACCGACAAGCCGCTGGTGGGCATCGGGACTCTGGACGCCTACGCCGCGGCCTGGCAGACGCTGGACGGCGATACTCCTATCGTCCCTGTGCTGCCTTCCCGTAAAGGCGAGGTATACGCGGCGGTCTACCGAGGCGGCGAGTTGAGGCAAGGTCCATTCGCCGAGTCGGTGGAGGCAATAGGGAAGCGGCTTCAATCGCTGGACCGCGCGATTTTATGCGGCGACGTGGGGATGATCGATGGCTGGGCCGGGCCGGCCCTGGCGCAGCCCTGGACCCCGCCGGAAGGGCTGGCGCGGCTGGCCGCCCGGCGGCTCGGCGCTGGGGACACGGATGACCCTCCCGGGCTGGTGCCCCTGTACGTCGTCGCGCCTTCCATCAGCACCCCGAAGGCGCTGGCGATCCGCCCCTTGACAGGCGCGGGCGCGGGAACAGCGCAATGACACCGGGCCGCTTCCAGTCGTTCGAGGGCGTCGCGGACGACTACGACCAGACGCGCGTCATCCCCCCCGCGCAGCTTGAACAAATCACCCGGCTGCTGTCCCGCGAGGCACATTTAGACCGTGGCGGCCTGTTCCTCGATGCCGGGGTGGGGACGGGGCGCTTCGCCGCGCCGCTGGCCCGCCTGCACCCGGCCCAGGTCATCGGCGTGGATATCGCGCCCGCGATGATGGCGCGGGTCGCAAGCAAGGTCCTACAGGGCAGCCTCTCGCTGGCGCAGGCGGACTTGCAACGGCTTCCTTTCCGCGCGGGCGCGTTCTCGGGCGCGCTGCTGGTCCACATCCTGCACCTGATCGAGCAATGGCCGCTGGTCCTGCGCGAGCTGCGCCGCGTCCTCCTGCCGCACGGCGGCTGCCTGTTCCTGGGCGTCGAGCAGGGCGGCCGCTCCGCTTTGGTTGACTTCTACTACGAGCGCGCCCGCGCCCGGCACGCCCTGGCGGCGAGCCTGGGCAGTCCGGGTCTGGCACCCGTCCTGACGCACCTGCGGCGCGTCGAGGGCGCGGGCGGCGCGGGCGCGCAGGTCGTCCTGATGGAAACACCCGCGCTCTCCTGGAAGCGGGTCGTGCCCGTCGCGGCCACCCTCGAAGCACTCTCGGGCCGGACCTACTCGCAGATGTGGGACATCCCGGACGCCGTCCATGCCGCCCTGCTGGCCGAGACGCGCCATCATGCGCGGCGGATGCCGCGCGGGCTGGACTCGGTTGAGACGCTGAGTTCGCGCTTCGTGCTGTACAAAGTGCGGTGGGGGTAAGAGCATTCGAAGGCACCCGGTACTGGAAGTGCCGAGACCCGAACGCCCACCCCGGTTTAGCGAACAGCGGATTTTAGCCAACAGCGCGCTTCCGTGCTATAATAGCCCATGCCCCTGATCCCGGTCGTCGGCCGCAAGGCCTGGAAGATGCGCGCGCTTGTCGGCGCGCTGTACCTCGTGCTCGCCCTGGGCGCGGTCACAATGGTCTATCCCTTCCTGGTTATGCTCGGCGCGTCCGCCGAGTCGCAGTACGAGAAGGCCAGCTTCGACCTCGTCCCCCGCTACTTTTATTCCGAACCCGCTCTGTTCGGCAAGTACGCCGAGGACAAATATCGGGGCGACATGGGCCAGATCAATGCCGCCTATGGCACGAGCTACGTGGCCTTGCAAGACATCGCGCCGCCCCCCAATCAAGACAAAGAGCGAGTCGCCGCGTGGGGCCGCTTCGCTGCGGCGCTGCCCGCTTGCTACAAAGCCGCCGGCTTCGGCGGGGCCGCCGCCGCGTTCAGCCCCAGCCCCCTGCTGGATCGCTACCACGGCTGGCTGCGCGCCCACTTCCGGGGCAATGTCCGGGCCATGGACCGGGCCTATGCCCAGGAAGACGAGGACTTCCAGACGGTCTTCCCGCCCTTCGAGCGGCCTACGGCGCATACCTGGACGCCGGACCGTGGCCCCAAGGCGCAGGACTGGGTCGCGTTCCAGGCCACCCTGCCCCCGCACTTCTTTGTCGTCGTCGGCGGGGACGCCGTTTACCAGCAATGGCTCAAAGAAGAGCCGTATCCAAATATCGGCGCGCTGAACACGGCCTGGGGGACTCACCTAGCCGCGTACACACAGGTCACCCTGTCGGACCGGCCTGTAGGCAATGCTGCTGCCCGCAAAGACTGGGAGACATTCGTTCGTACCAAGCTGCCGTTCCGGGACACCCACGTGGACTCGTCGGCCCTGCCGGCCTATCAGAGCTTCCTGAAGACGCGCGCCGGCTCCGGTGCCGTCCGCGCCGACGCCCTGCCGGACCCGGACGCGCTGCCCGCCGTCGGGCCGCCGCTGCTGGACTGGATCGACTTTCTCAAGGTCGCCCCCCTCGCCGCGCTATCCGCCGACACGCCCGAGACGCGCTGGCGCGCGGCGGGCGGATCCGGCCCGCTGCCGGTCCGCGACTCGGACTGGGCCTACGTCCGGGCGCACACGACCGCCCTGCGCTGGGACTACGCGACCCGCAACTACGCCCTGGTCACGCAGTACGTGCTGCTGCACGGGCGCGCGGTCTGGGTGACGGTCATCTTCTGCCTGCTGGCGATTCTGAGCACACTGCTGGTCAACCCGCTCTGCGCGTATGCGCTTTCGCGGTATAATCTGTCCTACGGCAACGCCGTACTGCTGTTCTTGTTGGCGACCATGTCGTTCCCCGGCGAGATCTCGCTGATCCAGAACTTTTTGCTGCTCAAGCAGTTCCACCTGCTGAACACGTTCTGGGCGCTGATCCTGCCGGGCGCGGCCAGCGGCTACTCGATCTTTCTGATGAAGGGGTTTTTCGACAGCCTGCCGCGCGAGCTGTACGAGGCGGGGATGCTGGACGGGGCGGGGGAGCTGCGGATGTTCTGGGACATCACGCTGCCGATGAGCCGACCCATCTTCGGGTACATCAGCTTCATCGCCTTCACGGCGGCCTACGGCAGCTTTTTGTATGCGCTGACGATCTGCCAGGACCACCGGATGTGGACGATCATGGTCTGGCTGTACGAATTGCAGTCGAGTGGTGCCCCCATGTACGTGATGATGGCCGCATTGACCCTGGCCTCGGTGCCGACCCTGCTGGCATTTCTGCTGGCCCAGCGCGTCATCATGCGCGGCGTCATCCTGCCGAGCTTCAAGTAACAAAGTCAAACAGAAACCATGCTGCTCCTCGACGACGACCCCCAATACGACCCCGAGTACGACGCCCTGCGGGCGGCGCACCAGGACCGGCACGGGCTGACCATCGCCTATCTTAAAAAGCGGGTGGGGCAGGGGATCGAGTACGAAAACGAAGTGGCCCGCGCCGTGCTGTCCCCGTTGGGCGGCTACTACCAGCTCGCCGAGATGCCCGAAGAGTTCGCCGGGGCTGTCGGCGGCGGCGTCACGCACCGGCTGGTCGGCGACGGCGAGGCGTGGGAGACTCTGCGCGCGGTGCAGGCATTGGTCGCGGGCGTCGTCCAAGGAACCAGCCCCGTCCGCTCCATCTCGCTGTACGCGCTCTACGCGGGCGGCAGCCTGCGGGCGCGGCGGCGGATGTTCGTCTTCGACCAGCCGCCGGGCGGGCCGCCTTTCGCCCACGGCGCGTGGCAGCCCGAGACCCTGCCCCGCTTCCTCAAGCTGCGGCTCGACTGCGGCGACGGCGTCGCCCCCGCTGCCCTGGGACTGCCCCAGGGCGTCCTGTTCTTCCTCACCCCCCAGGGCCGCGATGACGGCCGCTCCCTGCTCGCCACCCTCGCCCGCACCCCCACCACCCAGGACCTCGGAACACGCCCCGCCCCGACGATGATGAACTGACACGCCCCACGTCAGCGCAGCGGCTCCGTCCCGGCGTTCAGGATGTCCAGGTAACGTCGGTATACGAAGAGGCGATCTCGCCGACGCCCTGTCAGTTCTTCCACAATCCCCAGTGTTGCTAAATGTTTAACGGCAGTCGTGACAGTTGGAACGGTTATCTGTAGTGAGCGCGCGGCTTGGTTGATCGAGAGCAAAGGGACCGATCTAAATTGGTCGAACACACGCAGCGCGGAGTTGGCGGGACGCCCTAACGTCTCTACTTTTTTTCTGTCCTCTGAAAACACTGAGTTGATTGTCCGTGTCGTCCGAGTCGCCTCGTCTGCGGACTCTCGGACACCTTCCAGGAAGAATTGCAGCCATTTTCCCCAGGCCCCTTGCTCACGCACCTCCTGCAATAAGTCATAGTAAGTGTCGCGGTTTGTTTTGAGGTAAAGACTCAAATAAAGCAGGGGTTCGGCAAGGACACCCTCCGCGCAGAGTAGAAGCGTGATCATGAGACGACCTACGCGCCCGTTGCCGTCCAAGAAGGGATGGATGGTCTCAAACTGGACGTGTGCCAGAGCCGCTTTTGTCAGCGTCGGCGTTTGGACTGGGTCATCATGCAGGAACTTTTCCAGCGCCCCCAAACACTCCATGACCTTGTCCGGCGGTGGGGGGACATAGCGGGCATTTCCCGGCCTCGATCCGCCGATCCAGTTCTGTGACCGCCTGAACTCGCCCGGTGACTTATGACTGCCGCGCGCGCCGGACAGCAGGATCTCATGGACTTCCCGGATCAATCGCAGCGAGAGCGGGAAGCCTTCCCGGATGCGCCGCAAGCCGTGTTCCATCGCCGCCACGTAGTTGGAGACTTCCTGCACGTCGTCCACCGGAACGCCTGGCGCTTCTTCGTTCTCATAGAGCAGGAGGTCTGAAAATGAGGATTGGGTGCCTTCAATCTGTGAGGACAGCAGCGCCTCCTTGCGGATGTAAGAGTACAAAAAAAGCTGTGTGTCCGGCAGCAACGTGCCGATGCCATCCAAACGACCCAACGCAAGATTTGTCTCTTGTAGCAGTTGTTGAATTCCGGCGTCTACTTGGAGTGGTGGTTCAGGAGGCAATGGGGCAGGAACAAAGGCGCGAACAATTTCGCCTGAAGTTGTACTCGCTAGATACTGACCTGATTGGCGTCGCATGGGGACATCCTTTGTAGTATGCACTAATAAAGTTTCCTTATCAATCATACTTGAAAATAAAGGATTTTGACGTATCCGTTATTAACGTATTTGCGCCAGCCCGACTCTCGCCTCCGCCGACCGCCGCGCACCAGCCTCCGCCTGACATATTATTCTGTCTTGCTTGGAGGGGCCGCACAAGTCAAAAGAGGCAGGATCGGCAGGGGCGGCGACTTCTGCTTAGTCAATGCTTGGCCGACACGATAACAGTGTCACAGCGGCGGATGTGCTACAATAATCCGCGAATGCAGAGCAACAAGTACGGCAGGGGGAGGATGCACTTGAAACTTTCCGCAATGGCAATCATGCGCCAGTCGGTCGCATGGATGGGAACCCGGACGAACCGCCGGACATGACAGAACCTAGGTTATCGGTAGCTTTCCAGAGACAGACGGTTGCTGGCTTCGGTCGCCCTCTCACCCTCTGCGCCCCTAGCTTTGGCTCCGCCGCCCCTTCCATTGCGGGGTTAAGCCAGCCCGATCCCCGCCTCCACCAAACGCCGGTGGGCCAGGCCGCGCAGGGCGATCTGGGCCTCTACTAGGCGGGCGGGGGCGGTGACGGGGCACGAGACGCGCAGGGTGAGCTTGGCCCCGTCCATCGCGCCCAGGCCCTGGACGCGGGGCGGCTCGGACAGGCCAAGATCGGGCTGCTCTCGGGCCAGCTCTTCGCCGGCCCCGTTGATGACGTCGGTGGCCTTGGCGATGTCGGTGGCGGCGGCGACGCCGACCTCGACAAAGGCCGCGACCGCGCCCCGGCTCTGGTTGCAGACCAGGGTGATGTCGCCGTTCGAGAGGATGAAGAGCTTGCCGGCGTCGTCGCGGATGCGCGTCGTCCGCAGGCCGACTTCTTCCACCGTCCCCGTGACCGCGCCGATGGTGACGTAGTCGGTGACGCCGTACTGGTTCTCCAGCAGGATGAAGAAGCCCGAGATGGTGTCCTTGACGAGCTTCTGCGCGCCGAAGCCGACGGCCAGGCCCGCGACGCTCGCCGTGGTGAGCAGGGGGACGGGGTCGAGACGGAGGGCGCGCAGGAGCATGACGCCGAACACGAAGTTCAAGACGTAGCCGACCAGGCTCTGCACCAGGCCCGCCAGCGTCTTCAGCCGCGCGGCCTGGGCCTGCCCGACGCGCTCCCCGCCGCGCGCCAGCACAGGCGTCAGGACGCGGTCCGTCAGCCGGCGCAGCAGAAAGCGCAGGATGAGGTAGAGAAGGACGATCTTGCCGACGTCGGCCAGCACCATCCAGGAAGTGTCGCCCTCCCAGAAGTTGCGGTCGAACGGGGTACCGGCGAGCAAATGGGGTTTGGGTGAAAGAAGTGGGGCGGGCATGGCGGGCATTGTACCCGGAAGGGGCGCGCTGCACGATTTCCGATCTTGGCCCCACGACGACCTCGGCCCCTGCCGTCTACCCGCCTACCGCGTCCAGCAGCCGCTCTGCGACCTCGCGCTTGGTCATCAGCGGCAGGGCCAATTCCTGCCCGTCCGGGCCCATCAGGGTGACGACGTTGGTGTCCCCATCAAATCCCGCCCCGGCCTGGGTGACGTCATTGGCGACGATCCAGTCCAGGTTCTTCCCCTCCAGCTTGCGCCTCGCGCCGCCGAGCACGTCCTCGGTCTCGGCGGCGAAGCCGACCAGGGTCTGCCCCGGACGCTTGCCCCGGCCCAGGGCGGCGAGGATGTCTTCGTTCAGGGCTAGGGCCAGAGGCGGCGTGGCCCCGTCCCCTTTTTTGATCTTCTGCGCGGCAAAATCGGCGGGCCGGAAGTCCGAGACGGCGGCGGCGGCGACGATCAGGTCCGCCGCGCCGGCCCGAGGCAGCACGGCCTCGGCCATCTGGGCCGCCGTTTCCACGCCGATGAACGTCAGGCCGCCGGGGTGGGCCAGGGCGGTCGGGCCGGAGACCAGCGTGACGTCGGCCCCGCGCAGGCGCGCGGCCTCGGCGACGGCGTAGCCCATCTTGCCCGACGAGCGGCTGGACAGGAAACGGACCGGGTCCAGCGGCTCGCGGGTCGGGCCGGCCGTGACCAGGACTCTGCGCCCGCGCCACGAGTCGCTCCGGGCCAGCATCTCGTGGACGGCGGCAAAGATCGTCGGCACGTCGGCCATGCGCCCCACGCCCTCGGTGCGGCAGGCCAGCCGCCCCGTCGTCGGCTCGATGAAGAGGTAGCCGTAGTCGCGCAGCTTCGCCAGGTTCGCTCGTGTGGCCGGGTTATCCCACATGCCCGTGTTCATGCCCGGCGCGAGCAAAACCGGCGCGGTGCAGGCCAGGGCGGCGGCCGTCAGCATGTCCTCGGCCAGCCCGTTCGCCAGGCGGGCGATGACGTTCATGGAGGCGGGCACGACGAGGAACAGGTCACAGTGGCGCGCGAGCCAGATGTGGGCGATCTCGCCGGGGAACGGCTCTTCAAACAGGTCAACGGGGCAGGGGTGGTGGGTCAGTGCGCGCAGCGTGGCCGGCTGCAAAAAGCGGGCCGCGCCCGCCGTCATCACGGGGAAGACCTCGACGCCGCTTTTGACGAGCTGCGAGGCGAGGTCGGCAGCCTTGTAAGCGGCGACCGAGCCGGACACGCCTAGAACTACGCGCTTTGGCGGCGGCTCAGGCATCAGGCGGCCCCATGTGGATGCGGCAGTGCTCGGCCCGGATGATCGCCCTGATCGTATCCACGGCTTCTTCCACGCTGTCATTGGTCACGGCGTAGTCGTAGTGCTGGCGCTGGGCCATCTCGCGGCGGGCGTTGAGCAGGCGGCGGGCGATGTCGTCCTCGCTCTCGGTGGCACGGCCACGCAGGCGTCGCTCAAGCTCCGCCAGGGACGGCGGCTGGAGGAAGATCAGCACGGCATCGGGCATCTTCCGCTTGACCGTCCGGCCCCCCTGCACGTCGATCTTCAAGATCACGTCCACACCCTGCGCCTGTGCCGACGCCACATACGCGCGCGGGGTCCCGTAATAGTTGTCGTGTACCTCGGCGTATTCCAGCAGATCGTCCTCGGCGACGAGCCGGTTGAACTGGGTGACGCTGACGAAGTTGTAGTCCAGCCCCTCGGTCTCGCCGGGACGCGGCTGCCGGGTCGTGGTGGTGACGCACTTACGGATCGTGTACGGCAGGTCTTCATCGGACAAGGCCAGGAGGGCATCGAGGACGGTGTCCTTGCCGACGGCGGACGGGCCGGAGACGACCAGCAGCCGCCCGTTGCGGTCGGCCTCCCAGGGGGCCGGCTCGGCGCTTCTTTCGGGTGCCCTGTCGAGGGCGTCGATCACGGGGTAGCTCACGGGGAGATTATAGCACAGGCCGGGCGGCGGGCACAAGGGCGCGGGGGCGAGGCCGGCGGACGGACCGCTCTTGCGAAAACTCGACTGTGGACGACTGTCTTACAACGACTGTCTTGTGGCGCTGGCTTCCGCCTGACCCCACCGAAGAGACAGCGGCGGGCCGCCAAAAGCCAGTTGGTCCGGGGGCGGCTTCACGTTCTCAATGATCTCTTGCGGGAGGCGCAACTGATTTCTTCTGACACTCCAGGCGATAAAAACGGGCACCAGGTAAATCCTGGTGCCCGTTGGTGTCCGCCTCCGTACCCAGGGAACCCGGCTTGTGAGGAGAAGTCAGGCTGGTCTGGCTGGTGGAATCTGCCTTTGACTACTGCACGCTATAGCAGGCGAGTAGTTTGCAGTTCGCTAATGACGTTGCGGTCCCATCTATTTGGGAGCCGAGAAGGTACTTGACATGGCCGTCGTTGAACAGGACGTTGGACGCCGCCGTATGCCGGGGATTCCCCTCCTGGCTTCCACCGTGACCGCCATCCGCGTAAGGCCCGGTGACGTATTGGAGCGCAGCACTGCAACACTTATTGACACCGTTGATGTCGAAGTCGCCAAGGTTGTACCCGAAATCGTCGGAGGAGTGCAGGGCCGAACCCGCCTCCTGTGGATCGGTGACGTTGACATAGTTCGCGTTTGCGACTATGCTGGTGATCTCCACCAATTCCACCGCTCGTGCGGGACTGTCGATGCGGGCGATTGTCGAGCCATTAGGGAGGCTAGGGCTTCCCCCGTCAACGAGCGTCTCATTGAGACTATAGGAGACATTCCCATTGGAGTCGTCAGGGCACTTGTAGACGCCGGTGCTCTTGACGAAGGGGTAAATCTCGCCCGCCCAGCCGATGCCCCGCCAGTAAGGATGATCCCCGGTGATCCCATACGGGAAAGCCTCATCGGCGTCCTGGGTGTACTGCGTGAAGGCCAGGCCGAGCTGCTTGAGGTTGCTCTGGCAGGAGGCGCGGCGGGCGTTCTCGCGGACCTTCTGGAAGACGGGGAACAGAATGGCGGCGAGGATCGCGATAATGGCGATGACAACGAGCAGCTCGATGAGCGTGAAGCCCCTGCGGCTCCGTGATGCTGGTGACATGACTACCTTCTTTCTGAGTTGAGTTCTTCGGTTCGAATTTGTGCCTACGTGGTCGTGCCGGGGACGAGGCGGACGGGCAGCAGCGTCTCCGGCGGGAGCGGCTGTCCATTCAGATGACCGACCAGGAGGTCGATGGCTCGGTGCGCCACGTCCGCCCAGGGCGCGTGCACCGTCGTCAGCGCCTGGTCGCTTCCGAGAACGGGCGCGACGCCGTCGAAGCCGACCACGGCCAGGTCCTCGGGCACGCGCAGGCCGCGGCGTCGGCAGTGATCCAGCAGGCTGGCTGCGGTCAGGTCGTTCCAGCAGGCCGCCGCCGTCGGGCACTCGGCGCGGGGCAGATGCAGCCAGTCCAGGTCCAGCGGAGACAGCGCCTCGTGCTGACTCAGCGTGGCGCACTCGGACACGGCCATGCCCAGCGATGCTGCGGCTTGGGCGAACGCCACGCGCCGCCGTTCCGCCGACGCCAGGGAGGGGCTGCCGGGGATGTAGACCACCCGCCGGTGGCCCCGCCCGGCCAGGTGTTCGGCCAGAAGGCGCGCGCCCGCCGCGTCATCGGCACCGACGAACGACAGGCCCGGCAGTGTATCCACCAGCGCAATGACCGGCAGATCCGAGGCGGCCAGCAGCGCGGCGAGCGGGTCCTGGGCAGACGTGTAAAGAACCAAACCGTCGATCTGGCCGCCGGTCAGCTCGGCGTGGATGTCCTCGGCCGTGCGCCCGCGGTCCATGCCGTGTAGCAGCAAATCCTTGCGGTGGGCGTCGCAGCCCCGGTGCAGTCCGCCGATGATCTGGGCGGTGAGAGGCATATAGGGGTTCAGGTAGCCCCAAGCCGTGTACACGCCGATGACGTTGGTGCGGGCCGAGCGCAGGGACCGGGCGGCGCGGTTGGGCCGGTAGCGCAGGGACCGGGCGGCCTCTAGGATGCGTGTTCGGGTCTCTTCGGAAACGCGGACACGGCGCATCCCGGCGTGGCTGAGGACGCCCGAGGCCGCTGTGGCGCTGACGCCGGCCCGTGCGGCGACGTCTTTCAGTGTTGTCGGCTTACTCATACGGTCTTTCCGATTGGTGCAACGTTAAACCAAGCGGATTATAACACGCCGCCGCAATCCTGTCAAGGGCCTGAATCGGCCGGACTTATTCACGGACTGGGATACGCCCCCGGCACCAGTCCGGCGACGCTTGCGGTCAGCCGAAAACTCTCCGTGCTCCGTGCCTATTGCCTTTTTTGTTCCCATGTGATATGATGAAGCCGTCCTCCATTTTTGCCTCCTTAACACGCGCTTAACGAAACAAGCATCGCCCGCGCGCCGCCGCGCATGGCCGATCTTTCAAGGAACCGTCCCGCATGAAGAGTCTCCGCCGCCCCGCCCGCCCCGCCGCAGTTCTGGCCCGCCTCTTCTGCCTGCCGTCCGTTCTCCTCTTCGCTCTGGCCGCCGGGGCGCGCGCGGACTCGAACAAGATTAAAGTGGACCCGGAAGCCGCCCGGAACTACGTGGCGCTGTCTGCGGGCGTCAGCCCGGCCCGGCTGTCCAAGACCATCGCCGACCTGTCCCGCATCCAGTACAATGTCCCGAACCAGCCCGCCGGTGCCCCCGTCGTGGCCCACTCGCGCATGGCGGGGACTCCGGGCGGCGACCAGGCGCGGGCCTACGTGCGGCAGGCGTTCGGCAACATCTTCGGCGCGGCCAACGTCGCCGAGGAGCCGTTCGCCGTCACCGTGCCCGCCGACAACGGCGCGTTCGTGCGGGCGGCGGGGCTGGCCCGGCCCCTCGCCCTCCAGCCCCTGTGGCCCAACCTCGTCCGCACGTCCACGCTGCCCGCAGCGGGCATCGACGGGCCGCTGATCTACGCCGGACGGGGCGACCTGCGCGGCTTCCGGGGCAAGGTCGTGGAGGGCAGCGTCGTCCTGCTGGACTTCAACTGCGGCCTGGACTGGCAGAACGCGGCCCGGCTGGGCGCGAAGGCCATCATCTTCATCGAGCCGAGCCAGATCCAGCGCGGCGAGGGCGAGCTGAAGTTCATGCGCCTGCCGGTCAACATGCCGCGCTTCTGGATCACGCGCGGCGACGCCGCCCTGCTCCAGTCGGCGGCCCTGACCACGCCCGCTTTCTCGGTGCATCTGGCCTGTGACAACCCGTGGACGACGGGCACGTCCTCCAACATCGTCGGCACCATCCATGGGGTCGGCCCGCTCGCGTCGCAGACGGTCGTGATCGAGTCCTATTATGATTCGATGTCCGTCGTGCCGACACAGGCACCCGGTGCCGAGGCCGCCGACGGCATCGCGTCGCTGCTGGAGATCGCGCGGCAGTTCAAGGCGCACCCGCCGGGCCGCACGGTCCTGTTCGTCGCCTCCGGCGCGCACTTCCTGGGCATCCAGGGGGCGCGCACGTACCTCGACAGGCACCTGGACGACTGGCGGCCTATATCCACTCTGGACAGCCTCAAGCACGGCCTGTTTAAAGCCCCCTTGCCCGCCCGCACCAACGTCCTGATGTTCAGCGGCCTGGACCTCTCCTCGCAGACCGGCAGCGTCGGCGTCTTCTACAAGGGCGGCTTCTACAACTACCGTGAGGACATCCAGAGCGACTTCTCCGACATCGGCCGAACCCTGCGCGAGAACGCCGAGCGCATCGGGCAGACCTTGGGTTTCGACCCCGCGACGGCCTTCGCCGACGGCGTCAACGGCGCGAACGGCAAGGGCTGGCGAAACTTTCTGCCCGGTGACCTCGCCTTCGATGCCGAGGCCGCCACGATGGCCGGCGGCAAGGGCGTGACGTTCGCCACGACGGACGACGCCCGGCAACTGGTGGACACGCCCGCCGACTCGGTGCCCACCGTCAACGTCGTCAACCTGGCCGCGCAGACACGGCTGCTAGCCTGCCAGTACTGGCACCTGCTCAACGACACCAACGACCCCGACAGAATCCCCGCCGACAGCGCGAAGTCGCTGATGCCCGTGCCGGGCTGGCCCGCCTGGACCCGGCAGGGCCTGCGGCTGGGCTTCAGCCGCCTGCACGGGCGCGTCCTGCTGTTCGACCCCAAAAAGAACTTCGTCCCCGACGAGCCGGTGCCGGGGACGCTGGCCGTGATCGGCAACCCGGACTACACCATGACCGGCGTCCGGGGCGCGCTGATCCAGGCGACCGGCGGCGGCCCGGACAAAGCCGACTTCGACTTTCTGGGCTTGCCGCTGGTCATTTCTAACGGCTCGGGCCTGCGCTTCGGCGACACGCACATCCACCTCGACGCCTTCCGCCTGCACCCGACCGACGACGCCCAGGGCAACCGGGGCGACGTGGACTACGCGCCCGACAAAGGCGTCAACGGCGCGGCGAACTACCCCGTCCAGTTTGATCTGACCGGCGACCTCAAAGAAACGCAGATTATCGTCTTTCCCTGCGCCGCCACCACGCTCTATGACATGGTGGACCAGCAGGCCCTGAAGCGCCTGACCGACTTGAACATCTACGACGGTGCTTCGGACAGCGAGCCGCGCCAGTACGGCTCCATCGCCGGCCAAGGCATCGTCGTGCTGTTCTCGCCGCCCGACGCCACTACGCGGCTCAAGGTCACGGCGGGGAACGGGACGACGACGCGGTTTTTGCTGATCAACTCGACGCGCGACCACCCCACCGGCGTTGGCTACGCCGTGGGTACGCTGGCGGCCCGGCAGGCCAACTACAACAAGCCGCCCGACCCGAGCAACCCCGACGACGTGGTCCGCAACGGCGCGATCAACAACACCGCCCTGCGCGTCGCTCAGGACATGTGGAGCCTGGACGATTTTCGTATCCGCAACCTGGCAAAGTTCCGCATCGTGCAGCTCGGCGACAAGACCAACCCGCTGACGTTCCTGCACGACCTGGCCCACGAGGACATCGCCAAGGCACTGGACGCCTACGGTAAGCGTGACTACGAGCTGTTCGACGCCTACAGCCGGCAGGCCTGGGCGAACGAGGCCCGCGTCTACCCGCAGGCGCAGCAGACGGCCAACGACGTCGTCCAGGGCGTCATCTTCTACCTGTTCCTGCTGATCCCCTTTGCTTACTTCCTGGAGCGCCTGCTGTTCGGCTTCTCGGACCTCAAGCGCCAGCTCTCGGCGGCGGGCGGCATCTTCGTGCTGATCTTCGCGATCTTCTCGCAGATCCACCCCGCGTTCTCCATCGGCTCGGTCAACCCGCTGATCATCCTGATCGCCTTCGTCATGCTGGCCCTGTCGGTCATCGTCTCGCTGCTGGTCTGGGGCAAGTTCGAGGAGCAGCTCAAGCAGTTCAACAAGTCCGTGTCGGGCGTCCACAAGGCCGACGTCGGGCGCGCGAGCATCGCCTTCGCCGCCTTCGCGCTGGGCATCTCCAACATGCGGCGGCGCAAGGAGCGGACGCTGCTGACGTGCCTGACGCTGGTGCTGCTGACGTTCACCGTGCTGTCGTTCACGTCCATCGTCAACACCATCCGCTACAACGATGTCGCCGCGCCGGGCGTCCCGGCCTACAGCGGCCTGCTGCTGCGCCTGCCGACCTGGGACAACCTGGACTACACCGCCTACCGGCTGCTCAACGATGAGTTCGGCAACCGCTACGCCGTCGCCCCCCGCGCCTGGTTCTACGGGACCACGCCGGGCCAGCAGACGTTCCTGCACCTGACCCGCGCCCACCTGGGCACCGACGTCAAGGGCGTGGACGGCTTCACGCCCCAGGAGGCGCAGGTGACCGGGGCGGACAAAGCCTTGCTGCCGGGGGGCCGCTGGTTCAACAGCACGGACACCTACGCCGCCATCATCCCCAAGGGCGTCGCGTCCAGCCTCCAGATCACGCCCGCCGACGTCGGCAGGGTCACGGTCAACTTCAGCGGCGTCCCGTACCTGGTCATCGGCATCCTGGACGCGGACAAGTTCAAGGCCGTTAAAGACCTTGACAACGAGACGCTGACGCCCGTAGACTTCCAGGCCCAGCAGAGCCAGAGCACCAGCACCGCCTCGGCGGCGGGCGCGGCCTCGTCCGCCTCGCAGGGCTTTCAAGAATACCTCCACCTGGACCCGGACAACGTGCTGTATGTGCCGTACACCACGCTGATCAACCTGGGCGGCAGCTTGGAGTCCGTGGGCATCAACATGGGTTCGGCGCAGGCCGTGGACACCAACCTCAAGAGCCTGATGCCGCGCCTGGACCTGAACCTGTATGCGGGCGAGAACGGCACCAACCACCGCTTCTCGGCCATCGGCGCGACGTCCAGCTCCGGCCTGGTCAACATCATCATCCCGATCCTGATCGCCGCGCTGATCGTCCTCAACACGATGCTCGGCTCGGTCTTCGAGCGGGTGAAAGAGATCGCGATCTTCTCCTCCATCGGCCTGTCACCGTCCAACATCGCCATGCTGTTCATTGCCGAGGCTTTAGTCTACGGCATCATCGGCGCGGTCTCGGGGTATTTGATCGGACAGGGCCTGGCAAAGGCCATCTCGGTCTTCCACATCCTGCCGGGCCTGTACCTGAACTTCTCGTCCACGTCCGCCGAGCTTGCCATCGGGCTGGTCGTCGCCGTCGTGCTGCTGTCCACCATCTTCCCGGCCCGCAAGGCGTCCGAGGTGGCGACGCCTTCGGTAGACCGGACGTGGAAAGTGCCCGAACCCGACGGCGATGTCTGGAAGCTCTCCCTGCCGTTTGCCGTGGCGGGCGCGCAGGCACCGGGCATCAACCAGTTCCTCGCCGAGTGGTTCCGCTCCTATGAAGAGCAGTCCGTGGGGGACTTTTTGACCCAGGACATCCGCACGGGCCGCGAGGCGATGGAGGGCGGGACCGGCTACCGTCTGACGGGCCGCATCTGGCTCGCGCCGTTCGACCTGGGCGTCTCGCAGACCATCGCGCTGGACACCGCGCCCACCGACTTGGAAGAGGTCTACGCGGTCCATCTGACGCTGACGCGCGTGTCGGGCGACGTGTCCAACTGGAAGCGCGTCAACCGCCGCTTCCTGAACGTCGTCCGCAAGCAGTTCCTGATCTGGCGGACGCTGACGGCGGCCGAGCGCGAGCGGTATCTGGAAATCGGCGGCGTGCCCGCCGGGGACGCCGCGCAGACGCCGGAAGCATCCGCCGTCGCGGTCGGCAGCGGGGCCGTGCCGGCGGCGCTGTAGAAAAGCGGCGGAACCCCCGGCCCTCTTCACCCTTCCCGCCGAGGGAGGGGTATGCCCCAGAGGGCATTACTTCGTATCCGGCGCTTGCGCCGGGGGTAGGTTCCGAGACGTTAGACTTATCACGCAACAACTGAAGGAGAACGTGCCCCCGTGGCATCATTGCAGCAGAAGAACAAGCGCGGCGCACCCGGCGACATCGAGGCGGCCCGTGAGCGGGCCGAAGACACCAGCGGCGACGAGGGCGGCCAGCAGATACAGTTCGAGAACGGCTTCACCGGCAAGGTGGTTGTCGGCGCGCTGTTCGTGTGCCTGATCATGCTGCCGGGGGCCATTTATCTGGGCCTGGTCGCGGGGCAGGGCCTGGGCGCGGCGGCCCAGTGGGTCACCATCGTCCTGTTCTCCGAGATCGCCCGCCGGTCGTTTTTGCCGCTCAAGCGGCAGGAGATCTACTGCCTGTTCTACATGGCGGGTGCGCTGGCCGGGTCCGGGTTCGGGGCGCTGCCGGGCATCTCGGGCGGGCCGTTCGGCACGTTCATCGCCACGCAGTACATCATGCAGTCGCCGGCGATGGCGAACGTCGTTCCCTTCCTGCCCCACTGGATCGGGCCGCAGCCCGGCTCGCCGGCCTACCAGCACCGCAGCCTGCTCGACGCGGCCTGGCTGATCCCGATAATTATTCTAATCGCGGGCCAAGTCTTCGACCGCATGAAGTGGATGGGGCTGGGGTATCTGCTGTTCCGGGTCACGTCTGATGTCGAGCGGCTGCCGTTCCCCTTCGCCCCCATCGCCGCTTCAGGGGCGACCGCGCTGGCCGAGGCGTCTACCAAAGAAGATTCGTGGCGCTGGCAGGTCTTCTCGACCGGCACCATCGTCGGCCTGATCTTCGGCTTCTTCTACCTCGCCATCCCGATCTTCACGGGCGTCGCTCTGGGCCATCCCGTCACGATCCTGCCGATCCCCTTTGCCGATCTGACGCCGAACACCGAGCGCATCCTTCCGACCGCGCTGACAGGCTACAACCCGGATTTGGGCCTGGTCCTGCTCGGCTTCATCCTGCCGTACTCCATCGTGCTGGGCGGGTTCATCTCGTCCATCGGGGCGCAGATCGTCACAAACCCGCTCATGTATTTGTACGGCAAGGCGCACCCGTCGGCAAACGGCCTGAACGGGATTTTTCCGCACTGGATTTCTGGCTCGCCGACGATCCAAACCAAGGTGTCCATTGACTTCGACTTCTGGATGTCGTTCGGCATCGGGACGCAGCTCGCCATCGCCGTGCTAGGCATCGGGGCGGTGCTGATCACCGTCCTGAGATCGCGCGGGACCGAGCAGCGGGCGCAGCGCGGCAGCCTGGGCAAGCTGCCCGAAGGGCGCGGAGACTTCCCCTGGCAGGCGGCGGCTGGGGCCTGGTTCGCGGCCACGCTGGGATACGTGTTCCTGAACCACCTGTTGGTGCCTGGCTTCCCCATCCTCATCGTCGTCTTCTACGGGCTGATCTGGACGCCGCTAAACTCCTACGTCTCGGCCCGGCTGATCGGGCTGACCGGCCAGGGCATCTCGTTCCCGTTTTTGAGGGAAGCAGCCGTCCTGCGCTCGGGCTACACCAAGCCGGACATCTGGTTCGCCCCGCTGCCGCTCAACGACTACGGCGGGCAGGCGCAGAAGTTCCGTGAGATCGAGCTGACCGGGACCAAGTTCACCAGCATCTTGTATTTAGAGCTGTTCATGCTGCCGCTGATTTTGATCACGAGCTTTTTGTATTGGGGCTTTCTGTGGCACACCAACGACATCCCCAGCTCGCAGTTCCCCTACGCGCAGAAGTTCTGGCCGCTGTCGGTTATCCAGCTCTCGATCTGGACGCAGATCAACTCGGGCAACGGGGCGTCTTGGGCCTTGCACGCCATCAAAGCCCCGGTCATCGGCATCGGCGCGGCGGCGGCCCTGGCGCTGTACGGCGCGACCATGCTCTTCAAGTGGCCCGTCATGTTCTTCTACGGATTCATCGGCGGCATCGGCAACCTGCCGCACAACACGATCCCGACCATGATCGGGGCGCTCCTGGGCCGGTACTACTTCTCCAAGCGCTTCGGCCTGGAGCGGTGGCAGCTCTACACGCCCGTTCTGCTTGCGGGCTTCGCCTGTGGCACGGGCCTGATCGGTATGTCCGCCATCGCGCTGGCCCTGATCGGCAAGACCGTGAATTATCTGCCGTTCTAGGGGCGTATAAAGAAGAATCCACCCCTCTCGCTGAGGCTCGTTTCCCTCCCGAAACGGGAGGACCCCCAGCGCAGCGGGGAGGCGGGTTTTGGAAGCACTGTGAAAACACTCGTTCGGACAGAGATACACAATGCGCGCGGGCGCGCGGGCTGGAAGCCGCTGGGCTGGCAGGGCGTGACCATGCAGGTCCCGCCCGCCTGGAACCTGGTCGGCTACGGCGGCGACACGCGCGCGGGCAGCCTGCGGCTCGACAACGGCGAGTTCCAGACGCACGGCGTTTTGGGCGTGGACGTCCGCTGGTTCCCGGTCAAGGGCCGGATCACCGACGCCGAGCTGGAAAAGCGGCTGGCGCAGTATCTGGGCAGCATCGAAAAGGGCGCGCGGCGGCAGAACGTCGCGGCGCAGACGCGGGTGAAAGAGGCCGCCGATGCGCGCCGCCCGGAGCGGGCCGGGATGCGGTCGTTTAGCTGGAAGGCCGACCGCAAGGCCGTCGGGCGCATCTGGCACTGTCAGGAATGCGCGCGAGTCGTCATCGCCCAGGTCGTCGGCGGGGCGGGGGACGACTTCAGCGGCCTGGCTGCCGACGCCCTGGGGACGCTGGAATGTCACCCGGCGGACTCGGAGTGGCGCGTCTGGTCGCTCTATGACCTGCACACGCAGATGCCCGCCGACTACGCGCTGTCGGCCAAGCCGCAGCTGATGAACATTTACGTCCGCCTGCCGTTCGTGCGCGGCAATTCGCTGGACACTATCACCGTCGAACAGTGGAGCGTGGCGAACGTCCAGCTCCGGGGTGCCTATCTCGACCAGTGGTTCCGGCAGAAGAACGGGGCGATGGAGGGGCAGTTGCGCTACGAGGCGCGCGAGCTGACCGCGCAGGGCCATGCGGCCCTGGCGCTGATGGGGCGGCGGACTGGTCTGTCGTACTGGGCGGGCCAAGCCCTGCCGCAGATCACGCGGCTCCAGAAGCCGGCCACGTTTTTTGAGGCGCGTATCTGGGAGTGCCCTGAGAGCAACAAGATTCACCTGGTCCAGAGCCTGAGCCGCAAGCTACAGCCGGACCTGGTGGACGAGATCGTCGAGCGCACCCTGTGTCACGCCTGAACTTATCGCTTGCCCTGCGCCAATACCTGCCGTTCCTGTCGCGCCCCGACCGCGCCCTGCCGCGCGGGCGGATGCTGGCCCTGCGGCCCCGGCGCAGCCCTCAGGTCGTTTGGGAGCCGCTGGCCGGGGACGAGGCGGGCATGCAGCTGACGGTCCCGCGCCGCGACGACGGCGTCCGGCGTCTGCTGGCCCGCTGGCTCAACGTCCCGACCACGCGGACAATCGAGCTGGACGAGATCAACGCGCAGATCTGGGAGCGGTGCGACGGCCAGCACAGCGTAGAGCAGCTCGTCAGCTACACGTGCCAGACGTACAAGATGAACCGCCGCCAGGGCGAGGTCGGCGTGGTCACGGCCATGCGGATGCTGGCCCAGCGCGGCCTGATCGAGCTGCCGCCGCCTACCAGTGGCGCGGCGGGGGAAGAAAGAGCGGCAGATGTCCACCCAAGAGACGGCGCGGGGAACAACCGACACGGGCCGTCGCCCAAGAGGCGACGGCGGCGGCATTAGGACCCAGATCAACCTGCCCTGGAGCAAGGCGGTCCAGATCGCCATGAACTCGCTCAAGATTCGGTTCTGGCGGTCCATGATCACGGGCGCGGGCATCTTCCTGGGCATCGCATTTTTGTGCTTCTCAGGCGTGACGGCCCTGCTGTCCGCGCACGACGGCGCGAGCTTCTACCGCCAGGTGTGGCTGGTCATCATGGCACTGCTGGTCTGCGTGGTCGGCATCACGAACTCGATGCTGATGTCGGTTTCGGAGCGGTTCCGCGAGATCGGGACGATGAAGTGCCTGGGGGCGCTGAACTCCTTGATCGTGCGGCTGTTCCTGATCGAGGCCCTGTTCATGGGCTTCGTCGCCTCATCGGGCGGCTGGGTTCTGGGCTTCATCGGCATCTTCCTGATGCGCTGGGGTTCGATGGGCTGGGACCCCGGCGTGACGCACCTGACGGCGGGCGTCATCTTCGGCTCGATGGTCGTCTGCATCCTGATCGGAGGCGTTTTGACCCTGATCGCCGCCCTGCTGCCCGCCCTGCGCGCCTCGCAGATGCCCCCCGCCGCCGCCCTGCGGACCGACGTGTGAAACCGTTGCATGACACAGACCGGAAGCATCCAAGCAAAAGTCGCGGCGAACGAGTTTGAGTTTTCTCGTCATGCGGTGGACCAATCCCTGCGGCGGCGTATCAGCGTTCAGGAAGTTCGAGAGGCCGTCGTCGTCGGCCAAATAATCGAGGACTACCCGGACGACAAGTACGGGCCGAGCTGTCTGCTCCTGGGCTATACACAAAAAGCGCGTCCTCTGCACATCCATTGCAGTTATGCCTCGCGCCCCCTGGTCAAAGTCATTACTGTCTATGAGAAAGTCATTACTGTCTATGAGCCTGACCCAGATCAGTGGGCTGACTTAAGAACAAGGAAACAAGAAGATGGCGCTTCGTAACCTAGAAGAGCGTTTCACTCAACAGAATGTCACCTATGTCTTAGAAGTAGAAGGTCAGCTATTCGTGGTCGAAAACGTCCCCGCCCGTGTCTCGGAGGAGACGGGGGAGCAGTTGTTTTCGCCGGAAACCGTCGAGCGTCTTCAGCAGATGGTCTGGGCCAAACAAAAACCCGTGCGGATGTTGGAAACACCGGTCTACGAGTTCGCAGCCTGAACAACCCGCCGCTCTGCGGACCGACGTTTAGCAGAGCACCCGGTCAAAGCCGCCGTTATGGCGTGTCGTGCCGCGAGCGCCCGACATGGTCACAAGTTAGATTGGACAGCGGAAGCGGCTCTCTCGCACGGAGGCAAAGGAGAAACAATGGCAGAATTAGAAGAAGCCTCCGGCGAGTTTGAGATAGAAGATCTGCAACCATTTCTTGAGCGTGTCGTTGCACTTGTTCCTTCTGGTTTTGGGGATGCAGAAGTCGCGAGCATTGTTGCCCTCGCGCAGAGTATGGCGGTAGATGATGAGAAGTTTGTAGATTTCAGTATCCAGTATGGAGGAGAAAAGACAACCTTGCGCCTTGATGTGTTTATGGATGATTTAGATTTACCAACTGTGTATTTTTTCGCGCCGCCTAAACTTGCCGAACAGATCACGGCTGAGATGAGCAAGTATCAAGAAGAAATTGAAGCGTCGGAAGGTGAGTAGGTGTGCAACCTAACATTACGCTGCACCCGACGCCACCCGCGCCGTGTCCTGTGCATTATCGCTGGGTTATGCGGGCGGGTGTCGCGGGTGAGCTAGGCCGTTAGACCGCAAAACCTGAGCGTTACGGAGATGTGAGGCTTTAATGCGAAAAGAGCATCTCTGGATGGTGCTGTTACCCTGTTGTATATTTCTGACGCAAACAGCAGTGGATGATGTTAAAACGGGCATCGCCGGCATTGCATCGTCGCACCTGCTCAACCGGCCCACAACGCCTTTCTGGTTCGGGATGATCTTTTGTGTCAGCGCGACATTTGTTATGTATGTCTTGTTCGCCATCGCCGTTCGCAGCGCCCTGCGTCTACATCAAAGTTCAGGCGGAGGGCTGTAGCGTGTGCGGTCTAACATTGCGCTCCACCCGCCGCGAACCGCCGCTATCAAATATATCGTAAGTCCATTGGAGAACCATCCGTGTCCGCAACAGAATACATCGTCCGTACTAAGGACGTCGTCAAAGTTTTCACACTCGGGGACGAAAAGCTGCGCGCCCTCGACGGGGTCAACGTGGACATCAAGCGTGGGGAGTACGTCTCGATCATGGGGCCGTCGGGGTCCGGCAAGTCCACGCTCTTCAACGCCATCGGCGGGCTGGACAAGCCCGACAGCGGCAGCGTGTTCATCAACGACGTGGACATGGCCCAATTGGATGCCGGGGAGCTGGCGTACCTGCGCTGCCACACCATCGGCTACATCTTCCAGACGTTCAATTTGATCACGGTAATGACGGCCCTGGAAAACGTGACGCTGCCGACCATCTTCGCCGGGCAGCCGACCGACGACGGCATCGCGCGCGGGATGGAGCTGCTGGAGATCGTCGGGCTGGGGCATCGCTACCACCACAAGCCCTCGCAGCTCTCGGGCGGCCAGCAGCAGCGCGTTGCCATCGCCCGCTCGCTCGCCAACAACCCCAGCATCGTGCTGGCCGACGAGCCGACGGGGAACCTGGACTCGAAGACGGGCGAGGAGATCATCGCGCTGCTCAGGAAGCTCAACAAGGAGCAGGGCGTGACTATCATCACCGCCACGCACGACTACAAGATGGTGGACGTGTCGGACCGGGTGATCTGGATTCGCGACGGGCGTGTGGAGAAGATCGAGAACCGCGCCGACATCAAGCTCAACATCGGCGGCATGGCCGGCGAGGAGAGCCACCTGGGCGGCGGGGCGGATGAGGTGAAGGTGGACTACGCGGGTTGACCCGAGACGCGGACAGGATCATCCCAGCCGGTAGACGCCTAATGTCCCGTCGCCGGTGTAGACGAGCAGAACGTGGTCGTCGGCGGACAGGGCCGTTTGGCGGATCAGGCCCGGCAGGGGGTAGGCGGCCAGGATGCGCCCGTCGCGGCTCAGGGCGAACAGCGTCCGCTGGCCGTCCGAGACCAGGATGCTGCTGCCGTCCGGGGCCAGGGCGATGAGGGTGGGGGAGAACAGCAGGCCGCCGCGCTCCCACAGCATGTTCCCGGCGTGGTCCAGGACGCGCAGGCGGTGCTCGGACAGGCTCTGCTCCCCGCGCACGATCTGTCGTAAATAAGAGACCGCGACGTACTGCCCGTTCGCGGTGATGCGGACGGTCGGGTAGAACGCATCCTCCCCTAGGTCGGAGCGCCAGAGCGGGTTGCCGCCGCCGTCGCTGCGCCACAAGTACAACGACGGCGCATTGTCGCGGACGTTCCCGTGGGACAGGCCCAGGACGTAGCGGCCATCCGCAGAGAACTGGGCGCTGAACAGGCGGTCCGCCTGGGCGTACCGCTCGGCGGGTGCCTCGGGGTACTGCCACAGCTCGGCCCCGCGCGGCGTGTAACAGGCGACGCCGCTGTCGTCCCACGCCCCCGCCACTAAATACGAGCCGGCCGTCGTGAAATCGATAGACCTGCCGACACCCCCCAGTCCCCACTGCTGGATGCGCTTTTCCCGCTTCCCCGGCCGGTACGGCTGGTCGCTCAGGGTATACAAATAGAGCGACTTGCCGCCGGTCACGACGCCCGCGTAGGCCCCATCGGCAGAAAGCTGCGCGTCCCAGACCGCCCCGTCCAGCGTCCGGTGCGAGAGCGTCGCGCCGTCTTCGCCGCGCAGCACGGTGAAGTCCGGCTGCGTCGGGTCCAGGGCGGCCCAGGCCACCACGAATGAGCCGGCGGCGCTGACCGCCACCTGCGAGGCGTTGGCGGCGGGGTGTACCCACAGCGGCTTGTCGGGCTGCGTCCGCCAGTGCCACAGCGAGACCGCTCCTTTGGCCCCGCTGGCGAGGGCGACCAGCTCCCCTTGCGGCGAGAGGGCGGCCCCCCGGAAGTCGGCGACCGGCCGCTGCCACAGCAGCGTCAGCGGGCGAGGGGGCGGGGCGGCAGGGCCGGTCGCGCGCGTCGCGCCGGGTCGCAGCCACGCCGAGGCCAGCAGCGCCAAGATCAGTCCGGCGGGCAGCCCCCAGAGCCAGCGGCGGGAGGTCATGGCGTGCCGATCAGAGACAGAAAGAGCCGGTGCGCCCGGTCGTCGTCGGCCAGCTCGGGGTGGAAGGCGCTGCCGAGTATCCGGCCCTGGCGGACGAACACGGCTTTGCCCTCGTAGGAGGCCAGTATCTCGACATCGGCCCCCGCTTGGGCGACGGAGGGGGCACGGATGAAGACAGCCTGCAGGGCATCGGGGCCGAGGGCGGGGACATCCAGGGCGGTCTCGAACGAATCAAGCTGCCGCCCGAAGGCGTTGCGCGCCACGACGACATCCAGCAGCCCTAATGTCGGCTGCCCGCCGCGCTCGCCCGTGCCCTCGGCGATTTCGCGCGCCAGCAGGATCAGCCCGGCGCACGTGCCGTACACCGGCTTGCCCCGAGCGGCGGCCTCACGGATGGCCGCGTCCACGCCGTAGCGGGCCAGCAGCTTGCCGATGGCCGTGCTTTCGCCGCCTGGCAGCACCACGGCATCGGCCCGCGCGACATCGGCGGGCGTCCGTGCCGCGTAGGCGTCCGCGCCCAGCCCGGCCAGCATCGTGATGTGTTTCTCGAAGTCGCCCTGCATGGCGACCACGGCGACTTTGGGTTTCGTGCTCATACTCGGGGGATTATAGCACACGGAAGCACGAACCCGCCCCGCCGCTACGCGCCGCCCTCCCGGAGTGGGAGGGAGGGCCTGAAGTGGGCAGAAGGTTTCCTGCGCCTGCCCGGTGCCTTACGCGAAAGGCGCGGGCAAAAGGCAGGGATTTTCTGTCACCTTCAGGCCATCCCTCCCGCTCCGGGAGGGGCGGCGAGCCTCAAGCGGGCCGGGGTGGGTTCCTCAGAAGTGCTTGGTGTCGTCGTCCCAGGCGCTGGTCTGCCAGTTGTCTTTGGCGCTGGCGGGGGGGAGCCAGGGGGGGATGCCGAACAGCAGGAAGTGGCTGAGGGCGTGGGCGAACGGCTCGTAGAGGGCGCGCAGGTCGGCCAGCTTCTTGTCGTCCTCCGGCCCGTCGCAGAGCGGCAGGCCGACCCCGGCCAGCATCCGGCGCGCGGCGACAAGGTCGTCTTGGGGGAGGCGGTCGCGCTCAGGCGGGGCCGGGTGGAGGCCGAGGATGTACGTCAGGTCGATGACCGCGTGGCGGCACATGGCGAGCGTCATCCGCGCCTGCCACTGCAATTCCCGCTGCCACTCCGGGTCGCCCGCGACGTCGGTCAGGATCAGCGCGCAGGTGTCCATGATCGCTGTCAGCGCGCCGAGCCAGGATTGGTGGTCGTGCTGGGACCGATAGAACATCAGGACCGGGTAGGACAGGTGCGATTCGAGAAGCTCCGACGCCCACCGCTCCCAGTCGGCCAGCAGATCGGTCAGCGCGATCATCCGCTCGCCCTCGGCGTGCCGACGCAGCATCTCGACGGACGAGGGCGGCGACGACGCGCGGGCGTCGAGCAGGGAGATGATGACCTCGCGCCGCGAGAAGGCCTGGTACAGCACGGGCAAGTAACTGAGCACGACGGCCAGAAAGCCGAAGCCGACGCCGGCCTCGGACACGGCGACGAAGCGGGACGGGTTGGTGTGCGGGGTGACGTCGCCGTAGCCCAGCGTCAGGAACGTCACGCCGCTCTGGTAGAGGGCCGTCGAGAGCCGGCTCATGCCCGCCATCTGGTTCAGCCCGTGGGGGATCGCCCACTGGACCAGGCCGAAGCCCAGGACGAGCAGGACCGCCCAGAAGACCAGCAGCAGCGGCAGGGAGAGCGGGCCGTAGTAGGCCAGGACGAGCTGCCGCCGGTCTTCGGGGACGCGCCGGGCGACGGCGGCGGAGAGGGGCCAGGTCGTGCGGTAGAACCCGCGCGTGATCCGCAGGCCGCGCGTGACGGAGCGGGGCAGGATGATGGTCTCGAACCCCTCCCAGATGACAACGAGTATGAGACAAAGTCCGAGGGTGCCGACAAAAAAAGTCATACTGCTCTAACGCCTTGTTTAGCAGACGGTTCCCCAGCCGCGTCTATAAATATGGCGCGGGCAGGACACCGGCTGTCTGCCAAAGGAGGCGCAAGAGTACCCATCCGAGCACCAGGGTCGCCACTAGCTGCGCAACCCGCCACCAGATGGGGGGGGCGGTCGGGGCACGATCCGGGCGTTCCGTTGCGGGTTCCGCTGCGGTTGCCGTGCTCCTGAAAATCAGGGCTGTCATCAGGCCAAGTATCACCCACAAGTACAGCAGCACGCTTCCGAATTGCCAGGCCGGATTCGCCAGGGCGTCGGTCATCTGCCCTGCCAAGGCGGACATGCCGCCAATCAAAACGCGCTGCTCCAGGCCCCCTGTCGGCAGCCGCCGGAGGGCGCGGAACCCAGCCGCGAGGAACGAGCACAGAACAGTCAGCCAGAGAATCAGCCCAACCAATCCTGTCTCGGCCCACGCCTGTAGGTAGGAATCGTGCGCCTCATCCGAGATCGTCGGGCCTTGACTCCTCACCTGCGGGCCGGGATGTCCGATCCCGGTGAACGCGGACTGGAAGCGGGGGTAGCTGCCGATGCCCCAGCCCAGTACGGGCTTCGCGCGGATCATCCTCTCCGCGCCGGTCCAGGCAGACAGGCGCCACCGGGTGGCGTCGTCTCTGCCCCGTGTGACCGTGATCGCCAGTGTGCGTACCCGCGCGGACATCGCCTCCCTGTCGGGGAAAAAAACAACAAAGGCCGCAACGGCGAGCAAAATGACTGCCGCCGACATTGCCGTTTGTGCCTGGATGCGGCTGCTTTTCCACATCAAATCTCCCTTGGGCTGCCGGGGCCGGACCCGCCAGAGCAGGCTCCCGAATGTGAGCAGGGCAACGGCCTCTCCGATCCAGGCGGAGCGGGCCTGAGAGGCCAGCAAGGCCATCTGACAGGTGACAAAGACGACCTGGGCGAACAGGCGGCGGCCCAGCGCCACCGGCGAAACGCTGATGGCAAGGCTGATCGGGATCAGCAGCAGCAGGAACGCCCCGAACAGCTGGTGATCGTGGAAGACGCCCACGGCGATGGGCATCCGGTCAGCCCCGTATGCCGCGAGGCTGGAAAGGGCGACGAGCAGGGCCGCGCCCAGGAGGCCGTCCAGCACGAACAGTATCTGCGCCTGGTGCCGTACCTGAGCGCAGACGAGGAACGTCAGGAACACGCCCCCCCCGAGCGAGAGCAGACCCTGCGCGGCGAACTCTTTGTCGGCGGCCAGGGCGCAGGAGATTAGTCCCCACCCGAGCAGCAGCGAAAGGCATAGAAGCGGTGGGGAGCGCATTTGCCGGAGAAGAGCCTGAAGTGGTCGCCCTGACCAACGCCTGCCGAAGGCGGTCACGAGCAGGATCACGACGCCGACCTCAGCGCCTAGCGACTGTCCCCCGTGCCAGCGGGCGCTGTGCGGCGGTGCAGGTAGAAACGGTACAAGCAGGAGCAGACTCACGAGAAGCGGCAGAACGCCGCCTTGTCGCTGAAGAATGCCGATGGCCCCCCCCCCCTGATCCCGCTGTCTGAAGTTAGGCATAGTCATTCTATTATACACCCGCTTTGAGCTTCCGCCTTGACACCCCTCCCCTTACCCGGCTACAATGAGCGGCGTTTTTGGGCGCGGAACCACTTATGAGCATACTCACGGTCACGAATTTAGAGAAGAGCTTCGGGACGGACCTGCTGTTCTCGGAGATCACGTTCAGCGTCGCGGCAGGGCAGAAGATCGGCCTGGTTGGGCGCAACGGCTGCGGCAAGACGACCCTGCTCAAGATTCTGCTGGGCCAGGAGCTGCCCGACACGGGCAAGGTGTCGCTGGCGGCGGGGTGCAGCCTGGGCTACCTGCGCCAGGAGGCACCGGTCTTCCCTGAACACACCATTTTGGAGGAGGCGCAGACCGTGTTCGCGCCGGTCCGCGCCCTCGAACTGGAAGTGAACCGCTGGGAAGGGGCGATGGGGGTGGCGGACACGGACGACGCCTTGGAGCTGGCGATGGACGAGTACGCCCGCGCCCGCGAGGCGTTCGAGGCGGTGGGCGGCTACCGGCACGAGGCGGACATCCCGCAGGTGCTGGAGAAGCTGGGGTTTGCGGCCGCCGACCACGCCAAGCGCGTCGGGTCGTGCTCGGGCGGCGAGCAGACGCGGCTGGCCCTGGCGAAGATCGTGCTGGCCCGGCCCGATCTGTTGATTCTCGACGAGCCGACGAATCATTTGGACATCGCCGCGACCGAGTGGCTGGAAGGGTTTTTACGCGCCTACGAAGGAGCCGTGCTGCTGGTCAGCCACGACCGCTACTTTTTGGACGCCGTGGTGGACACGGTGGCCGACGTCGAGAACCAGCGCCTGACGATCTTCAAGGGCAACTACACGCACTTCCGGCAGCAGAAGAGCGAGCGGCAGGCGCGGCAGCAGGAGCTGTACGAGCAGCAGCAGGCCGAGATCGGGCGCTTGCAGGACATCATCAAGAAGAACATGGGCGGCGACGCCACCCAGAGCAAGATGCGGCACCGGATGCAGGGGCGCATCGAGCGCATGGACAAGGCCGAGCGGGTAGTAACGGACACGCGCAACGTCCGCGCCCTGTTCGACGCCGACGGCGCGGGCCGGATCGGGCGCGACGTGCTGCGCTCCGAGGGCCTGACCAAGTCTTACGGCGACCGGGTGCTGTTCGATGGCCTCAGCTTCCTGCTGGAGCGGGGCGACCGGACCGGGCTTGTCGGCCCGAACGGCGCGGGCAAGACGACGTTAGTGAAGATTATTTTAGGCATGGAGCAGCCGACCCTGGGGGCGGTGAGCCTGGGGCACAACGCCCGCGTCGCCTACTTCTCCCAGCACGCCGCGGACAGCCTGCGCCCGGACACATCCGTGCTGGACCTGATACTCGATACGGCCGACATGACCGAGACCGAGGCGCGCAACTATCTCGCCCGGTTCCTGTTCACGGGCGACGACGTGTTCAAGAGCGTCGGCATGCTCTCGGGTGGCGAGAAGAACAAGCTGGCCCTGGCCCGCATGATTCTGGAGCCGTGCAACCTGCTCATCTTGGACGAACCCACCAACCACCTCGACATCGCTTCTTGTGAGGCCCTGACCGAGATGCTTTCGACCTACGCCGGGACGCTGCTGCTGGTCTCGCACGACCGCTATCTGCTCAACGCGACGACGACCAAGACGCTGGCCCTGGACGGCGCGGGCGGCGGGACGCTGTTCGAGGGCAATTACAGCGCGTGGCGCGAGTCCCAGCGTTCCCCCGCCCTCAACCCCAAGGCGGCGGGCCTGGCCCGCCGCGTCACCCCCGCTGCGGCACCCGTCCCTGCACCCTCAAAGCCGATGGCCCCCAACGGAAATGGCGCTTCCAAAACCAACGGCTCTCAGACGAACGGCTCGTCAAGCGGCGCGGCCAAGCCCCCGCCGCCCGGCATGAACGCGCGCGACCTGAGCAAGGCCCGCGCCCGCGCCCGCGAGCGCGTCCTGACCACGGAAAGCGCCGTCAGTGCCACCGAATCCCGCATCGGCGAGGTCGAGGCCCGCCTGGCCCGCCCCTCGGAGACCGTGGCCGACATGGTCGCCCTGGCCGCCGAACACACCCGCCTGCAAGACGACCTGCTGACGGCTCTGTCCACCTGGGAAGCCGCCGTCGCCGAGTCCGAGTCGCTGGGGGTGTAGATGAGCGAGCGCACCCTTACCAGATCCGTTCGATGGGGTAGGAGGCGATGCTGTGGTCGGCTGTGATTAGCGGGAGTCCTTCGGTCATGCTCTGGGCGATTAGCATCCGGTCAAACGGGTCTCGGTGGTGGAGTGGCAACGTTTCCACGGTGGCAATGTGCGTGAGCGTGATCGGAAGGATCTCAAAGCGGTTGCGCCGTGCCTGGTCCCGAACGAATGGCTCAATCGGCTGCGTCAGGCTTAACTTGCCTAGCCCGGACTTGATGCTCATCTCCCACGCGCTGACAAGGCTGAGGTAGATGGTGTTTTCGGCGCTCTGGATCGCGGCCAGCGCCGCCGAACTGAGTTCTCCGGGCGAGAGGACGAACCAGATGAAGACGTGGGTGTCCAACAGCAGGCGCATTACTGGTACTCCGGAAAATCGTCCAGCGGTGCGTCGAAGTCCTCGGCCACGTGAGTGATCACCCCGACCGCACTTCCCGGCTGACGCGCGGGAACCACCGGAGACAGTCGGGCCAGAGGCGCATCCCCCCGGACGATGACAAATTCCTCGCCGCGCCCCACTTCTTCCAGCAGCCGCGCCAACTCCGAAACCGCTTTCTCGACCGTGACTTGTACCATGTGCTCAGTATACCCGTCGTAAGACGACCTTCGCGCCGCCCTCGCCGCCTGGGAACAGGCCATCGCCGAGCAGGAGGCGCTGGGGGCGTAGATGAGCGAGCGCAGGCATTCACATAAATTCCTATGTGACGAGGTTTGTAGTCTCTGCCGCCTACGGAAACAAAGAAAAGGGTCATCCCAGTCGGGATGACCCTTTCGCCGTCTGAAGCCCGCCGCCGACTGAGGATCGTTTTAGCGGCGCTCGCCTTAAACCCAAAGGAAGCCTTTCGGCTTGTGTACCGTGTAGGTGTGACTGCGGTGGTACGTGATGGCGTGCTTCCCTACTTGTTCTATGGTCAGAACGTCTCCAGACAGCGTGTAATCCACGAGATGTCTCTCTGGAGCTATCGTGTACATTGACTTGCCTTCAACCCAGGCCCTTGTAAAAACATATTTTAGCGTTGATTTCCGCACGTTGCAGCGACCATACAAATGATTGGTCTTATGGGTGTCGCCCGCCCCGACGCTAACCTGCTCAACAATGCCTCCCGGCGAGAATACCATGACCGCCCGCATGATACCAGAGGTGGGACCTACCCACGTGCCGATGACCGTAGGCACTCCCCCGTCAAGCGCGAACGAGGGCTGTATGTACTGACCGTCCCATTCGACGTTTGCGTCAACAAAGGCATAGCCGCTGTAGGAAATGGGCGAAGCTTCCCCCTGCCGAGACGGGCATGATCGCAGGGTCAAGGACGCGCCGGTGTCGCTTGCATTCCTTGTTCCGAGCGTGCTGTCAAAAATCGCGACGGTCCGGCTGGGATAGTTAAATGCGGAGGCTGATTGGCCGGAGCAGTTGCGGTTGAACGCATAGCCGTAGCGGTGCCCGTCCGGCTGAAACGGGTCCCACAACACTGATTGATCTGTCAAAAAAGGCGTGATCTGATCCATCCAGTGGTTCGCATCCGGCAGATGCGCGTCGTGGTTCTGCTCGTACTTGACCATTGCCAGGCTTATTGCCTTCAAGTTATGCAAGTCGCGTTGCTGTTCTGCATTGTATTGCTCCTCCTGAGCAGTTGGGACAGGGAGCGCGGGAGCTGTCCCAACAAGTGATAGAGACGTGGCGGGGGGAACACCTGCTGCCGGACGCGCATACCTCGGCTCAGTGCCGCCGTCGTAAGCAGGTAGTCTCAGCGCCCTTGCCTCCTGAACTGAGAACATCGCCGGGTCAAAGCTGCTGAGTGCAACGGTAATGCCTCCTTTGAGGTTCAGGGCCGCCGTTATAGATTTGGGATTGCCGATGGCTTTGATGACATAGGGGGGTGCCTGCGGCGTATTGTTGACGAAGATCGTCGGCCCTGCGGTACGGATGGCGCTCGTGGTGACGAGCCGCTGGTCATTGACTGCAATGGCCTCCGCCCCGGCTGCCTTCAGTTCGTTCGCGACCTGGTTGATGTCGGTGTCGTGGATCAAGTTCGGCGGCGTCATGCCCGGCGGCAGGCCCTTTGGATGCGGCTTCTTGCTGTCGTTGAGCGTCACGACGACGCCCGGCCCTTCCACAGGCGTCAAGCCAGCCAGAAAGCGCGCCTGGTCGAGCTGTGCCTGGCCGGCGGACGGGGATCGACGTGGCGTGGTCTGTGCGGCCCCCAAGAGTGCGGCCTGCTGTGCGGCCACGGCCTCAATAGCAACGCCTTCCGGGTAGGCGGAGACGCGCCGTGCCGTTACGGGAGTGGCGGTCTTATATCGCAGCGTCAGGATGTCGTTCACAATGTCGTAGGTGTCTGTGCGCGAAAAGGGCACGGCGTGGCTATAAGTGCGCCCCTTGCCTGGAGTCGTCAGCGTCAAGGTCAGTGCGCTGCCGTTTACGACATAGCGGCCGTATTCGAGGACTGATCCGCGCTCTTCTACGACCGCGACATCCCCTTGCGGCCCGAATATCAGCTCGTCGTCGTGCTTTGCCTGGGGCGTAGGTCTGCCGGTCCAGATGCCGACCAGCGTGGGTTTATCGGCGTGTGTTTTCACAGGCTGATCGACCTGGGCCGGGGAGGGCGAGACGATGAAGGCACCGCCGATTACGGCGGCGAGGGTGAGGGCGGCGATGGTGAGCCGCAGGCGGGGAGGGACGGTAGACATGGCGTGGGTTCCTTGGGCGAGGATGCGCTGGACGCGGCGGCCCAGCGAGGAGCGGAAGGGGGCGACGCCCGCGCCGAGGGCGCGCTCGCGGCGGGGCAGGGGGTGATGCTCGGCCAGTGTCAGCAGGCAGTCGGCGTAGGCGCGGGGCGGGCAGTCTTGGGCGAGCACGGCTTCGTCGCAGGCCTCCTCGCCGATCTGTTCCAGGCGGCGGCACAGGAGCCAGAGGAGGGGCTGGGGCCAGAGCAGGGCGCAGAGCAGGCGGGCGGCCAGGGTCCAGGCGTTGTCGCGGCGGGCAAGGTGGGCCAGCTCATGGGCCAAGATCGCGCGCAGGGCGGCCGGGTCAAACAGGGCGTCATGGTCGGCGGGCAGGAAGATGGCCGGGCGGTGCAGGCCCGCCAGGAACGGGCTGCGGACGGAGGCGTGGGCGAGCAGGGCGGGCGGGCGCGGCGTCAGGCGAGCGAGTATCTCAGGGGCGGGGCCAAACGTGACGGGGCAGGCCGCGCGGCGCAGGCGGGCCAGATGCGCCGAGCAGACGCCGAGCCACAGGAGCAGGAGCATCATCCCCGTCGCCCAAGCGGCGGCCAGGAGAGAGGCGAGCAGGCGCGACGGGGAGGGGGGATCCGCCCCAGCGCTGCGCGCCGTTCGGAGCGCAGGTGCTCTGGAGGGTCCCGGAATGGCTGGGGGAGGAGCAGTGGCAGGGGAAGGGAAAGGGGCCGACGCGCCCTCGATTCGCACCTCTTCCCCCTCACGTCTCGGCAGCGGAGGCAAGCCCAAGCGAGGCGGGGCGAGTCTCCCCGGCTTTTCCGTCCCGGTGGCCGCACTCGGAAGCGTAACGCGCCACAACGGACGGACATGGCCCGACAGCGGCGCGGCCAGCAGCAGGGACAGGCCGACGCCCGCCAGGGTCGCGCGCCCGATGAGCGATTGGACCGCTTGCCCGCGCCGCCGGGCCAGCCGGAAGGCAAGGAGGCCCAGGCCGAGCAGGGCGGCGGATTGGAGCAGCAGGCCCAGTGCGAGGGGGAACAGGGGAGTCATTGGACTTCCTCCGGCCCCGGCTTGGCGCTGTCCGCCTCGGCGTCGATCAGCGCCCGCAGGCGCTTTAACTCGTCGCTGGAGACGGCCTCGTGTTTGAGCAGGTGCGAGACCAGGCCGTAGACGGAGCCGCCGAAGACGCGGGTGAGCAGGTCGCGGGCCGCCGTCTCGCTGACCTCGGACTGCCGGGACAGGGGCCGGAAGACGAAGACGCGGTCGCGGACCGTGTGGGTGACTGCGGCTTTCGCCTCCATCTTGCGGAGGAGGGTCTGCGTCGTGCTGTGCGCGATGGGCGCGGCCTGGCTCAGGGCGTCGGTGATGTCCCGCGCGGTCGCCTCGCCGCGCTCCCACAACACCTGCATGATCTGGAGCTGGACTTTGCCCAATCGGGGCGGCGGTTTCGCCATTTGCGGCCTCCGTTTACTTTGGTAGATGGTGCGCTAAGTTTACCACGGTAAATGCTCAGTGTCAAGGCCGGAAAAAAATATTTTCGGGGCGTTTAGCAAAACCCCCCGGCCATGCGATATAATGGCATCGACCACTTCTGCCGAAAGGAGGCACGCCGGACATGTTTGTGACTCACCCGCCCTTAACCGCATACCGGCTGCCCCGCTCCGGCACGCACCCCGCCTGACCCGTCACTCCCTCCTGAGTCTGACCCGGCCATTCTCCCCGCGCCCGAGCCGCAGCCCTGTGCTGACGGCTTTTTTGCTTGCCCGGCGGCAGGCGCATCACGGGGAAAAAGGATCGGACATGAAGAGTGCATTCGCCCGGGCGCGGCGGGGCGAGCCGGCCGCCGTCGCCCAAGTCGTCGAGGCGCTGCGCCCGCGCCTGACACGGATGGCGGGCTACTACGCGCGGTGCGCGCAGGAGGACGCCGACGACTTGTTGCAGGAGGCGTGGGTGGGGCTTTTGAGCGCCCTGCCCGAGCTGGATCTGGGGATCGGCAGCCCGGAGCAGTATCTGATCCAGCGGGCGCGCTGGCGGCTGCTGGATGCGGTGAAGCGCGGGCGCGTCCGGCGCTCGCTGCCGCTTGAAGAGGTGACGCGGGAGGCGCTGGCCGACCCCGCCTCGGGCGAAGCGCAGGCCGGGGTGCTGGTGGCCGACTTTGTCCGGCACCTGAAGGCGACGCAGGCGGACGTGCTGGACTGCCTGCTCCAAGGCCTGACGTGGCGCGAGGCCGGGGCGCGGCTGGGCTGCTCGTCGGCCAACGTCGCCTACCATGTCCGGCAGATCCAGCACCAGTACGAGCGATGGGACGGGGGACAGCAGAGGATGCCCCTCCCGCACCAATCCGGGGGGGCAGAACCCACCCCTGCTCTTACCAAAGTTCTTCCCTAAAGGGGAGGGGCCTTCTCTTTACCGCCCGCGCCCTTTAGGGCGATAAAGGGCCTGAAGGCGCACACAAAAATCTCGCGCCTTTGTGAAAAGGAGGGCTTATCGACATGAAGAGCCTGAATACTGCCCCCGGAGCCGCTTTGCGGTAACGGGTGAGGCAGCCAACGCTCGGCGAGGCCCCCGCGGCATCTTGGCTCAGGTCAAGCCACCGCGGGGGCTTCTTTGTTGCTTTGTTTCGCGTCCTCTTCTTCGGTCTTGCGGGACGGCGCGACGCAGACCGTCAGGGCGGCGAAGCGCTCGCGCAGGACGTGGGCGAAGGCGCGCAAGGCCCACTCCTCGCTGCGGCGGTGGCCGACGATGATCACGCCCAGGCCCGTATCCAGGATCGCCTCGCGGGCTGGCTGGCGCATCTGGCCGGTGACATAAACCTCGGCCCCCTGCTCCGAGGCGGCGTGCATCAGGTCGGCGGTCATCGAGCCGACCACGGCAACCTTCGTCACCTCGTTGCGCTCGCACGTCCGGGCATCCTCGCGCCCGCCGAAGACGTCAAAGGCCGACTTGTAGAACGCCCCGACCGTCTGTGCCGGCACCGCGCCCAGCATGCCCAGCGGGCGGCCCTTGCGCCGGCCCAGGCGCTCCAGGTGGGACATCCCGAGGGCGTCGGCCAGGCGCGGGTTGTAGCCCAGGGCCAGCTTCTCCTCGAACGGCAGGTGGGAGGCGAGGACGCCCAGATCGGGGGGCAGCGCGCCGGGTTCAAGCTTGAACGGGCGGTGCAGGAACAGGGCGTCCAGGCGCTGCGCCTGCACCCAGTCGCCCATGCCCGGCCACGGGTCGAGGGCCAGGCCCAGGCGGTTGACCGCGCGGCTGAAGGGGTGAAAGACGGTCGGCGGCTCGTCGGAGAACCGGGCGGTTTCGAGGAACTGGTCCAGAAAGTTAGCGAGGTTATTTGGGGAGATCATGGCCTGTTATTCCCAGGAAAAGCCTCTTTGCCTCTGCCCGCTGTGGTTGACTTCCCGGCCTGCAATATGCTATAATTTATGCAGAGTTTCAGTGACTAGTTACTCATTGTTGACAAACAGACTACTGGCTTGGGTGTGAGGAGAACTGAATTGGCGAAGGCAAAGCAAGACACGCACACAGTGACGCTGCTGGACCGGGAAACCGAGCGCGCGGAGCCGGTCGCGCTGGACGGCCTGGGCATGCACGCGGACGGCGAACAGGCCGTCCTGGACACCACGGGCCGGCAGGTCATCACCGACATGCTCAAGGACGGCGAGCCGGACGCGGGCGCGATGGGCGTGGTCACCGACGACTACAACGCCGACACGATCCGCCTGCTCGAAGGCGTCGAACACGTCCGCACCCGCCCTGCCATGTACATCGGCGATACGGGCCCGAACGGCCTGCACCACCTGCTGTTCGAGATCGTGGACAACTCCATCGACGAAGTCCTGGCCGGCCACGCGACCGAGATCTCGGTCACGCTGCACAAAGACAACACGATCACGGTCGGCGACAACGGGCGCGGCATCCCCGCCGACATCAACAAAGACACGGGCCTGTCGGGCGTCGAGCTTGCCATGACCAAGCTGAACGCCGGCGGCAAGTTCGGCGGCGGCGGCTACAAGGTTTCGGGCGGCCTGCACGGGGTCGGCCTGTCCTGCGTCAACTTCCTGTCCGAGTGGTGCGAGGCGGTCATCGAGCAGCGGGGCAAGAAGTTCAAGTTCCGGTGCGTCCGGGGCATCCCCAAGCCCAAGGGCGTCAAAGAGATCGGGCCCTCAGACGGCCACGGCACGACGATCACCTGGCTCGCCGACAAAGAGATCTTCGGCGACTACGCCTACAAGTCCGAGATTTTCGAGGCGCGCATCCGCAACACGTGCTATCTGAACCGGCAGGTGACAATTAAGTTCCACGACGAATTGAACGACCAGGAGCCGCAGACGTTCCACTACAAGCGCGGCATCGCCGAACTTGTCGAGCACCTCAACGAGAACAAAGACTCCATCGGCCCGTCCATCTACTTCTTCAAGTCCCGCGAGGACGTCGAAGTGGAGATCGCGCTCCAGTACAACCAGACCTATTCCGAGACCGTGCTATCGTTCGCCAACAACGTCCACACCAAGGAGGGCGGGACGCACCTATCGGGCTTCCGCACGGCCCTGACGCGCGTGATCAACCAGTACGCCCGCAAGAGCGGCGCGATCAAAGAGAAAGACAATAACCTCTCGGGCGACGACGTCCGCGAGGGGCTGACGGCGGTGATCTCGGTCCGCCTGTTCAAGCCGCAGTTCGAGGGCCAGACCAAGGCCAAGCTGGGCAACTCCGAGGTCGAGGGCATCGTCAACTCGATCATGGGCGAGGGCCTGACCCAGTTCCTGGAAGAAAACCCCGCCGTCGGCAAGCGCATCATCGACAAGGCCCTGACCGCCCAGCGCGCCCGCGACGCCGCCCGCAAGGCCGCCGATTTGATCAAGCGGCAGTCAAGCCTGGAGAACTCCAACCTCCCAGGCAAGCTGGCCGACTGCACCGAGCGCGACCCCAAAAAGTGTGAACTCTTTCTCGTGGAGGGCGACAGTGCCGGCGGGTGTTTCGACGGCGACACGCTCTTGGCTTTGGCAGATGGGCGCTCCCTCAGCTTCCGCGATATGGTGGCCGAACAGGCGCAAGGCAGGGAGCACTTCTGCTACACGATTCGGCATGATGGCAAAATCGGGTTGGAGCGCGCCATCAGCGCGCGGGTGACGAAGACAAACGCGGAAGTCGTTCGGGTCACACTAGACAACGGGGAAGCCATCGTCTGCACACCCGACCATCGCTTCATGCGCCGGGATGGAAGCTATGCCCCTGCCGCCGAATTATCGGCAGGCGACTCGCTGATGCCGCTGTACCGCAAAAGTTCGGATGTGGCCGATGCCGGCATCACTCTTGACGGCTATGAAATGGCCTGGGACCCGCGTTCCGACCGCTGGCTGTTCACGCATGTTCTCGCCGATTGGTACAACCGCCGGCGGGGCATCTATACGGAAGCCGATGGCGCTCATTGTCATCACCACGACTTCAACAAGCGCAACAACAATCCGACCAACATTCAGCGGCTCCCGGCGGAGCAGAACCCGGCGCTGCACCGCCTGCATGTTGGGCAGACACTGCATCGGCCTGACGTTATCGAGAAGTGCCGTGCTATTCGGCAAAGCGACGACTTCCGCGCGCAGATGAGCGCGCGTCTGCGGCAACCGGAGACGCGCCAGCTCCTTTCCGAACAGGCGAAAGCGCAGTGGGAAGACGATTCCTACAAGGCGTTCATGCTGGAAAAGTGGCGGGAGTTCTATGACGCCAACCCGGCGTATCGTGCTCTGAACGCGGAACAGCTCGACCAAGCCCAGCAGCAGTATTGGGCGGACGAGTCCCATCGCCAGGCGCAGTCCGAGCGCGTCACGGCTTACTTTGCCGAGCACCCCGAAGTGCGTGAGGCTTTTTCAATCGCCGCGAAAAGCCAGTGGCAGGATGGCCCGCTCCGAGAGTGGCGAAGCGGCAAAACCCGTGAGCAGTGGACGCCGGAATTCCGGGCCACGCGGCGCACGGCTCTGGATCAGACCTACTACCGTAAAAGCATGGCCGCGTTGAAGCCGTTCTCGCTTAATGCGGCCGAGGTGGATGTCGCTGGCTACAGCGCGCATCGGCAGACGACGCGGGACAAATCGCTGCTCCGCTTCGACACCTTCTGTCGGCGCTACTTCGACGGTGACACGGCCCGCGCGTGTGAGGCGGTCGCCAACTACAACCATCGCGTCGTGTCTGTGGAGCGGCTGGACGAGCGCGTGGACGTTTATGATCTGGAGGTGCCTGGAACGCACAACTTCGCCCTGGCGAGCGGCGTGTTCGTACACAACAGCGCCAAGCAGGGCCGGGACCGGCGCTACCAGGCGATCCTGCCCCTGCGCGGCAAGATCATCAACGTCGGCAAGGTGGCCCTGGATAAGACCCTGGAGAACAACGAGGTCCGCAGCCTGATCACGGCCCTGGGGGTGGGCATCAAGGTGGACAGCGACGATGGGGCGGACGAGGGCGAATCGACTTCCAAGTTTGACATGTCCAAGCTGCGCTATGACCGCGTGGTGATCATGACCGACGCGGACGTGGACGGCGACCATATCCGAACGCTGCTGCTGACGTTCTTCTTTATCTACATGCGCCCGCTCATCGAAGGCGGTCACGTGTACATCGCCCAGCCGCCGCTGTACTCGATCAAGTCCGGCAAAGACACGCGGCTCTACGCCCGCTCGGAAGAGGAGCGGGACCGCATGATAAAAGAATTGAAGCGCAAGGACGTCCAGGTCGGGCGCTTCAAGGGCCTGGGCGAGATGAACGCCCAAGAATTGTTCGAGACGACGCTGGACATCGAGACGCGGACCATCGCGCGCGTCGCGCTGGACGATGCCGAGGCGGCGGCGGAGATGTTCTCGATCCTGATGAGCGAGAAGGTCGAGCCGCGCAAGCAGTTCATCATCAAGTACGCCCGCGAAGTGTCCAACGTGGACTGGCACTGCTGAGATGGGCGTCAAGATGACCCGCACCCGACCCCCTCTCTTCTGGAGAGGGGGCTTACTTTTGGCCGCGATGCCGGCTGTGATGTGTCTGCTCGCGGGGTGCTCCACGCGCCCCCGGCTGGCCGCCGCCTCGCGCGACGGCCCCGCCCCGACGCCCTCTGCGGCGAGCCAGGACGTGCTCGCGCCCGGCGTCGTCCACCGCGCCATCCCCCTGGGCGACGGCGGCGTAGACCTCATCGACGTTGACCTGGTCCGGTCGCGGGCGCGTTTGACGTTCCAGACGTCGGGGATCAGGCTCTCCGGCGGGTCGGTCGTCGGGCGGTCGGATACGCCGCGCGCGTGGATGGAGAAGACCGGCGGACTGGCCGCCGTCAACGGCGGCTATTTCGGCGGAGAAGACGCCCAGGGGCGCAAGGAGTTCGTCGGCCTGCTCGTGCAGAAGGGCCGCGTCCGCCACGCCGCCCCGCCCCTGATGGGGCAGGGGAGCGCGACGATCCGGCGCGGGCGGTACGTCCGCAGCGCCTTCGGACTGACCCGAAACGGGACGCCCCAGATCACCTGGGCTGCCACCCGGCCCGGCCACTTCCAGAACATCACCGCCTACGCCGCCCCGATGGGCCAGAGCGTCGGGGCCTGGGAAGTCCGCGACGCCGTCGGCTGCGGGCCGACGCTGATTTTTCAAGGCCGCGTCGTCGTCACCCAGTACGGCGAGCGGCTGGTCAGCCCCGGCCCCCGCGCGCGCACCTTTGTCGCCTACGACGCGCCCGGCGGCAGGCCCGCGCACCTGGTCTTCGGCATCGCCTCGGGCGCGGATTTTTATGCCCTGGCCGCTTTCCTGGCGGGTTACTTCCCCCGCTCTGACGGGTCGCGCGCCGAAGCCGCCATGTGCCTGGACGGCGGGGCCTCCACGCAGATGACCTACCGGCTCGGTAGGACGGTGCGGTCTCCGCGCGAGACGGGCGTGACCGTCCCTGATGCGCTGGTCCTGCTCCCGCGCTAGTTGTCCCAAAAGGAGAACGCCATGCTTTGCCGCCTGCTGCTGCTTGGTGCCGCTTTGCTTACGCCCGCGCGCACTTCGACCGCCGGAGTGCGCCATTATCCGTCTCCCGACCGTCGTTACACGGCGTCCGTGACCGCCGTGTCAGCCGGCACGAGTGATGCAGGTGAGGGATTCGTGGAAGTGCGCCGCCGGGCGGGACTGCTGTGCATCCGGCGCAGTTTCGTCTCGGACGACGGCGAACACGGGCAGATCGTTGAAAAGGCCGCCTGGACGCCGGACGCGCGGTTCTTCGTCTTCACGACGGCCAGTTCCGGCGGTCACTCCGCCTGGCACCACTGGACGTTCGTTTGGAGCCGCCGCGACGACCGGATACACAGCCTCGACGACGCCTATTCTTCGCCGACGGTGGCCGGGACGACGAGGGCGAGTTTCCGGCTAACCAAGCCGGACCGCATTTCCACCTACTTATTGGGTGGCATGGATGCTTCGGAGATGCCGAGCACGGTCTCGTTGAGCCGTGTGCACTGGAAGTACGGGATCGGGGCCGAGCGGTAGCCTTGTCAGCGCCCGCCGGTCTGGGGTACACTCATAGGGTTACACGGTATGCCTGGCAGGGAGGGCGCGGGTTTGAAGCGTTACAAAACGGCGGTCACGGATTACGAGGGGATGCAGGGCGTCCTGGACAGCCACGCCGAGCAGGGGTGGAACCTGTTCTCGGTCTCGCCCGACACCTGGCGGCGGACGGTTTCCGAGGACCGCGGCATGGAATCGCCCTTTGAGGAGCTGGACGACAGCAGCCGGGCAATGCGCGAATACTCGGCCTCCTACTACCTGCTCGTGTTCCAGCGCAGCGAGCCGCCCCGGCGGCGCACGTCCTACGCCGAAGCAGAGGAGCCGATGGCGATGGGGGCGGCACCCCTCGGCGCGATGCCGGGGTTCGAGGAGTAGAGGCCTACATCGGCAGGTCCGCGCCGCAGTTGGGGCAGAAGACGAAGGCGCGGTAAGGGACGGGCGACTTGCAGTTCGGACACGTCCGGGTGTCATCCGGCGGCGTGTCCTGGAAGGCTTCAGCGTTCGGGGCGGGCGCGTCCGACATCCGCGCGTAGTGGCCGCTGAGGATGCCGACGTACTCGTCGCTCTTTGCCCAGGCGTCGATCTCCATCGCGCGGACGGCGGGGAACGGGTGGGTCGTTTGGAGCGTCTGGCCCAGCTTCAGGAACGAGTTCAGGGCGTCCCGACCCATCTCCTCATAGTCCCGCCCCTGCTGCAAGAACGCATCCTTGTCCATCTGCGCGTACAGCTTGCGGCTCCCGCCCGCCAGCTTCATCTCCACGTTCAACACGGTCGTGACGTCCTGGCAGGCCAGCAGGCCCGCCCGGTCCGCCGTCAGCTCGGACTGACGATACCAGTGGAAAAACGCATAGAACAGGCCCATCCCCAATCCCTGCGCCAGCCCGAACGTCCGCCCGCCCAATCGCACCAAGAAGTTCGCCAGGAATGCCGCGATCTGCCGGTACAGCACGTGCCCGGCCTTGATGTGCCCCAGCTCGTGCCCCAGCACGACGCGCCACTCTTCCTCGTCTAAAAGCTCAACCATTCCCGAATAAAGCACGATGATCGGCGACTCGACGCAGAACGTGAAGGCGTTCGCCAGGGGACGCTGGTCGATGTAGAGCTGCGGCACCGGCATGTCTAATATCGCGCAGCACTCGACCAGCATCCGGTACAAGTCGGGGCACTGGCCCTTATCCACCCGGACCATGTCCGACAGGCAGTACATCCGCCCCGCCCGGTCGCCGCCGTACTCGTTGAACTTCCGAAACACCCAGTCCAGGCCTGGCGCTTTCCGCAGGGCGACGAGGGTGGAGCGGTCGGTCGAGTGCTCGAAGGCCGTGGAAGACAGGCCGGGGAATCGCTTGCGCTCGGTCATGGGGAACTCCCTCTGGTGAAGAAACACGCCCTCGTCTGATGCCGGGGCTTTCCACAGCTCCGGCGTCCCGAGCGTTAAGCCGTCACCCTTTCTCCAGGCTGATGGCGACGATCTTGACGGCGGGCAGGTTTGGCAGGGTCAGGCCGGTCAGTTTCTTGCCCGTGTCCAGGAGCAGGGTGTAGTCGCCCAGGGTGACGGGGCCGGGCTTCGCGCCCGCCACGGTCTGCCGGTAGGGTGCGGTGAAGGCAGACGTGGCCCCCGCAGGGGGGAGGCCGCCCCAGGTGGCGATGGTGACGGCCTGCGGCAGCGTCTCGCGGTCGTACTGCAGGCCGAAATCGGCGGCGGTGGGCGCGTCGCCGCCCGCAGCGGCCAGCAGGTGCAGCGTGCGGTACTTGCCGGGGGGGAGGACGAGCGTCTGGCCTTTGCAGGAGACGACGTTGGGCAGGCCCGCGCGGACGTTCGGGTAGAGGAACGAGATGGCGTGGTTCGAGTCGGCGTCCGCCCCGACACGGGCTGTGTAATAGCCGGACGGGTAGAGCGGCGGGCCGGGCTTGCCGAGCAGCAGGGGATTCCCCTCGACCTCCTGCGTGGCGTCGGGGGGCATCATCTCGGCGGGCAGGGCCGCGCCCAGCCCGTCGAAGCCGCCCTTCTTGGAAACCACGGCGTCGGCGATGCCCAGCGCATTAAACGACTTGGTCAGGTCCACGGGCGCGACCGAACCCTTGCCGCCGACGCTGACCAGCACCTGAAGCTGTTCCTCACCGACCGAGGCGGGCAGGGTGGACTGCCACGGGCCGTCGCCGACGCGGGCGTCCCAGACCAGGGCGTAGCGGCCCGGCGCTTTCGGGGTGCGGAACGTGGTCACGACCGCGCCGTCGGTCTCGCCCGGTGCCAGGTCTTTGGTGAGCTGCGCCGTCGGGCCGCCGTCCCACTCGCGCTCGGTCCCGTCCAGATAGTACCAGTGGTAGCCGATGTGCGTCTCTCTCGCCTTGAGCGTCTCCGCCCCCTGGTTTTCTACAACAAGGTGCGCCGTTTCTTCCTTGTCCGTGCCCGTGCTGCGGGGCAGGTCCACGATCACAAAGGAAACGCGCGGCAGGGCGGCGGCGACGAGAAGCATCTCGTCGTAAGTGCCGTTGACGGGTGAACCCGTCGCGTCCGGTCGGATGAACCAGTGGACGCGGTACGCACCGGGCGCGAGAGCCTTGCCCAGAGCGTCACGGGTGGCGACGGGCAGGCTGACGGCGGCGATCTGGCCCGGCACGATCGGGGCGTCGCCCAGCGGCGCATGGCCCTCGGCGACCGTCCGCAGGGTAGCCCCGTCGGCGTCCAGGGCCTGCACCTTGTACCCCAGGGCGTAGCCTGTCGGCCACGCCGCCGCCCCGTCGTTGCGCGCTTCAACCGTGGCCGCTGCGGGGCCGCCGGCCACGACTGCGGCGGGCGTCCCCGTCCCCAGGAACGTCGCCAGGGTGCCGCCGATGGCCGCGTTCGCGCCGACAACAGTGACGGGGACTTGCAGGGGCGTGTCGCCGGCGTAGGAAAACCAGCGGTCCTGGCTCTGGACCATGTCGAAGACCAGGGTGTAGTCACCGGGTTCCAGATCCTCGCCGAAGTTGTCGCGGGCGACCAGGCCGACCGACAATGTCAGCGTGTGGCCGGGCAGGACGTCGTGCGCGACGGGGATGCGCGGGGCGCTGTCGTCGTAGAGCTTGCCGTCCTTGTACCAGCGCGTCGAGAGCGAGTAGCCCTCGCCCGCGCGCCAGGGCAGCGTCCCGGCGTTCTCGACCCGGACAGGGATCTGGTACAGCGTCTTGGGGTAGACCGTGCGGGGGGTGGCGTTCGCCAGGTACTTGGCGTGCCACTGCCGGCTGCCGTCGAACTCGATGACCTCAGCCCCGGTCGCGTCGGCGTACTGCTCGCCGTACTGGCGCGACGGGGCGATCTCGGTGCCGTGCCCAAAGTCGTTCCAGCTATCCACCACGATCTGGTCCGGCGTCGAGACCCGTGCCACCTGCCACGAGGTGTCATAAGCGCGGCCCCCCAGGCGTGAAAGGACGCCGTTCTTGTCCACGCGGCCCGGCGAGACCGAGGCCACGCCGCTGTTGTAGAACGACCGCGCGATTGGCGTCCCATCGGCCAGCGCCTTAGCGCCCCCGGTGCCCAGGCTCAGGTCGTAGACCAGGACGCCCGGCACACCCGCACCCGGTACGTCCTGCATCGCCCGGAACTCGGCGGGGATGTGGGCGAACACCCTGTCCAGGTCGGGCTGGCCCGTGGAGGCGTCCACGCCCACCAGCGGGTAATCCTGCCCCGCCGCTTTGATCGTCTTCAGGGCCGATACCAGGGCGTCCAGCTCGCGCCCGAGCAGCGGGTCATCGGGGCGCGTCCGCAGCAGGGCCACTTCGATGCCTGCACGGCGCATCTCGACGAGTTGCTGCCGGTGCCAGGCGGGGCGCAGGCACGAGAACCACGGGCCGGCCCCGTTCATCGGCTGGTCGGCCAGGGCGGTCCCTCCTTGGGCGTTCCAGACGCCCTGCCCCGGCGCTTTGCGGGCGTCGCCGTTGTAGTCCAAGCGGTAAATGCCCATGATGAAGGCGGGCGGGCGCGGCTGGCCCAGGCTGAACGAGGCGCTGTCTACGGTGACGCCTGGGGGTAGCGTCCCCGATGCGACTTGGACGTCGATCCGGCCCTTATGATTGGGCCTGACCGGCGGCGGGGGCGGCAGGGGGACCTCCATGCCGACGGGGTTCTTGATGCCGCCGGGGATGACCTTGATGCTGGCCCCGTTGGGCATGTCGATGACGCCGGTGGGCACGGCGGCCTGCTTTTCGGACGGCTTCAGGCCCGCCAGGGCGGGGTTGTCGAAGGGCGACTCGGTCGTGTTCGGCTCTTCGGCCAGGGTGGGCGCATCGGCTTTGATCGCCTCGGTCCCGAATGCCAGGCGGGTGGACGCGGGCCAGTCGCCGCTGACGATGGTGCCGGTGATGCGGGGGTACTGCCCTACCACTTTGGCGCACACCACTTTGTCCGGGGCCGAGGCCGCGCCTGCGGCGTCGGTGACGAACGTGATACGGGACCACCGGGACGGGTTCTGGACGTCCTCGCGCCGATGGACCTTGGGCGATAGTGAATAAAACCCGGTCGCGGGCGCGGCCTCTGCGCCGCCGCTGCGGTCGCGCGAGATGACGTTGAACCCCCAGGTCGTGTCCGGCGTGGGCGGCCCGCTCTGGCCCATCTCCTGCCAGGGGATGGCGAGTTCGACGTTGAAGCCCGCGTCGGTATCGCCGGACTTGTTGAGCGTCCCATCGACCGTCACGGCATACTTGTAGCTGTAGATCGCCCTGCCCTTGGGTATGCGCGAGCCGTCGCCGACGCTGTAATACGCCCCCTGGGCCGCCGAAACGGCCATCTGGAACGTCTGCGCGGTGCGGATACGGGCACGGACGGCGTCGGTCTCGAAGAAGACTTCGACGTCATCGTCCTGCTGCGGCTGTGACGTGGGGGTGGCGTTGGTGCCGGTGACATCGGCGTCGCGGACGCGGAAGGCGGCGTAAAAGTAATACTGGTCCCACGTCGTGTACATCGCCTGGATGCGCGGCGTCTGGGCCGTGGCGTCTGGGGGCGCGGCGTGGGAGGGCAACGGAAGGCCGAGGAGGATCACGGCTAAAAAGAGCAGGGCCGCCGGAAGAACGAGACGCGGGGCGGCGACGCCCGGTAATTTTCTCAGCATGGCATGGGTTATACCCGCGCACGGGGGGGATGTCAAGAAAGACCGCCGGGTGCCTCTGCCTCTCGCGGGTAAGATTGACAGCCCGTAGGCCAGGTGCTACAATGCTGGCAATTCTATGAAGACGCTTTTCCTTCCCCTTGCTCTCGTTATGTTTTGCCTGACCGTGTCCGCCCCTGCCGCCCCGTCAGCCATTCCGTCGCCCGCCGCGCAGCGGGCGCAGGCGGACGGGATCGCCGGCGCGGTCGTGGACCGACTGTGGCGGCAGACGGACGGCTACTGGCACGAAGGTGACTACCCGCGCATCGTCGCCCTGGACCGGATCATCACCGAGGCCGACCCGCAGTTCTTGGAGGCCTACTCGACGGGCGGCTGGCTGATGGACAGCTTGGGGCGCACCGGCGACGCCGAGGCTTACTACACCCTCGGCGCGCGCCGCAACCCGCGCGCCGCCTACGGCTACTGGAACCTCGGCTTTTTCTACTTCAACACCAAGCACGACTACCGCGCCGCCGCCCGCGCTTTCAAGCTGGACACGCGGCAGGCCGACGCCGGGCTGAACGACTGGAAGATGCTGGGGCACGCCTACGAGAAAGCCGGGCAGTGGGACGAGGCCGTCGCCACCTGGCGCGCGGTCAAGCGCCGCTGGCCGCAGGGGATGTCCGTAGACCGGCTGCTGCGTGAGGCGTTGGAGAAGCGGGCGCGGGCCACTGGGGACCGGGTACGCCCATGACCCCCTCCCGCCCCGCCGACCTGTTCCGCCCCACCGACCGGCGCGACGGGCTGCCGCCCTGGGTGGTGGTCCTGCTGGCCGCCTTCCTGCTCCTGCGCGGCTACGAGCTGTACGCGCTGGGCACCAGCCCCCGGCTGTCGCAGTCGCTCGGCGGGCAGGTGGACGAAAAGACCATGGCGGCGACGGTCTCGGCTAACCTCGCGGCCAAGACCGCATTTGCGAGCGGCCTGGGCAAGCCCAACGGCGCGGTGCCGGACCCTAAAGCGCTGCCGGACGCACTCAAGGCGGCCGAAGTGCTGCAAGCCGACGCCAAGAACGCGCCCTCGGTGGCTCGCCGCGTCATCATCCTACGCGTCCTGCTCGGGCGGCCCGCGTTCGGGGCCGGTTCCAATAAGCTTGACCCGCGCGACGCCTATTCCCCCAAGGCGCTGGCCGGCCTGCCGCCGGACGACATCCGGCGCTACGCCTTCGAAGGGAGGGTCTGGGAGGACGTCGCGCGCGGCCCCTGCCTCTCGCCCGCGCAGACCGAGGCCGACGCCGCCGTGCTCCGCGGCCTGCCGAACATCCGCTGGTGGCAGGGTCCCGCGCTCGGGGTCTTGTACCGTTCGCAGGGCGACCCGGCCCGCGCCGCCCGCGCCCTGCGCGAGGCGCGGGCGCGGGCGATGCTGACCCTGGCCCCGCTGACCCTGATCGGACTGGCCGGGGCCGCGCTGGGCCTGGGCGGCGTGGGCCTGCTGCTGTACTTTTTCCTGCGCTCTCAGCAGCAAAAAGACGCCGGGCGGGCCGGGGAGCCGGGCCTATGGCCGACGCTGCCGGAACTTGTCCCCCCCCCCGAGCGCCGCCTGCGGGCCGGCGACCTGATGGGCGTGTTCGTGCTGTACCTGCTCATGCCGGACCTGCTGGGCTGGCTGCTGGGCGGCTTCGGCGTCCCGCACCGCTTCCACTTCGCCGGCCTGCTGGCGGGATACAAGGCGCACGTCGCCGCCCTGCCCCAAAGCCGGCACGTCGCCGCCAACGTCGTCCTGGAGTTCTTCGCGTATCTGTTCACGGCTACCGTCCCCATCGGGGTTCTGCTCGGCATCGCGCGCCGCCGCCGCGCCTCGGTGGGCGAGGAGCTGGGCTGGAACACGCACCGGCTAGGGCGCAACCTACTCTACGGGGTGGGGGGCTATGCCATCTCGCTGCCGCTGCTGCTGGTGGCCGAGTCGCTGGGGAAGCACATCCACGCGCCCGCGCCCTCGAACCCCGCCATCCCGCTGCTGGCGAGCGCCCCGACCTTCTGGGTGCAGGCCGTGCTGGTGCTGCTGGCGACCGTGGCCGCGCCGCTGACCGAGGAGTTTTTGTTCCGGGGCGTCTTCTACAACGCCGCCAAGCTGCGCCTGGGCGTCTGGCCCGCCATCGTGCTGACGGGCCTGATCTTCGGCTTCGTCCACCCCGTCGGCCTGGCCGAGATGCTGCCGCTGGCGACGCTTGGCGGCGTGTTCGCCTGGATGGCCGAGACGCGCAAGTCCCTGGCCCCGTCCATCGTGGGCCACTTCCTCCAGAACAGCCTGGCGACCCTGCTCCTCCTGCTGGCCCTGGGAGGATGAACGCGCCGACAAAGGCCGCGCCAGACCCCACGCCGCAGACCCACCCGTCCGCGCGTCACCCCCCGCTCGCAGCCACGCCTGTCTCTGGATGCTGCCCGCTCTGGTCGTCGTCACCCACCTCTACGTCCGCCTCCGCAAGCGGCTGACGCGCTTGCCCGTCTTGATGCGGCCAGCAACGACGAAGAGGGCGACAACAAACTGGGTCCGCTTTGCGGCTATGCTAAAAGAATAAGTGATGCAGGCAATGGTGAACCATCATGGCGGCCAATTCTGCCGCAACAGGGTTACGCCTTTTGCATTTCCTCGATGATGCCCTGTATCCTGCGGCTAAACTCCTTGTCTGGGGAGGCGCCCAGGCGTAAAAACTGCTGGTACTCCGCTATCCCCATGTCTGCGTCTGCCTTGCTCTTAGTGGCCTGCCAGCGTTTGTAGTAAATAAATCCCTGTAATCCGTGCGGCGATGCCCACTCAGGATATTTGGCAAGCAGTTCATGAACGTATTGGTAGCCTAAATTACGGTCCGCCGGATTAGTGTTGTAGATCAGGTTCCTCGCGGCTGCGTACTTGACGACCTTATCGTTGGTATTACGTCTTACAAGGCGTTTACTAACGTCTTGAAGTCGCAGAATGAATGGACCATGCCCATAATCATCCATCAAATAGATTAATCGTGCATACTCATAGGTTTTTGGAAATGGCGCTAGCACCAACGCTTTAAGGGGCTGATATAATATCTTATCTCCAGTAGCTTCATCAGACGCTATAGCGACTTTATAAGTTGCATAGGCCCATCGGAACTGCGCCTGCGGGTCGGATGGAGCGCGTAAAGCAGAGCTTTCGTAGAAGAACGCTAGTTCCTGCGGCTTCCGCCCACCTGCAACGGCATTGTCGATAGTAGAGCGTATTTTCTGATAGGGCCTGTCATTGCCCTCCCATGATGCGGTTGTCCATCCCCAAACTGTCGCCCAGTTTCTAGTCCCCGACTTTCGCTGTTGAGCTAGCGCTGTCTGGAACAATAACAGTGTCAAAGCTAGAACAACAGGGATCAAACCCCTAGAGCTAAAAGATTTCATTTTCATTGCCCCACTTCAATTTATTGCCCCACTCCAACATCGCAATTATCGGATCAATGGCCTGGAGTCCCGTCAGCAACCCAGGTCCATGTGCGGACCGCTTCCAGAGCGCCGGATCGTTTGACATTACCAAGAGCAAATACAGGCTGGTTGTTCGCGTCAACGAGAAGTCCTGCCGTATCGAACTGGTAGGCGGCGTATGGCGCAAGAATTTGATGCAGCACGTCGGTTGCTGTCGTGGTGACCAGGTGTGCCTTATCTAACCTTTCTGCATTTCCGCGATGATCTCTTGCGCTCGTTGACGAAAAGTATCCGTCGCAGGTGTTAATTTTAAGTATTGTTGATAGCAAGCCACGGCCTGAGCAGCATCCGCTTTACTCTTGCTATCTTGCCAGTGTTTGTAGAGCACCAGACCAGCAAGTGCGTAGGGCTTTGCCCAGTGCGGCTGGCTTACAGTCAGTTCTCGAATGTATCGACTAGCGAGTTCCCTGTCAGTGGGATTAGAACTGTACAGAAGGTTGCCTGCTGCTTCGTATTTGACATCTATGTCAGAAGGGTTCTGTTTCATGAGGCGCTTACTGACGTTTTGTAGGCGAAGAATGAAAGGACCACTAGCGTGACTTTCGATTAAGAAAATCAGCCGCGCGTACTGATATGTGTGTGGAAAAGGCGCTAAGACAAGGGCTTTGTTTGGCCAGTACAAAATATCTTCGCTGTGAGAGTAAGCCATTTGTTTTGCTGCCACATACGCGGCGTAGGCCCACCGGAATTGTGCTTTGGGGTCATTGGGATTTCGTATGGCAAGCATCTGGTAATACTGCATCAAATCAAGAGGATCTCTACCCGCTTTAGTAGCATGATCAACGGTTGACCGAATTTGTTGATAGGGCGTATCGTCACTACCCCATGATGCTGTAGTCCAATTCCACATTGTTGTCCAGTTAGGTGTTTGCGGCTTCTTTTTTTGAGCATATGCCGCTCTCCCAGGGCATATCGTTAAAGTTATTATAAAACACGATATGATAAAAATTAATCTTCTCATGTAGCTTCTCCTCAATGTTGAAAGATTGGTTTTAGGACTTACGCAGTTGACGGTTTTGGTTCAGAGCGTTCATACTGCGTGTGATGAACGCGCCCAAAGTCTCCGATGTGGACTACATCCAGTTCTTGATCGCCGCCCAGCGGGTTTACACCTGCACC
>JAABUZ0100000463.1_pt1 | contig 100718 bp, 84 predicted proteins | sample 5562091 | NCBI WGS metagenome assembly JAABUZ01 (sample SAMN12813069, study PRJNA571459) | rock metagenome | isolation source: Antarctica rocks | place: Antarctica: Victoria Land, Linnaeus Terrace sud | collected 2015-12-21
TCGGCTTCCGCCTCGGGGCCGATAGCCGCGATGACGAAGATGTCGGCGACGCGGCGGTAGAACGCGCGCCACGGACTGCGACCGGCACGTGGGCGCAGTTCGCGCAGACCGTTGCCCTGGCGCACCATGCTCTGATGCGGGAAGGGGAGTTGGGGGCCAAAGGCCGCCAGCTTGTCGGCGGCGTGGTCGAGCGCCACTCGCTCGGCCGCGGGCATGCCATTGCGTTCACCGGTCGCCTCTTTGAGATAGCGGATCTCCCACACTCTAATAGCATACCAAGGTTGGTATAGGAGCGCGTTGGCGCCGAGCACCGGCGGACAGCGGGCAACCGCGGAATCAGGCAGCAGTGTCGGTCACTCGGGTTTGGCCTCGTGTTGGGCCAGGGTTCGCAGCGCCTCGGCATACATTTCGACCAACTCGGCCAGCCGGTCGAGGTTGGTCAACGTCAGGTGTGCCAGGGTTAGCGCACCGTCGGCGAAAGATCGAAGAAACGCCGCCTCGGCGCGGTTGCCCAGCTCTCGCTCCAGCAGATAGCAGACCTCAGCAAGTACAGTGGTAGGGACGACAAGGGGCCGAGATCAGGTCGGCCGCTCCGAGCGATAAACGCCAACCTGGGCGGGCAGGGCGCCGGCGCAGGAGACTGTTCTATCTGCTGGCTCTGCACGAACTCCAGCACGGCAGCGACTTGACTCTCAGTCAGTCACTGCACTTCGAGGATGAGCCGCACTTTCGTGGTCATGACGCTTCAGTCTAGCTCCGGCCGCCGTTGGAGACCTCGTATTGACGACGCCTCGGCTTCACCTGAGGCGCCCTCTCGTCGTGCCGCTACTACTGAGCAGGGACGATGTTGCCAAGAGGCGCGAAACCGCGTGCTCCCCTGCGGCCCTTCGGGTGACAGCCTTTGGGCTGTTCCCACCGTCGAGTGGCTCCCCTCCTGCCGCGATTTCCCGTTGGTCACATCCAATTCGGGACCATAGCCTCTTACCTGTGGATGTCTTTGCATGTAAGCTGAACATGTCAGAAAGCGCAGTTACTGGACACCGGTAGGGGGAACCTAGCAGGGAACCGCCCAGGGCCGTCGAGTAGAAGCGTCGCACCATGAAAGCGGCCGACGGTCAATCACGCGGTGTGCCGATCGCGCCGCCCCAGTGGTTGATGCGCTCGAGAAGACGAACGGCCAGTACATTTTTGAGGATATGGAGAGTTGGACATGCACTATCGATGGAAGGTCGCGGGCTCGCGCTCGAGACTGGCAAAACAGGGCCTCACCGTCCTCCTCGCAGTGGCACTTCTGGGCGGAATTCAGCCGGCCATAAACACCACGACCGCTCGCGCCGCCGGGACGTGCAGTCCCGTATCGGTGCCTGGCAGCCAGACCGCACCCAGTGGCGCCTTTGACACGGCCTCTAACGTGATAGCCACTTTTGACCATGCGCGCCAGGCCGAGGGATGTAGCGTCGCGCTGAGTATCGATGCAACTAACTTCCCCACGGCCTCCCCACAGATGCAGATTTTGATGCTGTACAACGCTGAACGCCGCGATCGTGGCCTGCCCACGTTGCAGCTCGACTCGACGCTGATGTCGCAGATCGACCTCAATCACAGCCGCGAAATGGCGCAGTACAACTACTTCGCGCACGGGAGCCCCATCAATCAACCGACAGGTGCGTTTGATCGCCTGTTTGTCAATCCTGCCATCAGCGGCCATTGGAGTTCGGTGGGGGAAAATATCGCTGCCGGGTATGCAGAGGCGGCGCGAGCGGTCTACGACTTCATGTATCAGGACGCCGGCGACAGCTGGACCCATCGTGAGAACATCCTGGGCTGGACCGGATCCGCCTTCGGTCAGTTCAACTGGGTCGGCATCGGCCTCACCAGCGGCAGCGGCCAGTACGGCACCTACTATACCACCGATTTTCTGCAGGGCGCTTCATGGAACCCCTACGCGCCGCCGGCCGGCACGGATACCGCGCCGCCGACCCTATCGGCTCCGGTGATTACCTCCGGCTCGGCTGGTGGAACGGTGACAGCTCAAGTGACCAACGTTCAGGATACCGGCGCCGGCGCGGGTGAAGCCGGCGTCACCGGCGTGGTGTTTTACGGGAACACGCTCACCACCAGCAATACGGTGAGCGCGACGCAGAGTTCCACCTATCCCGGTACGTGGAGCGCATCGTTCTCGCTGCCCAGCGGGGCCACGCTCCACGCGGTGGCCGTTGACGGCAGCGGCAACTATCGTGACTGCGTCGCCGGTTCGACCTCGTGCGGCTCGTCAACAGCCACGGCAACCCCAACCTCAACTCCCCAGCCAACTGCCACCGCAACAGCTACGGCAACCCCAACCTCGACTCCCAAGCCAACCGCCACTGTCTCAGCTACGGCAACGCCTACCTCGACACCCAAGCCGACTGCCACTGCCTCAGCTACGGCAACGCCTACCTCAACCCCGGCGCCGACCAGCACGACCCTCTTTAGCACCAGCTTCGAGAGCGGACAGCGGCAGCCATCGTGGACCAGCACCGTCGATGGCTCGGGTGGCGGCCTGGCCCAGGTAACGGGAATCTGCTGCGGCTTGACCGGTCCGGAGATGACAGTGCGGCAGGAGCGAGCGCATACGGGAAGCGTCGCGCTGATGTACTCCGGCTCCGATTCCAGCGGGTCACAGTCGTACGCCTACGACAAAGTCTTCGACCTGACCAGCACGCCAATCACCGTCCAATCGACTACCACTCTCTCCTACTGGATCTTCCCCCAGAGCAGCAGTACCGCTCCGGTACCGGTGAGTGGCAGCAACAGCAGCTGTGTCGCGGTGGACCTGGTCTTTAGCGACGGCTCTACCCTGCGTGACTCGGGCGCGGTCGACCAGAACGGAGTGAGAATGCACCCGGCATACCAGTGCCTGCACCTGGCCCTCGACACCTGGAACCATGTCACCTCGGTGATCGGAACGCGGGTGAGCGGTAAAGCCATCAGCCGCATCAATGTGGGGTACGACCAGCCAGGCAACACCGGCGGGTACCGCGGCTACATCGACGATATCAGTATCACGAAATAAGATGCGTCCCGTCTCGCCAGTGGCGAGACGGGACGGCTTCTCCCAGCGAACGAATCACCTCGCGGGGGGATTGTGCCAATTACGGACCGGCAAGAGAGGTAGTCATCCTCCCTCGCCAGTGCCAGGAGTTCAAGCGCGCGGTCATGCGGCGTCATGCAGAACCTTTCCCTCGGTTAGCGCATGATAGAGGACCGTTCCGCGCAGGTGGGCACGTTCTCGTACGTCATCCGCAGAGTAGACGAGCACGTCGACCGGCACGAGGAGCGAGAGCAGTATACGTTCCAGGCGCATCATCTCCTCGAAGGTATCTTCCACTGTCGAGAGGATTACCAGGAAGTCCAGATCGCTGTCCTTCGTAGAATCTCCCCGTGCGTGGAACCCGAAGAGAATGATCTTCTCTGGATGGACCGCCTCGACGAGCAGGCGCGTGGCGTCATCGATCAGCTTGTCGATCGTCGAAGAAGGGGATTTGTCGATGCGTGTACGCCATCGATCACTCATCTCGTTCAAGGGTCTGTTTCACCTAGAATACGCGCTCGCGAATGTTGAAGGCAGAGCGGCGTACTTCTATAACCGGAGCCTGCGAGGGCGCGAGGCGGTTGGGTATCCACCTGGCGGTACATCCCGTTCTCTTCGCCACGCTGCCTGTGCCTGACTCGTAGAGTTTACCTCAGCTCGCAGCAGTGATGCTCCCAAAAAAAGCAGTCAACTGGCTGCAAAAGTGCTTCCAAATATACGAACGGCTGCAAAGCTGAGCGGCCGTCAGCGAACGAAAATCGGCATTTTACCTGCAACCACGGCCAATCGCGAACCCCGGCGAACACCGTTCACATAATCATCGACTCAATCGGCGTCACCAAGATCTCACTCGCGCCCATCTCCCGCAGTCGTTCGATCACGTCCCAGAACATCTCGGCCCGCACCGCGGCGTGGACCGCCACCCAGTTGGGATCGGCCAGGTCCACGATGGTGGGAGACTTGAGGCCGGGGGTGGTCCGCTGAATCTCGTCTAGCGCTGTGCGCGGCGCGTTCATCATGATGTACTTATAGGATTTAGCCGCGAGCGCTGCCTTGAGACGGATGCACAGGCGGTCGATGGTCTTGGCTTTGGCGGGTTCCGCCAGGGCGGTCTGGTTGGCCACCAGCACCGCCTCGGAAGTGTACACCGTGGCCAGTTCGCGCAGGTCGTTGAGGCGCAGCGTACTGCCGGTCGCGGTCAGCTCGACGATCCCCTGGGCCACGCCCAGAGTGGGGGTGATCTCCACCGAGCCGCTGATGGGAATAATCTCCACCTCGATACCCTGCTGCTCAAAATAGCGGCGGGCCGAATTGGGGTAAGAGGTAGCCATCTTGGCCCCAGCCAGGTCACCGATCCTGTCAAAGGACGATTCGTTTGGCACCGCGATCACCAGCGAGCAGTAGCCGAAGCCCAGCTCCAGCAGCTCATGCACCGGCCGGCCGTACTCCAGCACCAGATTCCGCCCCACGATGCCCAGATCCGCCACCCCGTCGGCCACATATTCAGGGATATCGTCGTCGCGCACAAAGAGCAACTCGAGGTCAAAATTGCGGCAGGCCGCAAACAGCCGCTGCCGGTAACTGTCGAACTCCAGACCCACCGAATGTAGCAGATCGGTGCTCTGCGAACTGAGCCGCCCCTCCTTCTGGAGAGCAAGTTTAACGTTAGCCACCAGTTGTCAGCCATCGGGTAAGAGCTGTCGGCTCAGCACTCCCCTCCCCCCTGGGCGTGAGAGCACTCCCCTCCCCCCTGGAGGGGGAGGGGTCGGGGGAGAAGGGGAAACCGGTCAATCCCACTACAGCCATATCCTCACCAAACTCTGTCAACCCCTCAGCCACCGAAGGGAGGCGAAGCGAAATACGTCTCCCCTAGAGTACGGCTTCAGCCCAATCTCACCCTACCAACATCCCGCGTGACCTGATTCTCAACCAATAGTCCTCGCCCCGTTGTGACAACCGGTCGGATATCGCACAATGGAGCAACACCTCTCGTCCTCCTCTTCTCCCCCAGGTGCAGCATGCGTGTTCAGGCGGTGCGCTGGAAGATCGCTCGGCGTCACCTCAACCATCGGCGACCCCACCGGCTCCGCTGGGCGCTGGCGCTGATCTTCTCCTTGATGTTAGTGCTCTCCGGCGCCACCGGGGCGGCGGGCTATTACTGGGTCTCGCAGCTTCCCTCAGTGAATCGCTTCCACGTCCACTACACCTTTCAGAATGCACGGATCTTCGATGCGCGAGGCGACCTGCTGTACAACATGGCCGATCTCAGTAAGACCGGTGGCCGCCGGGTGGTCGAACCGCTGCAAAATCAGTACGACCAGGGAAATGCCTGCCGCGGGGGCGTGAACCGTATCCCGCTACTGCTCCAGGACGCGACCATTGCCACCGAAGACGCCACCTTTTATAAGAACCCCGGCTTCGACGCCTTGAGCATCCTGCGGGCAGCGTATCAAGACCTGAAATACGGCCACATCGTCTCCGGCGCCAGCACCATCACGCAGCAGATGGTGCGCGCCAATATCCTGAACAACCAGCAGACCTTGAGCCGCAAGGCGCAGGAAGTGGCGCTGGCCTACGAGGTCAGCAAGAAGTTTTCGAAACGCAAGATTCTCTGGTACTACCTGAACAGCGTCCCCTATGGGAATTCGGCGTACGGCGCCCAGGCCGCAGCCGGGGTGTATTTCGGTACATCGGTTTGCCGGCTCGATTCCGCCCAGGCGGCGCTTCTTGCCGGATTGCCGCGCGCTCCCACTGATTACAACCCGGTATTCCATCGCAGCGCCGCACTGGCTCGTATGCGTACCGTCCTGCACCTGATGCGGCTGCACGGCTATCTCCACTATCAATGGCAGATCAACCGCGCCCTGCAGGAGGCTGCCGGCTGGCGCTTCGCCCCGGCCCAGGCGCAGATGCGCTATCCGCAGTTCGTCCACTACGTCGTCGGCCAGATTCAACATCTACCGGCTATCAACGCCCGGCTCTACCACGGCATCGACATCTACACCACCCTCGACCCTCGCCTGCAGAACCTGGCTCAACACACTGTAACCAGGCAGATCGACGGCCTGACGCAGCAACACGTCACCGATGGGGCCTTGATCTCGCTCGATCTGCGTCCCCAACACTACGGCTGGATCCTGGCCATGGTGGGCAGCGCGCACTATCAGGATCGCACCGGCCAGATCAACATGGCCATCACCCCGCGCCAGCCCGGCTCATCAATGAAGCCGTTCAACTATATCTGGGCCTTCCAGTATGGCAAGGTCAGCCCGGCGACCCAGGTGCAGGACAGCCCGATCATGCTGCCCGACCCCAACGATATCCAGCATCACGGCTGGTATCAGCCGACCAACTACGATCATCAGTTCCACGGCACAGTCACGTTGCGCCAGGCGCTGGCCAACTCACTCAACGTGCCGGCAGTCAAGGTGGAGTATTACATCACCAGTCCCAATCACGTGGCCGGGACGGCCTACCGCTACGGCATGAGCAGCCTGTATCGCGACAATCCACACCTGGCCTGCAGCGTCTGCTACGCCCTCACGCTGGGTGGGCTCTCCGGCGGCACGCGCCTGCTCGAGGAGACAGCGGCCTACGGCGTGTTTGCCACCGGCGGCGCCACGGTCCCCCCGGTGGCCATCTGGAAGGTGGTGCAGCGCGGCACCGGCCGCGTGCTCTTCTGCTCGGCCGACTGCCCCCGCGGCGTGCGACCCACTCCCTGGTTGGCCGGCCGACCCCAGCGGGTGCTGGACCCGGCACACGCCTACGAGATGACCGACGTTCTGGCCGATAACAACGCCCGCTGCTCCGCGCAGCTCTGTGAGTTTGGCCTGACCAGTCCGCTGCGGCTCAGCCGCCCGGCGGCGGCCAAGACCGGCACCACCAACGTCTTCTCCGATAACTGGACGGTGGGCTACACACCGCAGCTCGTCACCGGCGTATGGGCGGGCAACGCGGATCGCACGTCCATGATCCACGTGATCGGCATCACCGGCGCCGCCCCGGTCTGGCACGACTACATGGAAGGCGCCTTCAAAGTTCTCCATCTGCCCGTGCAGCCCTTCCGGCCGCCACCGAACACGGCCCGCACCGGAGCCTGCAACCGCTCGGGCGCCACCTGGACCAGCTACGGAGTCAACGACCTGATCGTGGCCCAGCCCGGTACCCCCCTCACCGCCCAGGATCTGCCGATGTGCCGGCTGCCCGAAAAGGGCTTCCTGCCCGTGCCCTGCTCCAAGTACCCCGCCAACCCACCGCCCCCCACCTTTCTCTGCCCGTATAACAGCCCGTACACCTATACCTACACCTATACCTACAGCAATGGAACCACTAGCTCGAGCACGCAGTTCTACCCGCCGGGCTATGCACCGCCGACCAACAACGGGTATAGCAATGGCAATGGTCCGCCGAATAACGGCTATCCCCCAAACCCGGCGCCGGCCCAGCCGCAACCCGTTCAGCTGGCCCCAGTCCAACCGCAGCCCATTCAGCCCGCGCCGGCGCCGCCAGCCGCTCCAGTTCAGCCACCCGCGCCGCCCGGCAACACAACACCGATTCAGCCACCGTAGGGAGGGGAGCTACTACAGGAAACAGCTTCTCCAAAGCACTCCCCTCTCCTGCCGCGACAGGAGAGGGGGCCGGGGGGTGAGGGTGCTGAGGGACCATCAAGTAAAGGAAGGGATACGCGGATGCAGTATGCCGTTATCATGGCCGGCGGTGCGGGGACCCGCCTCTGGCCGGCAGCCCGACGCCATAGCCCCAAACAACTCCAGCGCCTGATCTTCGAGCAGCCACTGATCACCGAAACCGTGCAGCGGCTGGCTCGCGTCTATCCGTTGGAACGCATCCTGGTAGTCACGGCCAGCCGCTACGCCGATCCGATCCGTGAGGCGGTGCCCGATCTCCCCCTGGAGAACGTCATCAGCGAGCCGGTGGGACGCAATACCGCCGCGGCCATCGCGCTGGCCGCCTTTCAGATTGCCCGTGACGACCCCGAGAGCGTCTTCGCCGTCTTTCCCGCCGATCATGTCATTCTCAAGCCCGAGGCGCTGTACCGCGCGCTCAAATTCGCCAATCGCCTGGCCCTAGAGCATCGGGTGGTGGATATCGGGGTACCTCCCTCGCATCCAGAAACCGGCTACGGCTACATCGAGCTGGATGCCCAGATCGCTCAGGAGGATGGACTCGCTGCGCTGGGCGTGCGACGCTTCGTCGAGAAGCCGAACGTTGAGGCTGCGCGGGAGTATCTGGAAGCCGGGAACTACATGTGGAACTCAGGCATGTTCGTCTGGCGAGCATCCGAATTCCTGCGGGCGCTGGAGGAATACCTGCCCGATACCTACCATCGCCTGCGACCGGCCTTCGAGAGCAGTGATTGGGACCAGCTCTCCGAAGCCTATGCCCACCTACAGGACATCTCGGTCGATTACGCCATTATGGAGAGAGCCAGCGACGTGGTCGCCATTCCGGTCGACTTTGGCTGGCGCGACGTGGGCGATTGGGCCGCGCTCTACGACCTGATGGACCACGATGACCACGGCAACGCCACCGACGGCCGGCATGTGACCCTGGACACCGAAAACTGCCTATTGCTATCGCCCAGGAAGCTGATTGCCGCCGTGGGCCTACGAGATCTCATCGTGGTGGACACCGACGACGTACTCCTGCTCATGCCGCGCCACCGCGCCCAGGAAGTGAAACAGGTGCTGGAGCGGTTAAAGGAGGAGGGCCAGGAGGGGTATTTATAACGCACTATGGACGGAAAGACACGCTCCATCCACCCCCGGCGATTCACTGAGTGATCACGGTCCTCAGCCTCAACACGGCGATCGATCGCACCCTCCTGGTACCCGGCTTTCGGCTGGGGCAGGTGCATCGCGCCCAGCAGGCCTGGACGGAGGCGGGCGGTAAGGGGTTAAACGTCGCGCGGGTGGTCCGCCAGTTGGGCGAGTCGGTGCGCGTGCTGGGCTTTGTGGGCGGCGAGGCACAGGGATGTATCGAGGAACGGTGCACCGAACTGGGCATCGAGCAGCGCTGGACCGAGATTGGCGGCGAGAGCCGCACCTGTATGATCGTGGCCGATCCGGAGACGGGCCGGCAAACGGTGGTCAACGAGCAGGGACCGGAGATTCGCGCCGAGGAGGCGGAGCGGCTGCTGGGGACTCTGGAAACCACGCTGGCGGCGGGAGACCTCCTCTCCATCGCCGGCAGTCTGCCACCCGGTCTGCCAGCGGACTTCTACGCAAATGTGATTCGGATCGGGCAACAGGCAGACGCGCGGGTGCTGGTCGACGCCGGGGGCATGACCTTGCGGCTGACACTGAAGGCGCATGCCTGGGCAGCGGCGCCCAATGAGGAGGAGTGCAGCGCGGCGCTGGGCACTGCGCAGACACCGCTCGCCCTGGCACACCGATTGGCGGAGCACTGCGACTACGCGCTGCTGACGCTCGGACCAGCAGGTCTGATCGTGGCGTCGGCTGAAGGAACCTACTGCGTCCAGCCACCAAAGACACCGGCCGTGAACGCGGTGGGATCGGGCGATGCCTTCGTCGCCGGGTTCCTGGTGGGAACGGCGGACGAATTGCCGGCAAATCAGGCGGCAAGGTTGGGCGCCGCCTGCGGCGCTGCCAACGCCGGTCGATTCGAGCAGGGAATCGGGTCTCGCGGCGAGGTGGAGGCGGTACTGGGGCGCGTACGCATGGAGCGGGTGTGAGTGCCGGTCGAGGTCCGACTTGATAGAGTGAGTTATGACACAGAAACGATCAATCGAGCCCAGGGATCTCTACCGCCTGCGTCTTGTTTCCGATCCGCAAATCTCGCCGGATGGCAGCCGTGTGGCCTTTGTCCGCAAGCAATTGGATGAGGAAAAGAACGAGTACGTCAGTAATATCTATGTTGTCGATCGTGAGGGAAGCGTCTCGCAGTTCACCTCCGGCGACAAGGACTCCTCCCCCCGCTGGTCTCCCGATGGCGCCTATCTCGCCTTTCTCTCGGGTCGCAAGGAAGGGGCACAGGTCCATCTGCTTTCCACCAAAGGTGGAGAGAGCATGGCCCTCACCGAGCGCAAGCTGGGAGCGGGTGTGCCGCTCTGGTCGCCGGATAGCACGGCCCTGGTCTTCACTGGGGCCGTGTCCACCGATTCCGAGGAAGACGACGACAAGAAGGACGACAAGGACGACAAAAAGGTTGCCAGGACCAAGATCACCGAGCGGGCTTCCTACAAGTCGGACGGCGCCGGTTACATCGGCAACCGGCGGCGCCATCTCTTCCGGATCGATATCGCCGATCGCACGGTCGAGCAGCTCACCGAGGGTGACTTCCACAACGATAGTGCTGCTTGGTCGCCCGATAGCCAGCAGATCTGCTTTTCCTCCAACCGTCGGGACGATTGGGACATCAATCTGGACAGTGACCTCTATCTGTTGCCACGATCGGGCGGACAGCCGCGTAAAATAACATCCGGTGGCGTCTACTATTCCCCCTCGTTCAGCCCGGACGGCAGCCGTCTGGTGTTCGCCGGATACGAGGATAATCGCGATGTCTTCGCACCCGCCCGCCTCTTCAGCGTCAACCGGGACGGCTCGGACTTCCGCCCGGAACTCGGGGAGTGGGACGGTGAGCTGGGGTATTCCGTCAGCAGCGATGTCATTCAAGCTGATGACGGCTTTAACCTACAGTGGCGTCGGGACGGTATTTACTTCCTGGCGGGCGAACGCAGCACCACCGCCGTCTACCGCATCACCGAATCGGTCGAGCCGATGACGCATGGCCGGCATGTGATCTCGGACTATTCCGTGGCCGACGACGGAACGCTGGTCTACACCTGTTCGAATCTCACCCATCTGCCCGAGATCTATGTCCAGTCCAGCTCGCAGAGTAGCCAACTGACCCATGAGAACGATGAGTTCCTGAATGAGGTGTTGGTCATCCAACCCGAGCGCTTCAGCTTCACCGGCGCCAAGGGTGAGGAAAATGAAGCGTGGCTCATCCCGCCGAGCGGCGCCGAGTCGGGCAAGCATCCGCTCATCGTGTATATCCATGGTGGGCCGCAAACCAACTATGGTGATACCTTTTTCTTCGAGTATCAATTTCTCGCGGGCCAGGGCTTCGGCGTGTTCTACCCGAACATCCACGGGTCGTCCGGGTACGGTCGTGACTACCAGACCAGCATTTGGGGCGATTGGGGAAACCTCGATTTTCAGGACGTGCTGGCCGGCACCGAGGTCGCCGCGTCACGCGACTGGGTCGATCGCAAGCGCATAGGGATCATTGGTGGCAGCTACGGCGGCTACATGACCAACTGGTCAATGTCGCACAGCGATGTCTTTCAGGCAGGTGTGACCGAGCGCTGCGTGGCCAATCTGGTCAGTATGGTAGGCACCTCAGATGGTGGCTGGATTTGGGACCGAGTGTTTGGCACCTTCCCCGAGGAAGACGTCCTCAAGCTCTGGAACATGAGCCCACTCAAGTACGTCAAAGACATCAAGGGACCACTCATGGTCATCCATTCCGAGGGCGACGACCGCACGCCGATCGGACAGGGCGAAGAAATGTTCTTGGCCTTGCGTCGCCTGGGCAAGACCACCAAGTTCCTGCGCTTCCCCGAGGAGAGTCACGGCCTGTCGCGTATCGGCAAGCCCTCCCGCCGCGTGGAGCGCATGGAATACATCCGAGACTGGTTCAGGGAATACTTGTAACACCCTCTCCTCCCTACCCCTTCCTGAAAGAGGTAGGGAGGAGAACAGACGCGGATAAACGTGGGCAGTCTATCCGGCCACCCTAAATTGCGACGACATGACACTCGACCTGGCCATGGCGCAAGAGCACCAATCGTCTGATCTCAGTTCAGACTGCGGTGAGCAGGATGGCGGAGGGGGTGGGATTCGAACCCACGAGACCCTTGCAGGCCTATCCGCTTTCGAGGCGGACGCACTCGACCGGGCTATGCGACCCCTCCCCGCCGAGAGCAATTTTACCATAGCGCCGCCCTATCAGGACGAGCACCGGTGCTGCCCCCAAGGGGCTACTTCTAGGTAGCCAGACCCACCTGGTTAGGGACGCGCGTATGCACGAAGGACTCGATTCGCCCCACAACCTCCTCGACCGAGAGCGTCGTGGTATCGAGCACCAGGTCGAATGGAGAGAAATCTGTCTCTGAAATATCGTAGAGCGCCTGATAGCGTCGATTGTCGCTGGCTTCGCGGCGCAACAGGTTATCAGCCGACCGGGGGTGGTTTTCGCGGGCTTGAACGCGACGGAGCCGCTCCTGCAGCTCACAGGTAAGCCAGACACGGATTGCGGCAATGTCGCGCGGAAAGAGCCAACCGATAGTGCGAGACTCGATCAACACCTGATCATCGTTTCCTGCTTCGATCAGCCGGCGATCGATCTCGCGCTCAGCTTCCTGATCGCGCTCCAGCGACTCCGCCAGATCTTCGAGAGAGATACCGCGCTCCACCGCGAGACAACGAAATATCTGACCGCCATAGACGTAGCGCAAATCGAGATCTGCGGCGATGCGCTTGGCCGCCGTCGTGCTTCCGGTTCCGGACAGCCCACTCAGCAGTATTCGCACCGTCAATCCCCCCGTCGCTTTTATCCATTATTCAGTTGCGGGCAAGGTAGGTCAATGAATGCTCCAACAACTTGGTGTGCCGACAGGAACGCAATCCTGGGCCCCTCTATCACCGCTATACAGCCCGATGTCATGAATTTGAGGTCGATCACACGATATAGATATCGCCCGCGGAGTCGATTTTCATGTCGATGGGAGCCAATGGTGTGGGGGGTGGGCCGGCCACCACCTGAGCGCCATGAGCTGGATCGAAGGTTCCGCCGTGGCAGGGGCAGACCAACAAGCGCTGTTGCGGATCGTACTGCACCGTACAACCGGCGTGCGTGCAAACGGCGTCAAAGGCAAAGAAACTCGACCCTGAGGTATGAACAATGATAGCCGGATCCCCGGTCTTTGGATCCGTGACCGTCCCCGCCGTATTCACCGGCACCTGACTGATATTCCCGATCTTCTTCGCGCCTGCTGGGATGGCTGGATTACTACCCGCGATCGGAGCCGCCGTGGCTCCCGCAGCGGGTGCCGGTGGCACACTAGTGGCCTGTGCCTTCGGCAGCGCACTATTCGCCGGCAACTGACTGGTGGCAGTAGCCCGAGGGTGCAGACCCAGGACAATCAGGCCAAGGGTGACGGCTGACCCAATCAGCGCTTCTCCTCGCGTGAACAGACGCCGATTCGATAGCGCCCCGGCTAGGTCAAGACTGTGTGTGTGATCGAGATCTGCCGACGAGTTGAGCCGGCTCGTCGAGTGGTGCCATCCCGTAAACAGAGAAAAGAGGGGCGCCTGCACTGGCCCGACCCGTCGCGCTGCCACAGTTCGTTGGAGCGGCGCTTCTACCACGGCATCAAGGGCATAGACGCCCGGGCCGGTGATCGCCAGCGTAAGCCAGCACACCACAAAGACGATATCTGAACCAAAAAAGTACGGATATGTCTGCCAGCTCGCTGAGAGGAAGAACCCGAAGCTCAGGGCCAGGCCCACCAATGCAGCCGGTCGAGTGAACAGCCCCAGTAGAATCAGCAGACCGATACTTCCTTCGGTCAGCACAGTGAGCACGCCAACGGCGACCGCATGCTCCATGAGTTGACGCAGGATGACCTTGATCGGTGAACCACGACTGAAGGCCAGTATCTGAGCGCCAATATAGGTCGGCGACCCGGTGTGCAAAAATCCCGGGTCGTTGATCTTCTGGATAGCCGCATACAAGAATGTGATGCCCAGAAACAGTCGAAGTGGGAGGACAGCAAACGCAGGGATAGCACGATCGGAGCGCGCTGTCTGCTGGGCCAGAGGCGTACCAACAGCCTGACGATCCTGTCGTCTCTGCTGCTCGGTTCGATTGCGTCTGGGCACCGGTGATGGAGGCATAGCGAAAACTCCGTACTGCGTACGTGGACGCGTTGTTCCCGCTATTATATCCATAGTGGTTATAACGACCGACGAGTGAGGAAGACATTTGTGACGCGTAAATCCCGACCCGATGATCCCTTTTCACAGTTCACGCCAGCCATGTTCCACATCTTGCTGGTGCTCACCGCGCATGAGTGCCACGGCTACGGCATCATGCAGGAGGTTGCCGCGCAGACGGATGGAGCAATGCGCCTGGGACCGGGTACGCTCTACCGGTCGATCAAGCAGTTGGTCTCCGCCGGTTTGATCGCAGAGTCCGAGGAACGGCCGGATCCGGTGCTCGACGACGAGCGGCGCAGATATTATCGAATTACCGAGCGAGGTCAGCAAGCCGCCCGGCACGAAGCGCAGCGTCTCGAGCAGGTGGTGACGATCGCTCGAACCAGGCGTCTGTTGCAGGGGGAAGGGCACCCCGTGCTGAAGAGAGCAGAATGAACAGTTCAATCTTTGGCAGGTGGTTCCTCTTTGTATCGCCCCGAATCTATAGAAGGCTGTTAATCGCCTATCCCCCGTCATTTCGTCGTGAGTATGGCCGGCAGATGATTCAGGTATTTCACACGGCATGCTGCCATGCGGTGCGGCAGACCAGTGCACGTGAGGTCGTTCACCTATGGCTCCGTACGCTCGGCGATCTCGTCTACTCCGCGGGCGCGGAGCGAATCGTGGTACTGCGTGCACATGATGACCGGATGCAGCGCTACTTCTACCTTGGCGCGGTGCTGCTATCCGGATTCACCGGGTATATCCATCTTTGGGTGGATGCCGATCGTCTGGTCATCCTACTGCTGGTCTCGGGGTGCTTTATATTCGGAACGGTGCGTCCTACTGGCGCCTGGCGTTGGGCGTTGATCGTCGGGCTGGGGATACCCGTAGCGATGGTGATTGGACACGGCATGCCCGCAAGCTCCCTCTCCAGGCGAGATGTCGATCTACCTCTTCCAGCACCACTAATTCCCGCCCTGCTTGGCGCGTATAGCGGAGCATTGGCGCGTCGTCTTGCCCCTCAACTGATGAGAGTTATGAGACCGAATGAAGGACATACGCGCCCATAACTAACTGTGCAATCGACAGCCTATCACCTAGCGTCAGTACTACGGTGATACACAGCCTCGATGCGCCCCGAACTGGATCATCTACCAAATTCCCGCGCGTCATTTTCGCACTCCGTAATTCTTCGGTAATGGTGCCGTAAGATACGTCCCGCGGTGGTAAGACTGGCTCCGCAGAATGGAAAGGGAAGACAACACAACCCATTCCACTGAGGAGAACCCGATTGAACCGATTGAACCGCACTCTCGCCCTGGCCGCCCTCGCCGCCGCCGTGCCCCTCGGCGCTGTCCACGCTGCCCCTGCCGCTGCCCCCAATCACGCAGTCTTGCACGTGGTCACCCCGTACAAAGGGAGGGCTGCCTTTATGCACGTGATGGCCAGCGCCAAACTGAAGCAAATCTCGGGACACGATATCAAGGTGACGCTCACCACCGACAATCTGCCTGCCGCGAGCACGTTTGGCAAGCGCGTTTATGTGCTCTTCGCCTCGGATGGCGCCATGACCGACCGGGTTGGAGCCCTCACCACACACGGCGCCATGGCTGGCACCGCTGGCATAGTCATGATGAGCAAGATCCAGGACTTATACGTGTATGCCGAAGGGTCACCGGCCGCCAAGCATCCCGGCAAGGGCGTGGAAGTCCTCGCCGGCATGATCGGCTAAGACAGTCCGCATTCTCCGCTCTTCGCCCGACGCCGTGTACTACATGCGGCGTCGGGTGTTCATTTCTTCAGCACCTTTTCCTAGACCTATCAACAGTTGGCGTTTTTACCCCTATACAAAGCGTCAATCTTAAGCTAGACTATGTGTGGCGCTCCAGAACGTATACTGCGGGCTCCATGGAACGAGGGAATGGGTGACCAAGAAATATATTTTCTTGCTGGTGGCCTCCATAGTTTTGCTGCTCTCTCTGGGTGCCAACAGGGCGTCAGCCGGACCTTCCAGCCCAACACTTGCTCTACCGGCTAGGGCGGTCCAGCAGGACGCCACCAACACCCCGCTTCCCTGGCAGGCGAGCGGCGTTTCCAGCTCGAGCACTGCGACGCCTCAGACTAAGGCCTCAACCGCAACGCCGACGCCAACCGCAACGCTCGCCGGGACTCAAACTACAACACTGACGCCGACTCCGACCACAACGCCAACTGCAACTGGAACCGCCACAGTAACACCGACGGCAACCAAAACGCTAACACCGACGCCAACGGTAACCTTGACGCCGGTCCTTACCGCGACGCCAACCCTTACTGCTACACCAACCCCCACGGACACGCCCCTTCCACCCGGTGACTTTGCCTTCGGGGCGGTAGGGGACTTCGGCGCCAACAGCAATACGACCGCCACTCTCGATGTCATGGCGCAATCCAAACTAGGCTTTGTGCAGGCCCTGGGGGATCTGAGTTACAACGAGAAGACCGAAGCTGATTGGTGCACGTATGTCCACGGCATCTTCGGCAGTACGTACCCATTCGAGCTACTATCGGGCAACCACGAGAGCGACGGATCCACCTATAGCGGTTTGATCGACAACTTCACGGCCTGTCTGCCCGATCGGTTCGGCACCATACAGGGCACCTACGCGAAGCAGTACTATTACGACTATCCGTCTGCCAAGCCGTTGGTACGGTTCATCATGATCGACCCCGCTCTCAATTTTGCGACGGGGGGGTTCCAGGATTACTCGGTCGGCACGGCGAAGTACAACTGGGTTTCCAGCACGATTGACGCAGCTCGAGCCGCCGGCATCCCCTGGGTGATTGTGGGTATGCACGAGGTCTGCCTCTCCACCGGTGTGAGTGCGTGTCAGATCGGTGAGGACATTAATAATCTGCTGATTCGCAAGAAGGTGGACTTGGTGCTTCAAGGCCACGATCATTCCTACTTCCGCAGCAAGCAGTTGGCGATCAACAGCACCACCTGCCTGAATGTGCCCTCCGACTCGTACAATTCCCCCACCACCAAAGTCGGCTCAGCGAACTTGAACTGCGTGGTCAATGACGGATCCACCGGTAGCTATGTAAAGGGCGCCGGGACCGTGTTTGTGGTCGATGGGTTGGGGGGAACGGCCGATATCAGCCAGGATGGGCAGATTTACACTTGGCGCGGCGATAATGCCTACTTCACCACCTGGATGGGCACCGGGTACCAGCAACGGTACGGCTTCATGAAGTATGTCGTTTCGCCCACCAGCATCAGCGCGCACTTCATCGGCACCACGCCTACCTCCACCTACAGCGACCAGTTCACCCTGACCGCCGCCTCAGGAGGACCAACTGCGTCACGCCTGACCTGGATCAGGGCGCGCCGAGCAGGCAATACGACGATAGTCCACTGGCGATCTCCGGCCACGGGCGTACTGGGATTCAATCTCTTTGGCGCCGGCCACTCGAGACCGCTCAACCGCACTATGATCCAGGCTCGCGGATTACGTCACACCTATGTCGTTGGCGTCCCCGGTACATACCGCTTGATTCAGCTTGAGGTTATTGGCCGTGACGGTCAGCATTGGCGCTACCGTGTCACGGTGAAGTCAACCACTCCCTAGCAGCTTCGGCGACCCGATCGCGGTGGTCCTCCCATCCAATTATCGGCGCGTCAGCTTTGCCGGTATGTCGCCGGGGTCGGAACCTCATGCCGAACGTGCGCTTGATGGTGGGACGAAGACGTCACCGCCGTAGGTTTGCGGCGACGGGCACGCGAACCCGGTCGCCAGAGCGCACCATCGCCACCAGACCGTGTAACAGCATGCCGCGTGCTCCCGCGCAGCGCGTCTGCAGACCACTATCGCCAAACCGCGCCAGCGCCTGCTCAAACTGATCCAGCAGGTCGATAGTCTTATTCAGCAGACTCACCACGTCCCCCTCGCCCAGTTGAACGTGGCCTGTAATGTCCTCGATGGAGGCGCCGCGACACCAGTCCAGCGCCACGCCAAAGAACCAGCCGCTGGGTCCCTGTGCCAACTCGATACCATGGGCCTGCTCCAGCCCGGCAATAGAGCCAAAGGTCTCGATGGCTTGCCGCCGGACGCGGGAAAGATCTCGTGGCAACCGATAGTCGTTGTCGCGTCGCCGGTTGGCATCACAGGCAAACCAGCTCATAGCCTCGGCCAGTTCGGCGGGGGCCAAGCGATCGAAGGCGCCCGCCTCGTACAGCTCGATGAGCACGATTCCTGAGGATGCCACCACTTCTCGCAACCCCCAGGCTTTGCGTGCCAGGCCGTGCTTCCCAATATAGCCTAGCCGGCGCAGCACGGCGCGCACTGCCGCAGCAGTGTCCGACGCTTCCTTCTCACACTCCTGCTGGGCCTCGCGGATAATCCGCTCCAGCCGGTTCATTCCGCGCAGCAGTGCCAGCCGATCCGGCTCGTGGCGCTCGGCCGTCAGCGCCTCGCCTTGCGACGGGTGCGTGCGAACCAGATGCGTCAGACGCTCACGCTCCTCCCGCGCTCGCACGTGGCGCTCGACCACGTGTCTGTTCTTCGGGGTCTTACCGCGTGCGCTCTTAGCTCGCTTCTGCTCCTTCTCGGCTGCCGATAGATCGGCCTGTAAGGCCAGATACTCGCCCAGCAGGTGGTGATCGTCTCCGCCAGCCACATTCGCGTGCTGCCGTAACTCGGCCAGCTCGATCTCCGCCAGGCGCGCCCGGCCGCGCATCTGGAACTGCCGCAGACTGGAACGAACCAGATGGTCGAGCCTGCCATCCTCGCCCTCCATGGCGGAGAGCAGCGTGCTATAGCGCAGCCGGAAGGCGCTCATCACCGGCTGCAGCGGACCACAGACCTGCTGATAGGCGTCCTCAAAGGCATAGAACTTGGCCGGCAGTATCACCACCGTGCCCCGCTGATCGATCCCGCGCCTCCCTGCTCGACCACTCAATTGACTGAAGTCGTTAGGGGTCAGCAGACCACCAAAGGGCCGCGACAGACTGCTGATGACCACAGTTCGAGCCGGCATATTGATGCCGATTGCCAGCGTATCGGTGGCACAGACGATCGAGAGTAACCCTTCCGTAAACAGCCGCTCTACCAGCTCCTTGAGTGGCGGCAGCAGACCGGCATGGTGAAAGCCAACTCCCTCGCGTAGCAGGCTCACCAGCGAGGAGAGCTGTGGCAGCCCGCGATCTTCCACCGGGAGGGTGTCGAGGGTCCAGGCGATAGCCGCTTCGATCGCTGACCGCTGCGTTTGATTGAGCGGCGGGGCGGCTTTGGCGCAGGCCTCCGCCGACCACTCCACATTGGCTCGCGAAAAGGCGAACCAGATCACTGGCAGCAGCTTGGCGCGGCTCATGGCGCGCAAGACATCCGCTGGATGCGGCGAGGGTAAGCGTCCCTCCCGCGGGAACATGGCACCGCGTCTGCCATCACCGCCCCGCACCACGTGCAGCGCGTTCTGCGTGAAGTATAGATGTTCCAGCGGCACTGGTCGCTCGTCGTGACGCACCAGCGAAATCTCGCGATGCGTCTGGGAGATCCAGTCCACGATCTCGTCCGCGTTGGCAATGGTCGCGGAGAGGCAAACTAGCTGCACATGCTGGGGGCAGGCGATAATCGCCTCCTCCCAGACGGTGCCACGCTCCGGATCGGCCAGGTAATGCACCTCATCGAACACCACACAGGTGACCCAATGCAGCGCATCCGGATCCTCCACCAGCATGTTACGTAGCACCTCGGTCGTCATCACCACGATTGGCGCTTCTGGATTCTCACTGCGGTCGCCGGTCAGTAATCCTATCTGGCCGGGGAAGAGCTCTTCCAGATCGCGCCGCTTCTGATTGGAAAGCGCCTTGATGGGGGTGGTGTAAATGGCGCGCGAACCCTGCTCCATAGCGCGCCACAGGGCATACTCCGCCACCAACGTTTTCCCCGAACTGGTCGGGGCGGCCACCATCACCGAGCGATCCGAGCGGATATGGGCCATGGCTTCGATCTGAAATGCGTCAAAGTCGAAGCCAAACAATGCAGAAAACGCCGGCTCGACCGGCGCTGGACGAAGCGTCTCTTGTATCACCCCTAAGCATAACATGTCAATGACAGGCCGCGCCTACGAGATACCACAACGTCGAACCGGGTAGCTTCTCCATACGGAAGCTGCCCGGTTCACCTTGATCGGTGCTGGCGTCCCCGGGCATGGCCGGTCGAAGCCGGCATACCTAGTTGGGGAATGATGTTATGCGGAGATGGAGCGCTGCGTGCCGTTGTTCATCAGCACCTGCAGCGTGTACGGCCCACTGCTCGTCCACGCAGCAGGTGTAGGCGTGCGCCTGGTGTACCGGAATCGGCTGAACATTCAGTCGGTGGGATCCGGCGTAGATGGCGAAGCCGGCGATGCCGGTTCGGACGGCGGTGTTCCCGTGAAAGGTCATCGAGCCGGCGTGGCGCGCTGCTGTGAAGTCAGGTCGGCCAAAGTCATAGTTGGCCAACTGCGAACCGCAGGGCGTAACGTCCGAGTCTTGCGCGGGCGTCTTGGCGACCCAGGCCTTCACGGTGAAGGGGCTGTTGGTGCTGTTAAAGTCCGCCGACAGCAGTCAGTATGTCGCCCGGCTTGCGATCTGGAATCCCGTTCGGCGCCAATTGGTTCAGCTCCATGTCGTAATCGGTGTTGGGGATATTGGTCCGGCCCAGGAATCGGATTCCTTGAACCCGTCCAGGGCCTACCACGATCAGCCAGGGCTGCGACAAACAGAACGCTCCACAGGAGCTGCCCGCGGCCGACGCACTACAGCGCTACGCCCACGTGGCTCAGTGGCAAACAAGACTCTCTTTTTGTCGCAAGCCGTCCGCACATTGACCGCTCGGGGGAACCCGTTATCATGCTTTCGGCTCGTGTTGGTCGGACACCTCTGCATATGTGGTTCGTCCGATCGTCAGCAGGAAGGCGCTGTCCTCAATCGCCTCAACGTCGTGGGGAATGCTCGCCTCGGCCGCCAGGAGTTGTCCGGCAATGAGTTCACTCGTCTGGCCGGCGACGCGCACCCGCAGCCGACCTTCAATCGCCTGAATAGAGATGGGTCCCGAAGCGTGATGCTCCGGCAGGCGCGCGCCAGCCTTGAGCGCCATGAGCATGATCCGCAGGTCCGGCTCCTTGACCAGCGTCATGCCGCTGGGGCCGCCATTCTGGTAGGCCGGCTGCTGCCGCAACTGCTCCAGCTCCGCCTGCAGATCAAACCGCAAGATCGGAGCAGCCATCGCCGGGCCACCATGTTTCGGGCTACGCGACGCTCCATGATCCTCGTGCATTACACTATCTCCTTCGCTCGTTCTCTACAGCACATATCATCCGAAGTTCTCGCGCTTTTCAAGAAGCCAATTCTGCTGCCTGCACAATCGCCACGAAATCATCCGGCTTGAGACTGGCGCCGCCGACCAGAGCGCCGTCGATGCCAGGCTGGGCGAGCAGCTCGGCAGCATTGGCCGCTGTCACGCTGCCGCCGTATTGAATGCGGACCGCCTGAGCGATCTCATCGCTGTACAGGTTGGCCACCACCTGGCGGACAAAGGTGTGCGCCTGGCATGCCTGGTCGGGCGTGGCGGTCTCGCCGGTGCCGATGGCCCACACCGGCTCGTAGGCGATCACCAGGTCCTCCGCTTTCTCGGGTCGCACCCCGATCAGCGACTCATGGAGCTGTGCCTGCAGCACCTGCTCGGTCTGGCCGGCGCGCCGTTCGTCGCCGCTTTCACCAATTGCCAGAATGACGCACAAGCCGTGATGCAGCGCCGCGCGCACCTTGCGGTTTACCATCTCACTGGTCTCGCCCAGCAGACGCCGCCGCTCAGAGTGGCCGACGATCACCCAGTCGCACCCCACGGCCTGGAGCATGGGCGCCGAAACCTCGCCGGTGAAGGCGCCGGCATCCTCCCAGAACACGTCTTGCGCTCCTAGTTGCAGCGTGCTGGCCTCGATCACCCGGTGCACCGTCTCCAGATTGGGGAAAGGCGGACAGAGCACTACCTCGACCGCCATGGTTTCACCCAGTTGTCGCACCAGATCCGCGGCCAGATCGGCCGCGCCCGCCAGCGTGGTATGCATCTTCCAGTTGCCACCAATAATCGGTCGCCGGGTCGAGCCGCCCAATCGGTCTATCATGTCGGCTCCTTACTGGTCGTCGTGCTGTTCGGTCGCCGTCCGCAGTTGCGGCAGGAAGGTGGTCCAGCCGTCGATATGGCCCTGACGATCCTCTTTCTCGCTCGCCAAGTCGCCATAGCCGCTATGCGTCAACGTCAGCCGAGTGCCGCCCAGTGGTGACGGCTCGAGCAGAAGATCGACCTGGCGAGGTGGCAGGTCGTCATGCCCCCAGTTCCAGTCAAAAGTCAGTCGATGGCCCGGTTCAAAGGCGGAGTATGTGCCACGCAAGTGCCAGTCCATCTTTGGCCAACTGAAATGATACCGTCCGCCTACCATCTGGTCGACCTCCGCCTCGGGCGGCCACCAACGACGCAGCAAGTCCGGCTCAATCCAGTACGCGAACAGTGTTCCAGGCGGCACAGCGGGAAACTCCGCTACCATCACAATCGCGTGTCGTTGTGTTGATGTCTGCTCCACCGTCATCTCACTCCACCGCCTCCAGTCGGGCAAAACTCACCAGCAGCTTCTTGGTCACCATGCCGCCGGCCGAGGAAAACTGCACCGAAACTTCTTCGTCATCCGCCGTCATAGTACTGGAGAGGATGACGCCGGTACCGAAGTGCTTGTGCCGCACCCGGTCGCCCGGCTGGAACGCCTGAGAGAGCGCTGCTCCCAATTTTTCCTCGGCAGTGTTCCAGATGTCGATTCGGCTGGCGCGGGGTGGCGTGGTGTACTCGCGCCGCAGATACCTGCGCGGCGACACGCCCATTTCCGACCAGAGCGTCTCCGGAATGTCGGCTAGGAACCGTGAGGGCGGATTGACCAGCGTATTGCCATGGAACATGCGACGCGCCGCATGCACCAGATAGAGGCGTTCCTTGGCGCGGGTGATTCCGACGTAGCACAGCCGCCGCTCCTCCTCCATCTGCTTGGGATCCTCCAGGCTGCGACCGTGCGGAAAGAGATTCTCCTCCATCCCCACCAGAAAAACTACGCGATACTCCAGCCCCTTAGCGGCATGGAGCGTCATCAGCGTCACGCGCGGTCGCCCGTCGTCGATCTCATCAGCATCGCCCAACAGCGACACGTTCTCCAGAAAGTCGCGCAGCCCCTCCATCGGCTCCTCACCAGCGTAGTCGCGGGCCACGGTACGCAACTCCTGGATATTGCTCCAGCGCTCATCGCCCTGATCGGTGCCGTCGCGCAGGTACCCTTCATAACCGATGCGCTGTACCACCTGATCGAGCAACTCCAGCACATTGAGATTCTGCGCCGCCTGCCGCAGTTCGGCCATCGCCGCCGTGAAACCGGCCAGCGCCTTCCGGGCCGCGCTGCCCACGGTCTCGATCTCGCCGACTTGCTCCACTGCCGTCAACAGCGGCACACGACGCTGATCGGCCCAGGCTCGCAGCGCATTCAGCGTGGTCGCCCCGATCTTGCGCGGCGGCACGTTGATCACACGGCGCAGTGTAATTCCGTCATTGGGGTTCTGGAGCAGGCGCAGATAGGCAACCATGTCCCGAATCTCGCGCCGTTCATAGAAGCGCGTGCCTCCCACTAACACATACGGCAGATTAGCCCGAATGAACGCCTCTTCCAGCGCACGCGACTGGGCATTAGTGCGGTACATCACGGCGCACTCACTGGATGCGATATCCTCGCGTCCCACCAACCGGTTGATCTCGTTGGTGACAAAGGAAGCTTCCTCTTCCTCGTTATAGGCATGGAACAGCTGGATCTGCGACCCAGCGGCGCGTTCCGTCCAGAGGCGCTTTGGCTTGCGGCCCACGTTCTGCGAGATCACCCCATAGGCCGCATCCAGAATGTTCTGAGAAGAGCGATAGTTCTGCTCCAGCTTCACCTCCTGAACCTCCGGGTAGTCCCGCTCAAACCCCAGGATGTTGCGGATATCCGCGCCCCGCCATGAGTAGACCGACTGGTCGTCGTCGCCCACCACGAAGAGGTTGTGGTGACGAGAGGCCAGCAGCTTCACCAGCACGTACTGCGCGTGGTTAGTGTCCTGATACTCGTCCACCAGCGTGTGCTGATAGCGCTGAGCGTAGTGTTCCAGACGCGCCGGGAACTGCTGGAGGTATCGAACCGTTTCCATAATCAGATCGTCGAAGTCGAACGCCAAGTTCTGGCGGAGCAGGTCCTGGTACACCGGATAGACCCGCCGCACCATCTCGCCAAAGTAGTTACTATCCACATACTGATCCGGCCCGACCAGTTCGTTCTTGGCGTCTGAGATCGCCCCGAGAATCGCGGTTGGGCTTGCCTTGCTGTCCGTGATGCCGGCGATCTCCATGGCCTGCTTGATCAGCGTCCGCTGGTCGTCGGTATCGTAGATCGTGAAGTTTGGGCGGTGGAAAAATTCTGATTCACGGCGCAGCAGGCGGACACAGAAGGAGTGGAAGGTGCCGATGGTGACCCATTCACCCGGCGTGCCGGCCAGGGCCGCTACCCGCTCCTTCATCTCGCCCGCCGCCTTGTTGGTGAAAGTGACGGCGAGAATGTGGTAGGGGTTGACGCCTCGAACGTCGATCAGATAGGCGATGCGATGCGTCAGCACCCGTGTCTTCCCACTACCCGCCCCGGCCAGCACCAGCATAGGCCCGTCACCATGCGTCACGGCTTCTTTCTGGGGAGCGTTGAGCGGATCAAGGATACGACTGATCTGGCTGCGACTGCCAGGCGGAGAGAAGGAGAGCTGCTCGGGTGCGGTCAAAGAGACTCCAGCGGGAGGTGGGCAAGTGTTCCATATTATAGGGCTGACAAGCACCAGGTGAACGCGCTACTCTTAGGTACAGTTTTGCGTTTTTCACGAAGGTGAGGCTCAATCATGGTTCGGTACCTGCTCCTTGCGATTGCGTTTCTGATATTCCTTTCCGTGGCGGTAGCACTGCTACTCACGGCTGTAGTCACCCTGGTGCTAGCTACCGCGGTTGGCATTCCGCTGTATCTAATGGCACGGCCACACCTGGAGCGTCACGGCCTGGCACAGCGCAAGCAGTTGCCGATGGAGCGATTACAATCTCTCTTTGCCGAAGGCAAGATCGAGATGCATGAATTCGAGCGGCGCGTCGCTCGCCTGATTGCCGTCGAGCACTAGCTCTCCCCCTCCACCCCAGCCCTACGGGCGAAACGTCGGTGTGGGCGTCGGAGCGGGGCCGCTGCCCATCCAGGGACCAGGCGTTTGTGGAGTGGGCGGCGGCGGAGCTGTCGGCGTCGGTCGTGCGGAGCCACGGCCGATAGGCGACGTGCCTGGGGATGCGGGAGTCGCGGTCGGAGGCGGTCCCATCGCGGGGAGGCTGACGATAGTTGTCACTGGAGGCGGCACCATCGCGGGAACGCCGACGGGCATCGCCGTCGGAGGCGGTCCGGGCGCGGGGATAGGGGTTGGGTCAGCCGGGTACGAGAATAGGACCTTTCCGGTACGGGCATCGACCACGATCACCATCTTGCTGTACATAGTGTTGCATCCCGGCGCGGGACACCATGTCATCAGCTTAGCCACCACCAGCCAGGCTTTGAGGTCCTGGTGCAGAGCATCATCTCTCATGCTAATTACCGCCCGCACGATCCCCCTCCGCAGATCGACCTCATCGGCGGTCAATCCCCAGGCCGCCTGCGCAGCCCTTAGGGCCGTCCACGCCGAGACTCGCACCTGGCGTGCCGGCAGTGGTTGGAGAATCATGTTGGATGACGGGGGAATGAGGGATAGGTCACCCGTGCCATGGATGGGAAACACCTTCTCGATGATGCCGATCGACCCCGCCAGCGTCGGTGGATGAGGGAACGCGATCGGCGCAAAGGTAGGCAAGGCACCCGTTGAAGCGCTCGCGCGATTGTAGTCCCCGAGTCGAATACGCATCAGGTGCGCATGTGGGGTTGCCAGGAAGTGATAACCCGTGGCAATAGTGCGGTTTATGCCGATGGCGGAAGCTCCAGTGGCACCGGCCGGCTGCGCTCTGGTCACCGGGGAGGCGGTCATCGTCGCGATGACCACGAGGAGCAGGAGGAGCACGCGGCAGCCACGCTCGATGATTCGTCTGGTGCTTCTCATCGCCCTCACCTCCTGGGTAAACGACCGACGCGTCACCGCTATTTCCCGATGTTCATTAGTAAAAACGAGAAAAGAAGCGCCTTGTGACAGGTGAAATTGACGAGTAGGGTGGTAAGGAGGTTTGCTTTACGTCACCCCGGCGGAGCCGGCGCACCCCTCCCTCACCTACACGCGGCGGCGCGCTCCAGCAGGAGCGTTCGCTCGCGGACGTTACGCGTGAGCGATGCCGCGCGCTCGAACTCCACACGTGCCTCGTCAACGCGACCCAGCTTGGCGAGAAGGTCGCCACGCACGCTCGGCAAGAGGTGGTACGCCTTGAGCGACGGTTCCAAGGTCAGTGCATCGACGAGTTCGAGGCCCGCTGCTGGACCGAAGGCCATCGCGACCGCCACCGCCCGATTCAACTCCACGACGGGTGACGGTGCAAGCTGGGTGAGCGCATCGTAGAGCGCCGCGATGTGCTCCCAGTCTGTTTCTGCTGGCGCATGCGCTCGCGCATGACAGGCGGCGATGGCGGCCTGCAACGCGTACGGACCGAGCGTGCCACCGAACGCCTCGGCACGTTCAAGTGCCGCGAGGCCACGCCGGATAAGGAGGTGATCCCAGCGGGCGCGGTCTTGATCGAGTAATAAAACGGGTTCTCCAGACGGGCCCACTCGGGCGCGCGAACGCGACGCTTGAATCTCCATCAGCGCGACGAGGCCGTGAACCTCCGGCTCCCGTGGGGCGAGTTCGGCCAGGACACGCCCCAGACGAAGCGCATCCTCGCAGAGGGCAGGCCGCATCCAGTCATCCCCGGTGGTCGCCGCATAGCCCTCATTGAAGATAAGGTAGATAACCTCGAGCACCGACGACAGACGGGCGGTGAGTTCTCCGCCGGAGGGGACCTCGAAGGGAACGCGCGCCTCGGCGAGGGTTCGCTTGGCCCGAACGATTCGCTGGGCGATGGTCGGCACCGGGACTAGAAATGCTCGCGCGATTTCCTCGGTAGTCAGCCCTCCGAGTAAACGCAGGGTGAGCGCAACGCGTGCCTCGGTCGAGAGCACCGGATGACACGCCGTGAACACGAGGCGCAGGAGGTCGTCACCGATGTCATCGTCGATCACCGCATCGAGATGCGGCACCGTCATCCCCTGCTGGACCTCGAGCCGGCGACCGAGCTCCTCATGCTTGCGCTCGAGCCGCTGCCTTCGGCGAAACAGGTCGATGGCCTGATGCTTCGCGGTGGCCATGAGCCAGGCGCCCGGGTTGTCCGGAACACCCGACCCCGGCCACTGCTCGAGCACGGCGACAAGCGCGTCCTGCGCCAGTTCCTCGGCAACACCGACATCTCGCACCATCCGCGCTAGGCCGGCAATGAGCCTGGAGGACTCGATCCTCCAGACCGCGTCGATCGCGCGATTGGTCTCGGAAGCCGAGGTCACCGCGCGACTACCGCTTCGCGTCTTCTGTCATCTGCTCGCCCATGGCCTTCTCCGCCTCCCTGAGTTCCGGAGTGAGTGCCTCACCGAAATCAGACGCCTCGAACACCTGGCGTATCTCGATTTCCGCCTCGCCGTCGAGGGGATTGGGGCAGCGCTTCACCCATTCAATCGCCTCGTCCTTCGACCGCACCTGGATCAGCCAGAAGCCCGCAATCAGCTCCTTGGTCTCGGCGAAAGGGCCATCAAGGACGGTCCGCGTCGCTCCCAAGAACTTGACGCGCGCGCCCTTCGAACTCGGTTGGAGCCCTTCGGCTGCGAGCAACACGCCGGCCTTCACCAACGCTTCGTTGAACTTCCCCATCTCGGTCAGCAGCTCCTCGCTGGGGAGAATGCCCGCCTCGGTGTTCTTATCGCTCTTGAGCAGGATCATGAATCGCATTGCCGTCTCTCCTTGTGATGTCGGATGTGAAGCGAGAGTCCCGGGCGATCTCGACCGACTGAACCCTGCCTCTACTACTACGTCGAACGAGCGGCAGCGAAATCGACAGATTCAGGTTTTTTTCTTGGAGGTATTTGAGGCGTTCAATGCATTTTCTAAGGGTGAACCCTGTTACATCAAGCGTCTAACACCGTTACTTTGGTGGAGCAGTGCAACGAGAGGAACGAATGAGCCTGGCAAGCGCGGAGGAGTGCCTGGAAGCAGAGATCGAGCGCGGGCGCGTTGATGACCAACTCGTTGCCCTGATAGACCGCCACGAAACACGCTTGTATCGTTTTCTTATCGCACTCCTTGGAAACACCGATGCCGCTCATGACTGCGCCCAGGATACCTTTGTTCGTGCCTACGACAACCTGCGTAAAGGCAAGCCGGTGACCGCTGCCTGGCTCTATACCGTTGCCCGCAACCGGGCGATGGATGAGTTCCGCCACCGTCAACGCGAGCATCCGAATACGGACGCGCTTGAGGAGTTTCCAATGAGCGGGGGAATCGATACCGTGGTTATCCGCGATGCCTTTGCCCAATTGTCGCCGGACGACCGCACCGTGCTCTATCTGGTGGCCATCGAGGGACACACACCGGACGAGGCAGCCAACCTACTGGGAATCAGCTCGACGGCGGCGCGCATGCGCGTCTCACGAGCCCGTCAGCGTCTCCGCTTGCTCTATGGATCACGCCCATGAAGCATCAGCGATTCATCGATCTGCTGGCGATTCGGGACTTTCTCTCGCCAGGGGAGGCGGAGATGTTGGACGCCCATCTGCAAGCGTGTCCCGCCTGCCGCCAAATCGCGGCCGACTTTGCCCGGCAGAACACCGACCTCCGGCTGCTGCAGTTTCCTGACCCGCCTTCGTCCCTCAAGGCCGACGTGCTACGCCACATCAGCCAGATACGTGGCCGCCGTTTCTGGGAGCTGCCCCGTTTCTTCCTGATGCTTGCGCCGGCCGCTCTGGCGCTCCTGCTGGTCGCCGCGTTCGCACTGCGCAGCCATGGCTCGAGTGGTCTCGATCGCGCCGCGGCCGGTGCTTCCGCCACGCCGACTGCCACCGTCGTCGAACGCCTCCACCCCACCTCGTCTCCCGGTCCGCTCGTCAGCCCCACTTCATCTTCCCATCCGGTCGCCAGTCCGACACCCTCTGCGGTCCGCCCCTTGCCAATCCGGCCGAGTTACAGTACTCCTCATCCCATTCCAGCACCCGTTCAGCCAACTCCCCTGTCGTCCCCGGTTGCCCAGACTGTCCCGACACCAGCACCGAATCTCGTTCCCAAAAGCGGCCTGTCACCCAGCCAACGCACTGTCCCCACCCCGGGCCCGCATCTCGTGCCACTGCCCGCTGCAGCGAAAACGCCTGTCCCGACTAGAAAGACCGTAGCTCCGCCTGCGCCGCGCAATCCCGCCACGCCCGGCACAGTTCCCCAGGTCGAGGCCGGAGGAGGGCCACAGCCACCCGTGGCGGGTGGAGGAGGCCCCACGGCTGGAGGGGGACCGGCTGGTCGCCCCATTACCGGTCCGCCGAACGGACCGTCGGCCCCCGCTCCGCAGCCGCCTTCGCCTGCCCGACCGATCAGCACCGCGGCGCTTCACCCCACGCCGCCTCCAGTGCCGGTGGCCACGTTGCCTGCCGCGCCCGTGGCGCCAGCGGCGTCCCCTACCTCACTACCACTGCCCGGCTTCTTCGTGCCGGGGACACCTCCCACCATACCGATACCACCGGGTCCTCGCCCGACTCCGAGCCCGCTGCCTACGTTGACCCCTTAACTGGTCGCATTGTTGAATGGACAGCAAAAAAACCCTCTACCACCGTCCCCCATCAGGGCACGATGAAGCGGAAGATCCATGGGCCACCCTTCGCTGGCGTTGAACCAGGCGGAGGGGTGACGCCGGGCGGCAGGCGCAATGGCGGCATTGGCTTGACGACGAGCGTCCAATCCCCGTGCTTCTCCATAAGATCAGTGAAGAAGCTGTAAACCGTCATGCCATGCCAGCGCCACTGTGTAGCCGCATCGATTGACTCTCCATCAGCCGTCGACAGGATGCCGAACGTGTTGGGCTCCGGTCCGCCGACGTACAGGCGCGTTTCCGTCGGCGAAATTACCACGCGCGCGAGTGTCGCCGTGACGCCACCTGCCTGTATCTGCTGCTGCGGACGCACCTCCCTCCCCTGTACGAAAGCAACGGTCACGTCAAATGTGATCGGTCCGTAGGTGCGAACGATTTGCATCCAAGGGTCTTGCTCGCCGACCGGCCGCGCGATGGCGACAGAGCCGAACGCTCCGGCGGGGGGGAGTCCGGGGAACTCCTGGCGAGATGATTGCCCCGGGTCCGGCGGCGCGTGTAGCTGCTCCATGGCCTCGATCCACGGCACCGTCAGGTGGAGACCCACCCCTCGTAAATGGCCGGTGATCGTGGCCGCATCGAACCCCTGGAGGGTTGTCTCTGGCTCCGTTGGGTCGACATCTCCGACTAGACTCCGCTCCGGCAGGACGGTCCCCTGTCCATTCGTCACCGTCAGATTCGTGGACATGTTCCAGAGACGTCGGCCCGCCGTGGGGGGCCGGATGCTGTACGCGATGAGGACACGGTTCGGGTCGACGTAGACGCGCTTGATTGTCATGGTGTAGCCACCCAGCCGTTGGGACAGATTGACTTCCCGCCCGAGATGCTGCTGGATGACGGTATCCGCCCCGCCGAGATGGAAGACACGACTGAGGACGGGTACAGCAGCATAGGTGGCGCCGCCGAGCATCGCCGTGCCTAGCATGGCAAGGACTACAAAGGTAAGTGAGTAGCGTCGGCGGAACACGAACCGAGCAGACTTTGTCGGGCGAGAACCACTGCTGAATCTTGCCGCCTGCTCCTGCAGCGCATGCATGATTCGCAGATCGCTGCGAGCCGGCAAGCTGGATGCTCGCGACGCCTCACCCATCCGCTCCAGATCGCCCATGAGGTGCTCTAACCGGCTATCTGCGCCATCCGCCGGCATCTCGGGACATCCTTCTCTAGACATGGTCATGGTACTGCTCCTTGAGCGCTTGCAGCGTACGGCTCATCTGCTTCTTGGTGGCGCCCTCGCTCTTGCCGATCACGGCGCCGATCTCCGCCATGCTGAGTCCCGCGACGAAGCGCAGCACCAAGAGTTCGCGCCGGCTCTGATCGATGGTGCTGAAGACCGCGGCGAGCTGTGCCAGTGACTCATCGTGTATTACCCGTGCATCGAGGCCGTCCTGCGGTGCCTGCCGTAACACCTCCGGCAGCAGGTCCCAGGGGACCGTTGCCCGCCGGTTCCGATGGTAGTTGCTTGACGCGTGCCGAGCGATGCCGAAGAGCCACCCGACAAAGGATCCTTTCTTCGCGTTGTACTGTGGCAGTCGCTCCAGCGCCTGCAGGAAGATCTGCTGGAGCAGATCGGCCGCGTCCTCCGCATTGCTGGTCCGTGTCCTCAGATACCAGTAGATCCGATCACGGTACCGCTCATAGAGGGGACCAAATGCGGCTGGATTCGCGCACGCGCCCTGAATCAGCGCAAGCTCGTCCTGTGTCGGATTCCAGTCGGACGGGTGAGCCACCGCTATGGCCTCACCCATCGTGCTGTCCTGGCGGACAACGGTCCATTACTCTCTCCTGATTCCCGGCTGGCCCTCGTGATCATGCCACTCACTACTACACGGAAGCTGGGAAAAGGTGACACCTCTCGGTGATCCAGAAGGAGGACTCACCAAAATTAAACCCACACGTACCGCAGAAGATCACAGTTCGTTTCGCATCGGCGCGCGGCACCGGGTATAAAGCACCATACAGGGGAAGAGCACACCTATCCCGCGAGCAAGGAGCGCAGATGGAACCCAACGAAGCCATGGAGCAACACCAGAAAAACGAGGAGGCGAGCGAGGCCGCGGAACATGGCCGGCCCTATGCTCGAGCCGCGGCGGTGCTGATCGCCATACTGGCCGCGGTACTCGCCATTGCCACCGGAGTGGGAAATGGCGCCACCACCGATGTGATTCTGGCTCAGTCCAAGGCTGCCGATACGTACAACGAGTATCAGGCAAACTCCTTCAAAAAGCACATCAATACCAACGACGCACAATTGCTGCGGCTGCTTTCCGCGGGGAGTTCCGCGCGCCCCGCCGCCATGCGCGCCGCGGCCGTCCTTGACCGGGAAGTGGCCAAGAAGTACGGGCCAAACCAACAATTGCTCTTGCCGCGCGCCATGGAGTACGAGCGAGAGCGAGACAAGGCCGAGGACCGACACCACACGATGCAGTTTGCCGAGGGCTCCCTCCAGCTGGCCATCGTGCTCAGTTCGGTGTCGATTGTGGTTGGCATCCGGGCGCTTCTCTGGGTTGGCGGCGCCATCGGCTTGCTGGGTCTGGCCCTCACCCTCGATGGCATCTTCGCCCTCGCCAAGCTACCGTTCTAGCAATCCATCATTTCATGCGCGTCGCCCTCTTCATCACCTGCTTCAATGACACGCTCTTTCCAGACACGGGAAAGGCGGTGGTGCTGCTGTTGGAACGACTTGGTCATCAGGTCGACTTCCCGCTGGAGCAGACCTGCTGTGGACAGATGCACTTCAACACCGGTTACCAGCGCGAGGCGTTGCCCCTGGCCCGGCGCTTCGTTGAGGTGTTCAGCGGATACGAGGCCATTGTCTCCCCCTCCGCCTCCTGCGTCGGCATGGTACGCGAGCTCTATCCACGACTAGCTGAGATCAGCGGCGACTCTCGACTCATCGCAAACGTCACCCAGTTACGCCCACGTGTTTGGGAGCTATCCGAATTCCTTGTGAAGCGGCTGGGCCTGGAGGACGTGGGAGCCTACTATCCGCATCGCGTCACCTATCATCCCACCTGCCACTCGCTGCGCATGCTGCGGGTGGGCGATGCCCCGCTTCGGCTGCTACGGCGGGTGCGCGGCATCGACCTGGTCGAGCTGCCGGCCGCGGAGGAGTGCTGCGGCTTCGGCGGCACCTTCGCCATCAAAAACCCGGACGTCTCCATCGCCATGTTGACTGACAAGGTCCGGCATATACTGGATACCGAAGCCGAGATGTGCGCCGCGGGCGACAACTCCTGCCTGATGCACATCGGCGGCGCCCTGCACCGTCAGCGGACCGGCGTCGGCGCCATTCACCTGGCGGAGATTCTGGCCGCAACCGAGGGCGAGGCGTGAGCGTTCCCTTTGATCAGGCTGCCAAAGTGGCTCTGGCCAACACCCAGTTGCGCCGTAATCTGGCTACAGCTACCCGCACCATTCGGGACAAACGGGCTCACGTGGTTGGGGAGCTGCCGGACTGGCCTGAGCTGCGTGAGGCAGGGCGCCGTATAAAGGACCGGACCATGCGCCACCTGGACCGCTACCTACTGGAGTTTGAGGCCTCGGTTGAGCGGGCGGGCGGCCAGGTACACTGGGCGCGGGACGCCGCCGAGGCCAACCAGATCATCGGCGATCTGCTGGCCGGCCACGGGATCGCTGAGGTGGTCAAGGTGAAATCGATCACGTCGGATGAGATCGGCCTGAACCAGGCGCTAGCGGCACGCGGCATCAGCGCCATCGAGACCGACCTGGCCGAGTTGATCGTCCAGCTTGCCAACGAGACCTCGTCGCATATCCTGGTCCCCGCTATCCACAAGAACCGCGCGGAAATCCGAGAACTCTTCCTGCGCAGCCTGGAGGTCGACGACCTCTCCGACGAACCGGAGGCGCTGACGGAAGCGGCCCGACTGCATCTGCGCCGCGCCTTTCTGCGCGCCCGCGCCGGCATCAGCGGCGCCAATTTTGGCGTGGCCGAGACCGGCACGGTCTGTGTGGTCGAGTCGGAGGGCAACGGCCGCATGTGTACCACGCTGCCGGAGATGTTAATTACGCTGATGGGCATCGAGAAGGTGATCCCCACCTGGCAGGATCTCGAGGTTTTTCTGCAGTTGCTACCCCGCTCCTCCACTGGTGAGCGCATGAATCCCTACACCTCGCTCTGGAGCGGCGTGCGCCCCGGCGATGGCCCGCGCGAGTTCCATCTGGTCCTGCTCGACAACGGGCGAACCAAGGTGCTGCAAGACCAGATCGGCCGGCAGACGCTCCACTGCATCCGGTGCAGCGCCTGCCTCAACGTCTGCCCAGTCTACGAGCGCACCGGTGGGCATGCCTACGGGTCCGTCTACCCCGGTCCCATCGGCGCCATACTCACCCCGCAGCTGTCCGGTGTGGACCAGTACGGATCGCTCCCCTACGCGTCCTCCCTGTGCGGAGCCTGTTACGACGTCTGCCCAGTCAAGATCAATATCCCCGAGGTGCTGATTCATCTGCGTGGCCGCGTGGTGCGGCGCCAGCAGGGGAGCGTGCGAGGCCGGCTGGACGCGGAGAACCTGACCATGCAGGCCATGGCCCGCATCTTCGCCGACCGCCAGCGCTATGAGCGTGCCCAACGCCTGGCCCAGGTGGGTCAGTGGCCATTCTCGCGCGGCGGCAGCATCAACTGGCTGCCCGGCAAGCTCTCCGGCTGGACCACCATGCGTGACCTCCAGCCACTTCCCCGCCAAACCTTCCGTCAGTGGTGGCAGGAGCGAGCATGAGCGCAGCGCGAAAAGAGATGCTTCAGTGCATCCGGGATTCGCTGAAGGACGTGCCGAGTGGAGAGCGGGCTGACAATACGCCGCTGGAACGCCACTACCGCCGGCAGGACGATTCGCCCCATGCAGCCATCGTCGAGCGCTTCGCCGAGCGCGTGACCGAGTATCGAGCCATCGTTCATCGAGTCGCCACCACGCAGGTTCCCGCCGCCATCACTGCCGCCCTGCAGCGACGCGGCGTGCAACGGTTGGCCGCGCCCCTAGACATACCACCAGAGTGGCCGCCGGCAAACCTGGAAGTTCTGTTGGACCACGACCTGAGCACCGAGCAACTCAACGCAGTCGACGGAGTGCTAACGGGCTGTGCCCTCGGCATCGCCCTCACCGGCACCATCGTCCTCGATAGCGGTCCAATGCAGGGCCGTCGCGCCCTCACCCTGCTACCCGACTACCACCTGTGTGTCATCCGAGCCGATCAGATTGTCGCGACCGTTCCGGAAGGCATCGAGCATCTCCACGCCGCCGCCCGCGAGGGCAGCCCCATCACCTTGATATCCGGCCCTTCAGCGACCTCCGATATCGAGTTAAATCGAGTTGAGGGCGTGCACGGTCCACGCACGCTGGAGGTGCTGCTTGTGGAAACTGTCGACTAATTATCTCTATCCCTTGACGCCCGAGCTAGAGATGCCCTCGATGAAGTACCGCTGGGCGAAGATATAGATGATGAGGATCGGGATGATCACGATCATCGAGCCGGCCATAACCTGCGGCCAGTAGGTCGTGAACTGAAACGAGTAGTGTTGCAGGCCCACTGGTAAGGTGAGCATCTTGTCCGAACTCGCGATGAAGCTCGGCATCAGGAAGGAATCCCAGTTACCCTGAAACTGCAGGATGCCCAGGGTGGCCAGGGCTGGTTTCGAGAGAGGGAGCGCGATTCGCCAGTAGATGCCGAATCGCCCCAGGCCATCGACCCGCGCCGCCTCTTCCAGCTCGACCGGCAGGGACATGAAGAACTGGCGCATCAGGAAGATTCCGAAGGCGGAAACCATAAAGGGCACGGTCAATCCTTGATAGCTGTCGATCCAGGAGCCGCCGGGCATCTTGACCAGGATGATATAGAGCGGGAGGAGCGTCATGGCGGCGGGCACCATCATCGTGCCCAGCACCATGAAGAACAGAATGTTTCGGCCCGGGAAACGGAGGCGAGCGAAGGCGTACCCGGCCAGTGAGTCAAAGAAGAGATTGCCGACACAGACCAGGGCGGCAACCACGATGCTATTGACAAACCAGCGGGGAAAGCTACCGGCAGAGAGCACCCCGAAAGGACCGGTAAGCGACCATCGGAGTATGGAACACCGATGAGAGCCAGGAGGATTCGTCATGTATGCTGCCGAGGACCAAGAGCCAGTGCAAGTGGCCGACAGGCTACGGGAGCGGTTGCTCCACTTTTTGTAGCCGCTGTTGGAGCGGTTGGATGCGAACATCGATCGTCGCCTGGTGCGAACCTTGGTCCGGATCATTGACGCGATTATCCGGGTCCGCAATCGGCCACACGGCTTACTGCTGAGAGATGAAGCTCGGTCACAAGAGAATCTTGTAGACTGCCAAAGAGGCTTTCGATTCGTACCTTGGCTTGTGGTGATCGAGCAGGAATTGAGGTAATCTCCAACTCCTGCAACGCTCGCTCAACGTGCGTCGGCTCGTGACGGCGCCCGGCAAGCTCCAACCTCAAGGCGATTCCCCTGTTGTTCTGAGCCAAAGATCATGGGACGGTCATGGTACACCGCAAGTAGGTGGCCTGAAGTCAGCACGATCCCCCGTAATAACGCGAGATAGCCGGCACTGTCTTCTGCCTGCCGAAACACGCCACTCACTACTCGACCGGTTGCATCATCAATCGCGGCAAGCAGACACGGGCGTGGCCGTCGTCCTTGCAGCCAGTCATGAGGACTGCCGTCGATCTGAACTAGCATCCCTTCTTGGGGATACGGCTCCCGCCTGCTGCGGTGTCGGGGTACGCGTCGGATGCGTGGACTGCCGATCTGCGCCTCTGCCAGGACCCACCGTATCGTTGAGGGGGAGAGGACGATACCCTTGCACCCTGCCAAGAGATCGGTGAGGTGTACCCGGTTGATCCCAGGATACTCCCCACCAGCCAGTGCTACCACCTGCTCTTGTAGCTCACGCTTCACCGTATGGGCTGGTTGTCGTCCTCCATTCCCGTGTGCCAGTGCTGTGCCCCCCCTGTCGATAAGCCACCACCAGCCGCTGTACATGTCGCTCCGACATCCCCAGCAGCCGCGCCGCTTCAGCCTGTGTTTGCCCAAACGGGTGCATTTAGCCGGATGCAGCATTCCCGGGCCGTCTGCCCACCCCGTGCTCGGCACACGTTAGACATCCAGTGCGGATGGTTGTAGAGTATGGACCGTGTTTTCCTTCTGCCCGACCTCGGTTGAGACGACGACCGACACCTCCTGGTGAGCTACCACGTCAAGTTCACCGTTCGACCAGTGAAAATCAAATACGCCGGTCCCCGTGCGCACCTCTTGGAGATGTGCCTCGGGTAGACATCACGAGCAGACGGTGAATATCAGGAGTCGGAAGCCATGATACGAGTGAAAGAGACGACGATAGCACCTCCGGTGTGATGGTAAAACATAACAATTGACCGGCAGAGGTCAATGTCCTATAATAGAGCTAACCGAAACGTTTCGGTTAGCGGCGCCGTAGCCTATCGCAGAGAGGATTCAGGCCCATGGCTACCATCAAGGACGTGGCTCGCGAGGTCGGGTGTTCGGTCACCACTGTGTCGCGTGCGTTGAATGGGCATGACGACGTATCCGAGGCGACGGGCCAACGAATCCAGGAGGTTGCTCGCCAGCTGGATTATTATCCCAACGCCGTTGCCCGCAGTTTGCAAAACCAGCGAGCCGGAGCGATTGGGCTGCTGGTACCGCGGATCCTGCACCGCACCTACGATACCTTCTGGCTCGAATTCATCGGCGGTATGGCCTCTGCCTGTTCCGCTCACGGCATAGACCTCGTGCTCTCCGCCATAGAGAGCCACCCCGGTACCAGCGCTGGATTTCTCCGACTGGTGCGAAGTGGACGGGTCGACGGCGTGGTCATCTGCGACGTGCTGCGTTCCGATCCGCGGGTCGGTTATTTGCAGAAGCACCGCATGCCGTTCGTAGCCTTCGGTCGAACGCGCAGTGAACAGGGTTATCCCTACATCGATGTGGACGGTGCGGCGGGGATCGGAATGGCGGTCGATCGGCTGGTGGCCTACGGCCATCGCCGTATCGCGTTCCTAGGCCTCGATCCCGATTTTGGCTTTTCGTACTTCCGGCTCGCCGGGTTCCGCAATGCCATGGTGCAGCACCGACTGCCGGTTCGGGACGAGGATATATGTGAAGGTTTGTCGGAATCGACTGCGCCGGAGCGAATCGCTCGGTTACTCACCGGCGTAGAGCGCCCCACGGCGTTGGTGGCTGCGGCCGATTTCCTGGCGATGGCTGCCTTGCGGGAGGCGCACGCACTGGAGTTGGCGGTGCCCGGTGACCTCTCACTGGTGGTGTTCGACGACAATTCAATGGTGCAGCACACGGACCCGCCATTGACCGCCATCAGCCAGCCAAACCGCCGCCTCGGTGAAGAGGTGGCAGGGATGCTCCTCGACCGCCTATCCGCGCCCGATGGGCCGGTGGTGCAGCGCCTGGTGGTGCCCACCTTGATCAATCGGGAATCGGTCGCTAGGTTGACAGTAATCGACCTTGCTACAGCGGCTGGGTAGGAGAACATAGAAGTATGTACATGTCCATGTCGTTGCATTCCTCATATCCCAAACGTTTCAGTAGAGGGAGAGGACTGACATGGTGCGTCCGGCTCGATGGATCCCTGCTCCCCGGTCGAATCGCCAGGGTTCTTGCGTGCGAGCTTGTGTGGTCACAGATAAGAAGATGTGACGAGCGTAAAGGCAGAGTTCGGTGGAGCTTGTAAGAGTACGAGGGAGGTGGGAGAGCGAGAGCGTTGCATACGACCGGCAATCGTTCATGCCTGGCATTGTTTCAGGCGCGCGACAATGTCCGTCGCGATTTTTATGGAGGAACACGTGAGACGAGTTAGAGACCTGCGGTCATTGGTGGCCGTACTGTTGGTAATCGGCGTTACCTGGCAAGTCATGCCAACCCAGGCGTCGTCGCTCCAGAAGAGCCACGTCAACGCGGGGGGCCAGGTGCGGTTCGCGTACTTCGGCGGCCCTGATACCAAGAAATTGATTGACAAGATTCTGCCCTCGTTCTACAAGGCCAACAAGGGCGTCACCGTTGCGTTGGAGCCGTTTCCGGATTCACGCGTAAAAGCGGTGACAGAAATTGCCGCCGGTACCGGGCCGGACGTATTCATGCTCGGTGATGGCGATACCCTCTGGTACACAGATAAGGGCGCGCTGGCCAACTTGATGCCCTTCATCAAGAAGGATAAGTTCGATCTGAAGGGCTATATCAAGGGCACGTTGACCATTGGTCAGCACAAGGGTGGGCTGTACGCTCTGCCCAAGGACTACTCCCCCCTCGCGGTGTACTACAACAAGGACATGTTCAAGGCGGCAGGAGTTCCAACTCCTTCAGCGCACTGGACCTGGACCGAGTTCCGTCGCGATGCCCTCAAGCTCACCAACGGTGGAGTGTACGGCGCGGCCCTGCCCGGCGACTGGCCCCGCGCGGTGGACGCCGTTGTTCGATCGCTGGGCGGTAAGCTCGACAATTCGAATGGCACCAAAGTGGTTGGGTACATGGACAGTGGCGCCACGGTCAAGGCGGTTCAGTTCTGGCTCGATCTGTTCCTGAAAGACAAGGTCGCACCAACTCCGGCTCAGGCCAGCTCACTGGGATCGGGCGATCTTTTCGCTTCCCAGAAAGCAGCCATGAACCTTACGGGCATCTGGCCCTCGTTGGGGGCCACGGGGTATCCCAAGACATTGTCGTTCAAGTGGGGCGTGGCACCTTTCCCAACCGGGAAAGATTCCAAACACGTGAACACGATTTGTTGGGCCGGGTTCGGCATGAGTAAGACGGCGAAAAACAAGAACGCCTCTTGGGGCCTAATCAAGGCCATGGCTGGACCGGTTGGGGATAACGTGTGGGGCACAGTGAACGGCCTGCCGTCCCTGAAAGTCGTAGCAAAGAAGAACAATGTCTACAAGAATCCGGTTGCAGGGACGTTCCTGCGCGAGGTTCGCTTCGCCGAATTCCCATCGGACATCAATGGCCCCGCCGCACCACAGGGTGTCGGTGATGTGTTCAATGAAGCGCTGAAACTCCTGCTCAACACCCCGAACGCCGGGTCCACGCAGCAGGTCCTCAACATTGAGGCGCAAAAGGGCCAGAAGGCCTTAGACGCCTACTACGGAAGGTAAGGACCTCTCATGGCTCGCGCGTTAGCACTACTACGGCGACGCGGGCGAGTTCGATCAAGTAGCCGTGAGCGCCGTGAGGCGCTCACGTTCTACCTGCTCGTCAGCCCATTCATCATTGGTTTCCTTGGGTTAACACTCATTCCGATGCTGGGCTCGGTGGGACTTAGCCTTACTTCCTGGGACTTCGCCCATCAGCCCAACTGGGTCGGCTTGAAGAACTACCAGAATCTACTGTCGGACCCGGACTTCATTCAAGGCATCAAGGTCTCCCTCAGTTTCGCCATCATGGCCCTTCCGATCGGTTTGATTGTGTCTCTGGCGCTGGCCATGCTAATGAATCGCGACATCCGCGGAGTTAACGTGTTCCGCGCCATCTATTACATGCCGTCTCTGCTGGCAGGCTTCTCCGTGGCCGCGCTCTGGATCTGGGTTTTCGATATGCAGCACGGCATCTTGAACAACATCCTGGCCAGCATTGGTCTGCCACGGATCGGCTGGCTAACAGATCCTGCCTGGGCACTCAAGTCCTTCGTCATCATGAGCCTGTGGGGCGTGGGCAATACAATCCTGATCTACCTGGCTGGATTAAAGGGAATCCCTCAGCAACTGTACGAAGCTGCTGCCATCGATGGAGCCGGCTGGTGGCCCCGTTTGCGTAATGTGACGCTGCCGATGCTCTCTCCCACGATTTTCTTCAATCTGGTGACCAGTATGATCGGCGTGTTTCAGTACTTCGATCAGAGCTATGTCATGACCAGCGGCGGACCGCCAATCATTCAGGGTAACCACATCGTCGGTACGACGCGCTTTTACATGTTGAAGCTGTACGGCGATGCGTTTGGTGCCAGTCGGTTCGGCTATGCAGCGGCTCAGGCCTGCATTCTGTTCGTGTTTATCCTCATCATTACGCTGATCGTCATTCGATCGTCGGCCATGTGGGTGTACTACGAAGGCTCGGTGGTCAAGGGAAAGTAGAGGAGATATCTGATGGTAAAAGCTATCGGCCCGGTCGAGATCGGCGTCACCGCGCCGGACGTTGTCGGGGGGCAGTCTCCAGGCTGGCGAAAGAACCAGCACACCCGATCCACTATTGGTGACATTGTTGTTTACGTACTGCTGCTGATCGGTTCTGCCGCTATCTTGGTCCCGTTCTTCTGGCAGATCAGCACCTCCTTGAAGGACGATTTCCAGGTCAATCAGGTGCCTCCGCAGTGGATTCCGACGCCGCTACACTTCGAAAACTACGTTAACGCCTTTACCCAGCTCCCGTTCGATTACTTCCTGCGCAATTCAATCTTGATTGAATTGGGCGTTCTGGTAGGGACGATCTTGTCCTCGACCATGGTGGCCTACGCATTCGCGCGGCTGCATGCGCCATTCAAGAACTTCTTGTTCGTCATCGTCCTCTCGACTATGATGCTTCCCGGGGTCATTACGCTGGTTCCGAGTTACTTCATCTTCGTCAAGCTGCATTGGGTTGATACCTTGTTGCCGTTGATCGTGCCGGCGTGGTTTGGCGGCGGCGCGTTCAACATCTTCCTGTTGCGACAGTTCTTCATGACGATTCCCAGCGAACTTGCCGATGCCGCGGCGGTTGACGGCGCCGGCACGCTGCGCACGATATTCACCATCTATGTCCCGCTTGCCAAGCCGGCCCTGGCGGCGGTCGCCATCATGACCTTCATCGGTGTCTGGCACGATTTCATGGGACCGCTAATTTATCTCAACAGCGAGCACAATTTCACCCTGGCCCTGGGTATCAACGAGTTCATTCAGAACAGTAAGTCGGGCGCAATCACACACTGGCCGTTGGTCATGGCTGCTTCGACCGCCATCATCGCCCCTCCCCTGGCGCTCTTCCTGTTTTTCCAGCGCTACTTTATCGAAGGGATACTGCTTGGCAGCACCAAAGGCTAGGCGGCGTAACTCTAGAGTTCAGACCATGCCGTTGGCCGTGCCGGATGCCCTAACAGCCGGCACCGTCGTGGCTGTTTTCTTGCTTTCGGGCGTGAGCCTGATGTGGGAAGTCGGTTTGACTCGGCTCGCCTCCGCCACCCTTTCCTATCACTACGCCTTCGTGGTGGTGTCACTGGCGGTTGGTGGACTCGGGTTGGGTGGAGTGCTGGTCCACCTCACTCCGAGGGGGAATGCCCTACGTGTCGCGGCGTGGTCTGCGGCGGCAGCGGGTGTACTCTTTGTGATCGCCGCGTTCCTCATACCGCCTCTCGCGAGTAACGGCACGCTCGGCGGCCTGATCTGGCTCAGTCTCCCGCCGTTCGTGGCGGTCGGAGGGACGCTCACCAGCGCGTTTCGCGCCACGCCACAGTCCTCGCCGGTGTTGTATGGAGCGGATCTCGTGGGGGCTGGTATTGGCGCAGTCGCCTCGATCGCCGGGCTCAATCTTCTCGGTCCATTTAGCCTGATCTTTGTCCTGGGCGCCGCCTCGGCGGTCTCTGCCCTGCTGTTGGCTCGCGATGCCTACGCCGGCGGCAGTCCGGAGCCCCGACTGCGCCTGGGGGGCCGGCCGGCTCTGCCGGCACTCGCCATCTGTCTGTTGTGCGTGAGCATGGGAGGAATCGTGCTGCAGATGGTATGGACGCCTCTCGATGTGAACTATCGAACAATGACCGGAGCCCCGCCCGACAAAACCATCGTGTCCGTCCTCCGGGACCGAAGCAATGGGGCGCACATTATTGACACGCGGTGGGATGCGTTTGCTCGGACCGATGTGGTGAGGACCGTCGACGCATCGCAACGCCTAATTTTTACCGATGGTGGTGCAGGTACCTATATGCAGCGTTGGGATGGACGGCTTGCGTCGCAGGCAGCACTACAAAACGACCTGGAAACGGTACCTTTCTTGCTCGGACCACATTGGAACGTCCTGATCATCGGGTCCGGAGGCGGGATCGATGTCCTGCGGGCACTGGAAGCCGGCGCAGGCCACGTCACAGCTGTGGACTGGAATCGGGATGCCGTGGCGGCAGTACGCGCCGAACGCGGGTACAACGGCAACATTCTCGATCGCCCGAATGTGACGACGGTCATCGATGATGGCCGGCACTTCCTGGCGCGCAGTAGCGAGAAGTACGACACTATTCTCCTCAATCTGGTCTTCACGGGGGCGTCGCAAGGTGCGAGCAACGCGCTCGCAGAGAGCTACATCTTTACCACTGAGGCGTTTCGCACCTATCTGTCGCATCTCACTGGACGCGGGCGTATCGGAATCATCAGTCATCAAGCGTTGGAGGGACTGCGATCATTTACCACCGGCGTGGAAGCGTTCCATCAGCGAGGGTACTCCTACGCCGAAGCGCTGCAGCGTGGCGCGTTGCTGATGACCAATAACCAGACTCCGCAGTCCCGCCCGACTCTGACTGTGCTGCAGAGTTATCCCTTCAATCGCCGGGAGTTAACCTACCTGCGGTCGCGGGGCAACGGGGATTTGAATCTTCAGCCGCTCTATGTCCCCCTCTTCTACCGCGGAGCGTTCCGCAGCCTGGCTACCGGCAATCAAACGCTCGCTGATTTCTTGCAGGGGAGCGATTACAACGTCGGCCCGACGACCGACAACCGACCATTCTTTTTCGATCTCTCCTTTGGCCTGCCGGAGGGGTTGGCGGCGGCACTGCGCTACGCCATCATGCTGACTCTTGGGGTGCTTGCCCTGGCTCTGCTCCTGCGATTTCGCCGGCGTGCGGGTGCCCCGGTGTCCGAGGTGCGCACCTCGCCGGTCGCCGGGTCGCTGCTGACGCTGTATATGGCGTTGCTGGGTATCGGCTTCATGTGCGTGGAGATACCGTTAATCCAGCGGTTTATCTCCATCCTGGGCGAACCGACTCTTGCCGTGTCAGTCGTTCTCGGGTCCCTGCTTGTGGCCGGCGGCGTGGGGAGCCTGGTGGCCGGCCGGCTCCCCTCCCGTCGGGTGTCGTTGACGGTGATCCCCCTGGCCGTTGCAGTACTGGCCGTGCTGGCGCAGTTGGTCTTGCCCACGCTGCAAGCGAGTCTGCTCACTCTCCCCCGCGCCGGTGCCATTGGCGTTTCGATACTGACCTTGATCCCAATTGGTCTGGCCCTGGGTATGCCGTTCCCGCTGGCCTTACGCCTGTCGACGGGGATCTTGCCCGATAGCATTGCGCTCTTCTGGAGCATCAATGCCGCCTTTTCGGTGCTGGGATCGGTGCTTGCTGCTCTGGTAGCGGTTCAACTGGGCTTCGATATCGCTCTGCTGATCGGGGCGGCGTGTTACGGTGTGGGCGCGCTTGCACTCTATGTGATTGCCGATACTGCCGCGCGATCGGAAGCGGCCGTCGCCAGGCCTTCGCCGTCGGCACTGGCGCGCAGCCACACCTAACGCGTCGCGGCGTGTGGCAACCTGGTGTCCCTGAGGCCGAGGAGCGGGAGGGTGGATCTGTTTCCACCCGCGAAGAGTCAGAGGTCGGGCTGGCTTTCGGGGGTGTCCAGTGGCGAGGCAATGCGGGCCGTTCCAATATACGTGAATCCGACCCGCTCGTACACACAAGCGACGTCGCCATCTCCCGCTGATAAGAACACAGTACGAACGCCACGTTCCCATGCATCACGCACCAGCAAAGCGGTCGGAGCGGCACCGATGCCTCGTCGGCGGAACGCAGGCAAGGTAGCCACGCCGGTCACTTCGCTGACAGAATCGACGGGCTGATGGCTGCCCACTGCGACGGTTTCCCCCAACACCAAAGCCATGGCTATGACGGTCGCATCGGTTGCAATGCGGTTACGCAGGAATTCGACAGGCTCTGATTGATTCTTTTCAAGGGCGTGCGCAACTTCGTCCAATCCCGCGTCCGAACGGGCGGTACCAGGAAAGGAAAACCCGACACCGGCTACGGCGCCGAGATTGGAGAGGTGGTCTTGCGGCGTGACGCGGCGAATGGTCACCTCTGGTAGCGGGTCTCGATCTATCGCCTTCCGGTAGGCGACGGTCAGCAAGGGGTAATCGGTAACCCGCAAGCCGGCTGCTGTTGCCGCAGCACGAAGACTCGGTGTCCTTTCCGCCACCCACTCGAATGCCTGGGGGATGCCGAGCGCGCGCTGCCGGTCGAGAACTCGAATAACGTCGGCTGCGGTAAAGACGCTCGCGCCCAACTGTGGACGGACATAAAATGCCCACCCGGTGCCCTTCTGGACGAAGAGGACAAATGGATAAAGTTCCTCAACGGTCGCCGACGAACGCAGCACGGCATCGTAGTAGGTCTCGATCTGGGCTAACATGTCTCCGTTCATGGGCTCCACTCATTCATGCATCTCTATTTTCAGTGGGAGTGAATCGCAGGTCACGGTCCACCCAGGGTGTGAGCAGCGCACGCTCAGTTCGCGACCGTTCCAAGAGAGATCGAAGCCGGCATTCCCAACGCGCAGGTTCTCCAGTCGTACGTTGTCCCACCCCGCGGGAAAGCACGGTTGTAGGTTCAATTGCCGAAGGTGCGCGCGGGGCTGCACCCCGAACAGGCGGGCCACAATGGGCCATGCCATAGCGTACGCCGACCAGGCCTGCACGAAGCAACCGTAATCCGGTGACATCTCCGAGATAGCACCGGGTGTCCGAAGGTGGACGGTTTCGGCCAGCAGCCGAATGTAGTTCATGCCCTGCGCTACGCGACCGTAGCGCATTTCGGCTTCCGCCACTGCGCCAGTGCTGATACTCATGGCATGTGTACGATCGAACCCGCTGAGATAGATGCCCCACTTCCCGGTAAACTCCGAGGTTTCCATGCGTTCTAGCATGCGATTGCCTCGTTGCTCATCGGCGAGTCCGAAGATGAGCGGCGCAACGATACTCCAATTTGCGAGATACCATGAGCGTTTCCGTTGGGGCTCGGCGGCCGATTCGGCCCCGGTGAACAGGCGCCGCAGAGCATCCACCGCCTCGGGAAGGGCACCCTCCCACCCGGCGCCGCCGATCGACGCCTCGCGCTGGGTGAGCCAAGTGCGCAGCCGGGGAACCATTTGGGCCGGCGTCGCTAGCATGTCGCCGTACAGCCCCTCTTCCTCGATCCAGAAATCCTCTATCCGCCGCAGTACCGCAGGACGAAGTCTCCTGCATCGGTTAACCGTATCGACGTCGCCGAGGACCTCCGCCATTCCGCCAAGAGCGTCGAGCGCTTCCGCGCTATGTACCGCCGTGTCGACACACTGCAGGTTGAGCCCCTCCTGCTCCGTGATCCCATACCCGTACGGCAGCACGTCGTTCTCGTCGCACTTCTCGCCCAGGGTCCAGTCCAGGAGTCCCGAGCGGCAGAACGTGTAATTGCGCTCCAGGAATGCCCCATCGCCAGTCCAGAGAAAGGTCTGCCAGACAGTCTGGACGAATTGCGGGGTTTCCTGCGTGTTTCCCCGATTGGTCGTGGTACCGCGGGTGTTGGCCTCGTGAAGGACGCGCCCACTCTTGCCGTTTGCCTGGATGCTCAATTCCCGCAGCAGGTCGAGGGTATCGATCGCCGTGTCGTGCTGGCCGAGGGCTAAACATCCCAATAGAGCGAATCCGTTGTCGCAACCAAACCACCAGACATAATCATCTGCCCCGGCTCCGAGCCCGCGGCCAACACCCGGTACATCGCGCACCAGCCAATCGAGCGTGCATTTTGTCCAGTCCCAGGCTCCCATCACGGCGGGCTCCGGCAGGGCTAGCTGGCTGCGCTCCAGCATGACGTGGTACCGCTGCGCCTTCTCCTGCCAGAGGCGGTCGATACCGTCGCGCACTATCCCGTATGTCTGGCGGGCCGCCTCAGCGGTACCTTCACCGCCGGCCACGATGACGTCGAAGGTCAGATCAGTGTCTGCCACCAGGTGAAGCTGATAGTCCAGAGCGACCGCGACTCCGTTGCCCGCGGTCGTTTCCGGGCCAATCACGTGTGATCCACCCTCATGACCGCTCGGTCGCGCGGCGGCTCCAACCAGCGCGGTCCACGGGTCCTCGGCCCCCTGGGCCAGCCACGCTCCCAGATCCTCGTCATACTCTACCCGATCGGTCGCGCGGTCGAGCCGGTCGGTGTCGACCGGCCAGACGCTCTGCAGATCCGTGCGTGCCAACAACCGGAGTGTCACCGTTCGGTCCGTGGGCGAGCGGAAGACAAAGCGCAGTACTACAGCCGGATGTCCATCGGGGGCGAACTGGCGCCTTCGGACCTCCAAGCCGTGTTCTCCCTCGAAACGGTGTTCGTTCCAGAAGGAGTGGGATTCGAACGAGATCGCCTCCTTCAGCCACATGTCGTCGACGGACAGCCAGATACCGTCCAGCAGCTTGACCGGATGTGCCCAGATGCCACCCATCTCGCCCTCCACATGCCAACCCATGTCCGGAAAGCTGCCGTCCTGTAGTCCAACGAGGTATGCTCGGTCGCCTGCTGCCATGAAGGGATCCATTAGCTTTTCAACTTTAAGAACTCGAAGTGTTTCGGACGAAGGGTGCTCTGTCGCGGGTATGGTCAAAGTCGGCTCCAAATCCACAGGAAATTCGCGTTGCGGTGAGGGGGCAAGGCTTTCCCATCAGCGTAACCCATTGCCGAATGGCGCGTTCCACATTACTCGGTGCTATTCGGCACCACCCGTTCGGATTCCGGTAGAGCCGCGTTCGAGAATTAGCGATACCAGCGTTTCTGCCTCCCGCTCCTCGATCGTCGAATGGCCGCTTCGCTGAAGCACGTGTTTCACCGTTTCCAGTTGAAGCTCTGGGAACAACAACTTCGCAACCTCGCTATCCGAGACCGGAACTTGCTGGTGTTCGCACAAAAGATGGCTAACCTCGTGCAAGATGATGTGCCGTTGGTGAAGGCGGTTGGTCCCCTGCTCGTGGAAGATGAGATCGGCAGAGGGCACCGAAACCCCGACACATAAGGCAGCCGAACATACTGAACTCCTGATCGACGGCCAGCCTACCGAGCGAAAGGCGCTGGAGGGAGATGCCGTTGGGCCAAGTATTGTAGGCCCGCTCTCAGACGCTGCCTTAGATGAAATACGGATTAAGCTCGCGACGATTGTGGTCGGGGTACAGCGACGATATCAAGATACTGACGGCGGATAGTGGCCCCTTCCATCATCAGGTCCCACCGGCACCTACCCGGAAGGTGCGCTCCGGAACTCTATCGTGGAACGGGCATGAAGCGACGCACGGGAATGGTGGTACCGCAACCGTACAATTAGTGGCCGATCAAAGACGACAACCGCCTCGTTAACGTGAGCGGATGACGGATGGATATCGCCATCTTCGTCAACCTCCTGGTCGACTACCTGGCCGGTGTTCTAGCAGTGTCCGTCAAGACCGTGCAAACCCATCGAATGCATGTGATGGACAAGCTGAATACCCATGGCCGCACCAATTTGATGAAACACGCCATACGCCCCGGGGTCGCCCTACGCAAGGCACTGGGCGTGATTGCCCGTCAGCAGGGGCGGGGGCTGGCGGGATCTGATGTGTCCGTTAACAACTCGTGTGACGTCGTCCGCAGCGTACGTAACCGGTGCAACACCATGTGGGAACTCAAACGCGCCCGCTATCGTACGCTTCTGAACCGCAGAAAGCGATCAATTCCCGATCACTCCATCGAGCGATCCTGGGACTGGCTCAAGTGCAATTATGATTGGTTGGTCCGCGATGTGCCAGGGATGGGCCGTGGGTTGGGAGCCGGCTTCGAGGATTACCCCTGGTGGTTTGGCTGCGACGCTACCTATGCCGTGCTCGGCGCACTGGCGCTTGGGCAGCAGCAATGCGTGATCGAGACCCTCGACCTACTGCGCTCCGTCAGTGCCGCGACGAACGGTGATACCGGCCGGGTGATCCATGAGTGCACCACTCAGGGCGAAATTATCAACCCAGGGTGCGTGCAAGAAACGCCACACTTTGTGCAGGCTATCTGGCAGACGTTTCGGTGGACGGGTGACCTTTCGTTTTTGAAGCGGAACTACGGCTTCTGCAAACGAGGGCTCCTGGACTGGACGCTTGGCACGTGCTGTCCAGACGGTGACGTACTTCCTTATGGCTTTGGAATCACTGAGCGTCCCGGCCTCGACCTGCAGTGTGTCGACACCGCGGCGCAGACCGTGCGGGCGCTCTCGGCGATGGCGGATATGGCCGATGTCGTGGGAGAGCCGCGCGTAGCCGAGCACTGTCGTGCCCTGGCAGTAAACGCCGGCACCCACCTCAACCAGGCGTTCTGGATGGAGCACGAAGGGCTCTATGGCGACATGCTCGCCACCCCGGTCGAAATGATTCCCCGCCTGCGACAATGGCTATCGGCCACCCCAGATATCTATTATCAGGCGGGCGTCAGTGGTTCCACCGGCGCCTATCTCAATGGGCTGTTGTGCCAGGCTGAGTCGGCTGCCGAACCGCACCGCAAGCAGCCCTGGTTGTTGAAACATTGGAGTATCGTGGCTCCGCTCGAATCCCATCTCGCACCAGTGGACCGTGCTCGGCGCACACTCGACCGGCTGGAAAGTGAGGAGTTCACCGGTCCCCATGGCATGTACCTCAACGGCCTGGACCGGACAAATAGTATGAGTATCAATACCGGCGCCCTCGCCATGGCTGAAGTTACGTATGGCCGGGTCGAGCGCGGTTTGGAGTATATTCGCCTCCTGACCGCTACCCTGGACTCCCACATGCCCGGCGCCATTTCGGAGATGTCGCCTGCCGTGGGTTGTTTCGTGCAAGCATGGTCGGGCTATGCTATTGCGTGGCCACTGGTCACGCAGGTATTTGGGGTGCAGCCGGACGCCCACCAGCGCGTCCTGGACTTGCGTGCACAATTCCCCCAAGCGTGGCCCCAGGCACACCTGGACGGTGTCCATATTGGGGATAACAGCTTCAACTTTCACTGGGACGGCGAGACACTGCACGTAACAGCTCACAAGCCGGGTTGGTCTATCAAGCCATCAACCGTGCCGGTGGTGGCGCATGGATTTTAAGTCAGGGATTGAGCTGTGCCGTTCAGCGGCACAGCTCGTTGGCCAGGTACCGATCGAAGGAGTGCGACGCTGATGGATCCCTGGAGCCTGATCGCCACTGAGCCCAGCCCTCACCTTCTCTACCTGGCCAACGGCTACCTGGGCACCGCTCTGAACTGGGACGGCGGAGTGCTCTACGAATCCGAAGGGTGTCCCTGTTATGCTCGCGGCGTCTACGATGCCGGCGCCGGCGGCATCGACCAATTGGCCCTGTTACCCTGCTGGAGCCGGCTCCGCTATGGTACTCCCACCACGGTGAGCGATTACGAGCGCCGCCTCGATATGCGTCGTGGACTGGTAACTACCAACTTCGTGCTGGAGGAAGAGCGGGGAACTGTCCACCTGCAGCAGAGAATCTTTGTATCTCGTGCGGATCCCTACCTGGCCGCGGTCCAAATACGCATCCGTCCGGAGTTCGAAGGCCCTATCTCTCTACTCGCGGGGCTGAGCACGTCGGGCGGATCCAGTTTTGAGGTACTGGAAGCCGGTGCGGGCAGTGGGACCCTGTCGCTTGTCGGGCGGATACCGACCTACAACATTCACATTGCCGAGGCACTGTCCTTCCAGGGAGAACAGTGGGCGATGACCCCCGACGCGACGAAGACGTCCGAGGCGTGCTGCACGCTGACGGCCTGCGGCGGTAGCGGTTGCGAGATGATCCTCACCCAGATGGTGTCGCTGGTTAGTTCGCTTGATGCCGACCTGTCGTTCAAGCCGGCCCATCCCGTCGTGCCGGATTATGCGCAGGCCTTGGACGAGCATGAGCAGGCTTGGACCCGGCTGTGGGCGACGGACATCGAGATCGGGGGAGACGCAGAGGCGCAGCAATTCGCCCGAGCTGCACTTTTTTACCTCTGGAGTTCAGTCCGGGAAGACGACCGATGGAGCGTCGCGCCCATGGGTCTGTCCAGCAACGGCTACAACGGGCACATTTTTTGGGACGCGGAGTTGTGGATGTATCCCTCTCTGCTACTGACTCAGCCAGATGTGGCTCGTGCTTGCCTGGCCTATCGCGAGGACACGCTGGAACCGGCGATCGAGCGTGCCGGCAAAAACGGCTACCGTGGAGCGCAGTTCCCCTGGGAAGGAGGGTTTACTGGAGAGGAGATGACACCGTACTGGGCGGACACACGCGACTTCCAGCTACACATCACCGCCGATGTGGCCATCGGCCAATGGTGGTACTTCATCAACACCCAGGACACGGCGTGGCTCCGCGAGCATGGCTTCCGCGTTATCCAAGAATGCGCCGAGTTCTGGGTGAGCCGGGTGGAGTACGTTGCAGAGCACGATCGTTACGAAATATCGGATGTCGTGTGCGCCGACGAGTACGCTGCCCATGTCGATAACGACGCCTTTACCAATGCTGCGGTTCGCTCTAGCTTGCTCATCGCTGAACGCGCCGCCCGGCGCCTGGGTGAGCCGGTCGCGCCGGAATGGCGCGAGATAGCCGACCGGCTCTATATCCCGTACGACAACGAACGAGGTATTCACCTGGAGTTCGACGGCTACGATGGTCAGGTGACCAAGCAAGCGGATGTCGAGCTACTGGCATTTCCACTCGAACACGCCATAAATTTAGATCAGGTGGCGCACGATCTCGACTTTTATGGCACCGTCATCGATCCCGACGGACCTGCGATGTCCTTCAGTGTGTATGCCATTCTCTCGGCACAATTGGGTCGGGCGAATCAAGCCTATACATATTTCCGGCGCAGTTTTATTCCCAACACTCGACCACCTTTCTGGTCATTCAGCGAGACCCCGACCAACAATGATTTCTTCTTCTGCACAGGAATCGGCGGAGCACTCCAGACGTTGCTCTTTGGATTCACTGGACTCCGGCTGCGAGAAGGGTATTTTTCACTGCGGCCGATACTGCCGGATCGGTGGCCGGCACTTCGGTTGCGCAACCTCTTCATCAGCGGCACGCGAACCGATCTGGAAATAGAGCGCGATTGCTACGTCATTCGTCGCCACAGCGAGGCCGGTATGGTGGCAATCATGGTTCGGCCTCACGGCAGTGATCTATCGCTTACCCTCGTTGAAGGACCGCCGGTCATTGAAATCACCATCACCGACCTGGGCGTCACAGTGCGAACAGAGTCGACTATACCGTTACACGGCGAGCTAACAGTGTCTGCGCCTCCAGCAGGTATACGCGTACGCCTCTGCGTTCCGGAAGTAAGCGTTCTCGACGTGCTCCTACAACCAGCGCATACTGAGTCCCTGCTGTAGCGACGTGCTCGCCGTTGCCTGGGAGCGCACGATTTTTGTCAACGTGCCTCATTATGGCGAAAGCAACGTCGACCATACGTGCCACCCAAGGTGGCACGGTGCTTGCTGCTAAGGGCACGGTGCACACCCGACTCCACGTGGAAAATCTTCTTTCAGCCGTCATGATGAGGAGGCCACGACCATGTTCCACCAGCTAATCGATCCCGTTGGGCACAACCTCTTCCTCTCGTTCGTGGTCGGGTTTATCCCCATCGTGGTAGTGCTGGTCCTGTTGGGGATCGTGCGCTTACCCGCCTGGCAAGCGGCCCTGGCCGGACTGCTTGTCGGCCTGCTGGTCGCGGTGACGGTGTGGAGCATGCCGGTGGGGCTGGCGGTCCGCAGCATGGGCCTTGGCGCCACCTTCGCCTTGCTTCCCGTTATGTGGATCGTCTGGAATGCGATGTGGTTGTACAACGTCGCGGTGCAAACCGGTAAGTTCGAACTGTTCCGCCGCTGGATGGTGTACAACGTGCCGCCGGACCGGCGTATCCTGGTGCTGGTGGTCGGCTTTAGTTTCGGCGCGTTGATGGAGGGCATCGCCGGTTTCGGCACCCCCGTTGCCATCGGCAGCGCTCTACTCATCGGCCTTGGTTTCGCCCCACTCGAGGCGCTGACCCTGACGCTGATCTTCGACACTGCTCCGGTTGCCTTCGGCGCCCTGGGAGTCCCCATCACCACCCTGGGCCTGGTTACGTCCTTGCCAACGGCACATCTCTCCGCCATGGTCGGGCGCCAGCTTCCTCTCTTTGCGTTTATGCTCCCCTTTTATGCGCTCATCGTACTCAGTGGATGGCGCGGTCTGCGTTCAGCCTGGCCGGCGGCTCTGGTAGCCGGCGGCTCTTTTGCGGTGACGCAATTTCTGGTATCCAATTTCGTCGGTCCGGAATTGCCCGACGTGCTGGCGGCGCTGGTCTCTCTCGTCTGCCTCATTGCCTTCGTCCAGGTCTGGAAGCCGAGCGACATGGATCAGTATCGGGCCGAGATACCAGGCCTGGGAGCAGCCGCAGTTGCGACTTCTTCGAGCCAAGCATCCAGCCAGTCCTTCACACCCGAGCGGCCCACGCCAATCGGGGAACGGAATATTCCGATTCCAGCGCCGGCGAATTCCCTCGCAGGTGGCGCGGCGACCCGCGCCGAGTCCATCCTGGGATTCCTCCCCTGGGTGATGGTGAGCGTGGTAGTAATTATCTGGACCTACGCCAAAGTATCCAACCAAGGGCTGCAGCATCTAACCTGGCCTGGCCTCAACAACGCTGTCTTCCGCACGATCTACCACAAAGCCTACCCTGCGCCGTACGACTTCGCCCCACTGGGCACGGGCACTGCTATTCTGGTCGCTGTTCTGCTTACCGCCGCCGCGCTTCGTGCCACTCCGGCCCAGGTTGGCCGTGCCCTGGCAGATACCTGGATACAGTTGCGCTTTGCCATCCTGACCGTCGTGCTGATTCTGGCGCTGGCATATCTCTATAACTACTCGGGCATGGTGTATACACTTGGCCTGGCGCTTTCCAGAGTCGGTGGCACCTTCCCCTTCTTCGCGGCCTTCATCGGCTGGATCGCGTGCTTCTTGACTGGAAGTGACACGTCCAGTAACGCTCTCTTCGGTAACCTGCAGGTGGCCGCGGCCCGCCAACTCAAACTCAGCCCGGTTCTGATGGCGGCCACCAACTCCTCGGGCGCCGTGATGAGCAAGATGATTTCACCGCAGAACGTTGTTACCGGCACCTCCACGACTGAACTCAAGGGCAAAGAGGGCCTGGTGATTCGACGGACGTTCATGCACAGCATCATCTTGGAGGTACTGCTGGGGACGCTGGCCATGGTCCAGCAGTACCTCATTCCATGGATCATTCCAAAGTGAATGAGGAGCGGTACCGGCGAATCAAGGTGTTGGTCGAACTGTCGTGCTTCAGATCGGGCTCCTCTGCGCTTTCGAGCTCGGGAATGATCCGCTGGGCCAGCACTTTACCCAGCTCGACTCCCCACTGATCGAACGAGTCGACGTTCCAGATCACGCCCTGCGTGAACACGCTGTGTTCGTACAGCGCCACTAGAACACCCAGGATGTGTGGGGTAAGCCGCTCCGCCAGGATAGTGTTGGTGGGCCGGTTGCCCTCGAACACGCGGTGCGGAACTAGCCAGTCGGCGGTGCCCTCCGCCTTGACCTGCTCCGCCGTCTTGCCGAAGGCCAGGGCCTCGGTCTGGGCGAACAGGTTGGCCATGAGGTAATCATGGTGATTGCCCAGAGGATTGAGCGTCTGCAGGAAACCCAGAAAATCGCAGGGAATAAGCTTCGTGCCCTGGTGGATCATCTGGTAGAAGGAATGCTGTCCATTGGTGCCCGGCTCCCCCCAGAAGATCGGGCCGGTCTGGTACTCCACGGTTTGCCCCTCCAGCGTCACATGCTTGCCATTGCTCTCCATGGTGAGCTGCTGCAGATATGCCGGGAAGCGCTTCAAATACTGCTCGTAGGGCATGACGCCCACCGTTTGGGCGCCGAAGAAGTTGTTGTACCACACCACCAGCAGCCCCATCAGCACCGGCAGGTTGCGCTCGAATGGAGTGGTGCGGAAGTGCTCGTCCATGGCGTGGAAGCCGGCCAACAGCTCGCCAAAGCCATCCGGCCCGATGGCCAGCATGGTAGAGAGGCCGATGGCCGAATCCATCGAGTAGCGCCCGCCTACCCAGTCCCAGAACTCGAACATATTGGCCGTGTCGATGCCGAACTTCGACACCTCCGCGGCATTGGTCGAGACCGCCACAAAGTGCTTTGCCACCGCCTGCTCGTCGCCCAGAGAGCGCAGCGACCAGTCCCGTGCCGTCCGTGCATTGGTCATAGTCTCCAGCGTGGTAAAGGTCTTGGACGACACGATAAACATCGTCTCGGCCGGGTCAAGATCCCAGGTCGCCTCCGCGAAATCGGTGCCATCCACATTGGAAACAAAGCGAAAGGTCATGGCGCGGTCGCTATAGTGCTTGAGCGCCTCATAGGCCATCACCGGCCCCAGATCGGATCCCCCGATACCGATATTGACCACATTGCGGATACGCTTGCCGGTGTATCCTCGCCACTCCCCGCTCCGCACCCGCTGGCAGAAGCCGGTCATCTTATCGAGCACGGCATGGACCTCCGGCACCACGTTCCGCCCGTCCACCACGACGCTCGCATCACGCGGCGCCCGCAACGCCGTATGCAGCACCGCCCGATTCTCGGTGAGGTTGATCTTCTCGCCGCCGAACATGGCATCGATCCGCTCACGCAAGCCACATTCCTCGGCGAGATCGCGCAGCAGCCGGAGCGTTTTCTCGGTCACTCGGTTCTTGGAATAATCGAGATAGAGGCCGGCGCCCTGCGCGGTCAGTCGCTCACCTCGCCGCGGATCGTCCGCGAACATATCGCGCAGATGACGGTTCCGAACATCCTCATAGTGGGCCTGCAGTGCTTTCCAGGCGGGGCGCTGCGTCAGTGTTTGGGGCAACGATGTGGTAGCGGACACGGTGGCTCTCTCCTTTTTTGCTCCAGGGGCGCCGGTGTTATCCTATTCTGCCAGTCGCGCTTGGCCGACCCGCTTCCTGCTGCTCCCAGTCAGCCTTCTCCAGTGCATACTCGACCTCGTCTCCGTCCCAGAGGTCCTGGGAGGTGCTGTGAAAGGTGCCCTCGGCTACGAGGTCCTCGGGAGTGAGGCGGTAGGTTCGCACCAGTCTCATTCCCGCCTTCTGCATCACCCGCCGGGAGGCGAGGTTGTCCTGGTAGGTCGTAGCCAACACGCGCTGCACGCCCAGCTCGGTGAAGCCCTTTCGGATCAAGGCGCGCGCCCCCTCGGTGGCGTAGCCCTTACCCCAGGCTGAGGTGCGCAGCCGGTAGCCAAGCTCCACGTCGCGGCTGCTGCCTTCCGGTGGCGCCAGGCTAAACCATCCCAGGAATGCCCCGGTGGCCTTCTCGATAGCCGCCCAGTAGCCGTACCCCGCGAAATGCTCGTAGAGGCGCAGGAACCTGGGCAAGATCTCGTTCTCGATCACGTTGCGCGGAGTCGATGTGCCGCCGGTAAGAAAGCGCATGACCTCAGGATCGGCGTCGAGGTCGACCAGGTTGTCCACATCGTCCGCCGTGAATCGGCGTAGCACCAGGCGGTTGGTTTCCAGGAAAACCCGCATCGTTCCATCCTTGCCTGAACCAGATAGGCGACAAAGCCATTCTATTGAATGGCCACTGGACTGGTACCGCTCCATGGCCTCCTGCACTTCCCTCATTGGGATAGTCTCGATTGTGACGGCGATTGCCGCGATCGCGATGGGCGTAGGCCGCTGCGCCACCGAATTCTTTGCCATGGCGGCGGCCGTCGCCGGAGGCCCCTCGCTCCTGGTTGCTCCGGCCATCAGGAGTGAGTACACGGTAGCCCACACCTCCGCCAACCTTGGAGGTAGCGCCGGTTTCGGAGAAAATGGCGCCTTCAGTGGTTTTGGAGGCGTTGGTCAACGCGCTGGAGGCCGCGGGAGGTTCGCTCTGCGTGGCGTGGGGCCAGTTTCTGGCACGGCGGTTTCGGCAGAGACGGGCAGGGCGGGTTCCGCAGCGGGTTTGGAGGCGCGCGCGACGCCAACAGTGCGCTGACGAAGTGGGTAACCACACATTGCAGTGCTGTCTCTTCCAGCGCCTATAGCGTGTCGACGCCGCCGGGAATCGGGGCCGGGGCTGCAATACAGCCGCTCTACCATTGTGGCAACGCTGCGTCGCGCGCTCCAGCCGCCTGAGATAATTTATTTCTCTATCATAGGGGCAACAGCTCCCTCTCCCCGAGCCTCTCTCTCCGAGGGAGAGGGGAGTTGCTAGAGGAGACAGGGTCGCTTACGAGCGCCCCGTTCCCCTGTCAGGAGTGGGCTGAGGGGAGAAGGGGAAGGCGGGCGGATGAACGGACGCATGGCAGGCAAGGTGGTGGTGGTGACGGGAGCGGCGCGCGGCATCGGCCGGGGCTGCGCGGAAGTCCTCGCCACAGAGGGCGCTCGCGTGGTGATCGGCGATCGCGACGCGGCAGCGGGCGAAAAGGCTGCCTCCGGAATTCGGGCCGCAGGAGGCGACGCGCTCTTCCACCCGACTGATGTGACCAGCGAGAAGCAGTGTTCATTCTTGATGGCCGCTGCCGTGGACAGGTACGGACGTCTTGACGCCCTGGTGAACAATGCCGGCTGGTTTCCGCGCGGCACGCTGGAGGAGACCAGCGCCGAACTCTGGGATCAGGTACTGGATGTGAATTTGCGCGGCGCTTTTTTCTGCTGCAAGCACGCTGTGCCGCATCTGCGCGCAGCCGGAGGTGGCAGTATCGTCAATGTCGGCTCGACCAACGGCATCCAGGCGATGCCCAATCTGGTGGCATATGGCGCCGCCAAGGGCGGCCTCCTGGCACTGACTCGCACGCTGGCCGGCGCCTACGCGCGCGACCGAATTCGGGTGAACTATCTTATTCCTGGCTGGATCCTGACCGACAGTGAAATTGCCCTGCAGCACGGACGTGGGCTCAGTGACGACGATCTGCGGCAGGCCGGCGCCGCTCTGCCTCTGGGCCGGGCCCAGACCGTGCAGGACATGGCCTTCGCGGTACTATACCTGGCCTCCGACGAGTCCTCCCAGGTGACCGGCGCGGTGCTCAACGTCGATGCCGCCGCCAGTATGCTGCCCGTCTACCGAGAAGGCGGCTACGTTGGGTAAGCCAGAGCGGCTGCCACGCTGTCCAATGGATGGAGCGTGAAAGGAATCGAGCGATGAAGATTGTTGACGTGCGCACCGCCGTGGTCGAGGCCAATTACGAGTGGACTTTTATTCGGGTCTATAGCAACGACGGCCTCACAGGGCTCGGTGAGAGCTTTTGCGCGCCGGGCTTGACCAGCATTATTCAGGATCTCAAAGTGCTGCTGGTCGGTGAGGACCCGCGCAACATCGACCGGCTGTGGTCCAAGATGCGATGGGGGGCCTCCGGAGCGGGCTCGATGGGCGGCATCATCTACAACGCCATCTCAGGGATCGAGGCAGCGCTGTGGGATCTGGCGGGCAAGGCGTATGGAGTGCCTGTCTATCAACTCCTGGGCGGAAAGTTTCGCGACCGGGTGCGGATCTACGCCGACTGTCATGCCGGCGAGGCGCTGGAGGCGTTGACGCCGCTGATGGTCGCCCGCCGCCCGGCCTGGTTGACGGCGGAGGGGCAAGAGGCAGTCGCCGTCACAGCGGAGAGCCACCACCCGGTACACGGACGGGCCTATGGCACGCCCGGTATTGCCGCGGTATTCACGCCGGAGATGTATGCGACACGGGCGCGCGACGTTGCCGGTCGGGGGTTTACCGCGCTGAAGTTCGATCTGGACGTGCCGAATCCCTACACGCGTGATACCCAGTCGGGAACCCTCTCATACGCCGAGGTGAAGTTTATGGCCTCGCTGGTCGAAGCGGTTCGCACTGCCGTGGGAGACTCTGTGGACATCGCCTTCGACTGCCACTGGCGCTACAACGTCTCCGATGCCCAGCGCCTGGCTTACGAGCTGGAACCGTATGGACTGCTGTGGCTGGAAGACCCGGTGCCGCCGGAGAACGTGGCAGCCATGCGCCGCGTCACTCGGAGTACCAGGACGCCCATCGCCAGCGGTGAGAACTATTACCTGCGGTACGGTTTCCGTGAGGCGGTGGAGACCGGTGCGCTCGATGTCGCGGCGCCCGATCTTCAGAAAGCCGGCGGCCTGCTGGAAGGACGCAAGATCGCCGACCTGGCCGATACTCACTACCTGGCGGTGGCGCCGCACTGCATCGCCAGTCCCGTGGGAACCATCGCCAGCGCCCACGTAGCCGCCGCCGTCTCGAACTTCCTGGCGCTGGAGTGGCACGGCATGAGCGTGCCATTCTGGGAGGACATGGTTAGCGGACTGGATGGACCAGTGATCCAGGACGGGTATATCACGGTGCCGGAAGGCGCCGGGATCGGCGTCGAGCTGAATGAGGTCGTGGCCCGCCGCTATGCCAAAGCAGGCGAGCCGTTTTTCGGGGAAAGGGTGCCGAGATGAGGGAGCCGGAAGAGCGCTCAGGGCGACTCGCGGGTAAGGTCGCATTTATCACGGGAGCGGGCTCCGGCATCGGTCAGGCCACGGCGCTGCTCTTTGCTCAGGAAAGAGCTCGTGTCTGTGCCGTTGACCTGGACCCGGCCAGCGCTCAAGCTACCGCCAGTTCCATCACCGGGCTGGGCGGACCAGCGCTCTCGACGAAGGCAGATGTCAGTGCCTCGCACGACGTGCGCCGAGCCGTCGATTCCTGCCTCCAGCACTTCGGCCGGATCGATATTTTGGTCAATTGTGCCGGCATCGGCTCCACCCAGACGGTGGTGGATACGCCGGAGGACCTCTGGGAGCGCGTCTTCGCCGTCAATGTCCGAGGAACCTTTCTGTGCTGCAAGACCATCGTGCCGCACATGATCGAGGCGGGAGGCGGCACGATCGTCAACATCGCTTCGGTGGCCGGCATGGTGGGCCTCAAGAACCGCGCCGCGTACTGCGCCTCCAAAGGCGCGGTGATCAGCCTCACCCAGGCCATCGCAGTCGATCACGTCGGACAGCATATCCGCTGCAACTGCATCTGCCCCGGCACCGTGGACTCGCCCTGGGTTGGCCGATTGCTGGCTGCGGCGCCCGATCCAGCGGCAGAGCGCGCCGCACTAGTCGCTCGCCAGCCGATGGGTCGCCTCGGTACCCCGGAAGAGATCGCCAAAGCAGCCTTGTATCTCGCTTCGGCTGATGCCGCGTTCATCACCGGCAGCTCGCTGGTAATCGATGGTGGTCTGACGGCGCAGTAGCAGGCTCCTCTTCTCAGAGACGGGAGGGCTCACACTCGTGCCTGCTCCCTCACACAGGAGCGGGGCGGAGAAGCAACCGCACCGCTTGCTCTACCAGCCCGGTCCACCGAGTCAGTGGATGAGGAGCATTGTAGTGCGGGCCAGGGCCGGCGCTCACGCGGGCTCCTTCCCTTGGCGAACCCCCAAGGCAGGCCGTTCCTACGGGTGCACTGAGGTGCGTCACTTTATTGACGCACCGTCATAAAGATAAGCATCATATTCACTAATATTAGTGAATATGATGCTACTATATAGCAAGTTTTCACGTTTGACTTTGATAAACCAGCAGGCAAAGCTCTCGGTATGAGGACGCTTTGCGCCGGGTAGGAGACGAAACTTGAAGCCCCATACCAGCACCGGAACGTCTCGGCGACGGGTGCAATCATGTCGAGCGCAGTAGCACGTAGCGTGCGATTGCGGTTGGCCTCGCTGCGCACTCCTCCCCCCGCGCTGTCCGGTATTCTCGTGGTGCTTCGTCTGCTCCCACGAGTCAGCGTACCTATGACGATCGGCTTGGCGGTCGGGGTCGCCGTGTCCACCGTGCTTCCCCTCGGCTTCACCGTCGAGGGCGGATTGCTGGTCGGCTCGGTCCCACCGGCGGTGCGTACCGGCCTGGACTCCTCAGCTGGGCGGCACACGCTGGTTCTGCTGGCCGGAGCCGCGGTGCTGATTGTCGGCGAGCGGTTGGTGGCGCCGCTGCTCACCGCGCTGGCCGCCAACCTGGGAAGGCGTGTTGATCGGCATCTGCAGGAGCGGGTGATGGTCGCGGTGACCGGCCCGCGCGGCATTGGGCATCTGGAAGACCCGGCAACGCTCGACCTTATCGAGAGCGCCCAGGGGCTGGGAACGCAGGGCCTCCGACCGGGCGATGGCGTGGCCGCCCTGGCTAGCCTCCTGCCAAGCTGGCTCCAGGTGGTTGGCTCGGCGCTGATCCTGGCCACCTTCCGCTGGTGGCTGGGCGTGGCCTGGCTGATTGCCTGGCCGGTGCTCCTGTACTATCTGCAAAGTGAATACATCCGGGTGGGACAGGCCGCGACTGGTCAGGCCGGCGCCCTGCGTCGGGCGGACTACTATCGCGACCTGGCGCTGACCGCCGGGCCGGCCAAGGAGGTTCGGCTCTGGGCACTGCCGAATTGGATCGTGGACCGCTATCAAACGGCGTGGCGGGGGGCTATGGAGCCAGCCTGGCAGGCACGGCAGCCGACCCGAACCATCATCTGGTCGGCCACCATCATGGTGATCGTCGCGGATCTCGCTGCATATGCCCTACTCGCCTACGCCGCGGTGCACGGTGAAATCAACTTGGCCGCGATGGCCATCTACTCTCGTGCGATCATCAACGCCAGCACCTTCCGCGCCTTCGACACGGTAAACATGCACCTGGTATATGCCGCGGTGTCGGTACCAAGCCTGCTGGCTCTGGAAAAGCGTCTCGCCGTCCACGGTGCCCCAGGCGGTGCTACCCTGCCACCCCATAGCCCATGCACCGGTATCTGCTTCCGAGGGGTCACGTTCCAGTACAGTGGCCAGACCGCCAGAGCGCTCGACAGACTCGATCTCTCGATCCCAGCGGGGGAATCGCTGGCCATCGTAGGCGCCAACGGAGCCGGCAAGACCACCATCGTCAAGCTCCTCTGTCGACTATACGACCCAACCGAAGGGGAGTTGTTGGTGGATGGAGTCGATCTGCTGCGGGTCAATCCCGGTGCCTGGCGCTCTCAGGTAGCCGCCATCTTCCAGGACTTCGGTCGATACCACCTCTCGGCTCGGGACAATGTCGCCCTTGGCGCCCCCGCTCAGGCCCATGACATCGACCGCCTGCGTCAAGCCGCCCGCAAGGCCGGCGCGCTGAAACTGATTAAGTCGCTGCCATGCGGCTGGAACACGGTGCTCTCTCGGCAGTATGTAGATGGCGTGGATCTCTCGGGCGGCGAGTGGCAGCGCATCGCACTGGCTCGATCGCTCTTCGCGGTGGAAGGCGGAGCGCGCGTCCTGATCCTGGACGAGCCGACCGCCAACCTCGATGTGCGCGCCGAGGCCGAGATGTACGACCGATTCGTGGAACTCACCGCCGGGCTGACCACGGTTCTGATCTCACACCGCTTCTCGACGGTGCGTCGCGCCCACCGGATCGTAGTACTGGAGGATGGCCGGGTCGCGGAGCAAGGAACACATGCCGAGCTGATGGAGATGGGCGGGACCTACGCCCACATGTTCCGGCTCCAGGCCGACCGGTTCGCCGACAGCTCCGTCCCGGTCCAGGAAGGGAGCCGCTAACATGGGCGATCGGTGGCGGGGCTTCCGGGTGTTGATGGCCTTCAGCTTCCGCGCCGCGCCGCGCGAGACGACCATCTTTTTGCTGTCCGGCGCGCTCATGTCCCTAACCGCGCCGGCAGCCGCGCTTGGCGCCAAGCTGCTGGTCGATGCCGTGCTACAGGGCAACTTCGGCCGGGGCTTGGTGGCCGGCGTGCTCCTGTCCCTTACCGCCGGTTTCGGCTTGATTATCACCTTGTACTACATCGACATGCTGTTCTCCGTGGCCGAGAAAGCCGGAGCCGCCGTCGATCGACGACTGATCGAACTGATGGCCGGTGTGCCCGGTCTGGCCCACCACGAGCGTCCCGACTACCTCGACCAACTCGACCTGTTGCGCGAGCAACGCGGCTCTCTGGCCTGGATGACCAACTCGACCGCCGGAATCGTGCGGGTGGCGGTGCAGTTGATGGTGACCGGCGTGCTGCTGGCCCGCTTGCATCCAGCCCTGCTGCTGCTTCCGCTGGTCGGGCTGGTCTCCTTTCTGGCCGGGCGCAAGGCGCAAGACCTGCAACAACGAGCCCTGGAGTCCAGTGCCGAGCAGGAACGCCTTCGTCACCACCTATTCGATTCCTCCACTACCGCCCCACTGGGCAAGGAGCTGCGAGTCTTTGGCCTGGCCGGCGAGATGATCGCTCGCCACCACCGGGTAGCCGGCGCGACCATTGGGGCCCGAAACCGAGCTGAGTGGCAGGCGGCGGGCTTGCAAAGCATCGATGCCCTGGTCTCCGGGCTGGCCTACGCCGCGGCTATTGGTCTGGTGCTGGTGCGTGCGGTCCATGGCCAGGCAACCCCGGGAGACGTTGTGCTGGCCGTTGGGCTGGTGGCCGGCATGAACGCCATGGTGTTCACCGCCGTGATGTATGGCACCGCCTTCCTGCGAGTGCTGCGGGTCGCTCGGCGCTTCCTCTGGTTGGAGGATTATGCAATAGCGGCGCACGACACTCCGAGGCAGCCTGCCTCGGTCCCCCATCACCTGGCCACCTGTATCGAGTTGCGCAACTTATCGTTTCGCTATCCAGGCACCCACACCGGGGTCCTAAAAGACGTCTCGTTGCGGCTGCCGGCGGGAACAGTCGTTGCGTTGGTGGGTGAGAACGGCGCAGGCAAGACCACCCTGGTCAAGCTGCTGTGCCGGTTCTACGAGCCGGACGCCGGTCAGGTACTGGTGGACGGCGCCGATCTGCGTCGATTCGGTCTCGCCGTCTGGCGCAGCCGGATATCGGCCACCTTCCAGGACTTCGCCCGCTTCGAACTGCCGGCACGTGAGGCGGTGGGCGTGGGCGATCTGCCCCGGATTGAGGATCGGCGCGCGGTGTGCGCCGCCCTCTCGCGCGCTGGAGCCGAGTCCCTGCCGGCCCAACTCCCCGCGGGGCTCGAGACCCAGTTGGGCAAAGACTGGGAGGGCGGCGTGGAGCTATCCGGTGGCCAGTGGCAAAAGCTGGCGCTGAGCCGTGGCATGATGCGCGAGGGACCGCTGCTGCTGGTCCTGGATGAACCGACCGCCAGCTTGGATGCGCAAACCGAACACGAACTGTTCAAGCGTTACGCGGCGGCGGCCCGTCAAACCGGAGACCGAACCGGCACGGTGACCGTCCTCGTCACCCACCGCTTCTCCACGGTGCGCATGGCAGACCTGATCGTCGTCCTGGAGCAGGGAGAGATTTGCGAGGTCGGGACCCACCAGGAACTCATGGCGGCGCAGGGCGCCTACGCCGAACTCTACGAGTTGCAGGCCCGCGGCTACCGCTGATAGCGTGGGCCATGAGCAACAAGGAAGTTGAGTTAGTTTTCAAGCTTTATAGAATGGGCAGGGAGGAAATATGAAGCCGAATCTGCCGCTTTTCTGCCTCCTCGTCAGTACGCTTGTGCCGTTCAGTGCGATTCGCTCTCCTGCTATTGGTGCCTCATCGCGGCCCCGGCTGGCGGCTCAATCCACGCAGCCCCTGTCAGTTCCCATTGGTCCTCCCATCGCACAGGATTTCCTGCGGGCTTCTGATCTCATCTTCAACGATCAGCGTCCCTCGCGTGCGACGATCGGCCCCATGCGGGCAATACGAATCGCGCTCCAGTCACTTCCCGGACTCGATGCCCAGGCCTACATTGCCGCTGCTCGCTTTGGTCGCGTGAGGCGTACACGCAGTCCGATTCCACCCTGGAGCAATTATCGAGTGTGGATCGTTGCTATAAGTGGCACCTCCAGCAGAGTTGTGTCCTGTGCACAACCTGCCGGCACTGGCTCGCAGGAAACCTTGACGTATGAGGTCATCGATGCGCGTTCCGCAAACCGGCTGTTCTACTTCTGTGGTCGATGACCAGCGGTAAAGGATGCCCGTCGTAGATCCCGCTCATGCTGGAGGTTTACATTTACATTGCAGCAACATTTGTGAACGCCGGTGAGGGAGTTTTATACGGAATCAACACACGCGCAAATAGGAGGATTCATCGAATATGAAAGCATCGCTTACCGCAAAACGCGGAGCGCCGGTCACTCTCCGAGGTTATCTGGCAACCCCCTCCCGCCTCTGTTCGCCGCTATATTAGGGTGAAATTGCCTTTCACCATAAGAACGATATCGCTATTATCCTCTTCAGTCAACCGTTCCAGCCTGGAAGGGTGACCCTCGAGCCGGTTTCATGCTCCGGCATACCCCGGTCCGGGATTGAGGTCCCGGACGGCTCATTTGGCGGCGGGCTCTAGGTCTCTGTGTGCCTGCAGCACACCGGCAGGCTGATCGGGGTTACGAATCCTGCTCTCGCATGCGGTACCCAATCCCTGGCTCGGTGGCGATGTACCCGGGCCTGTGGGGAGGAATGGCGAGCTTCTGGCGAAGGGCAACCATATGTACCCGCAGGAGTGGCGTATCCTCCTCGTACGCGGAGCCTCGCGTTTCGCGCAGCAGCTGCCGGTGCGTCATGACCCGGCCCGCCGAGACGGCGAGCGCGCGGAAGAGGTCATACTCCGTGGGAGTTAAGTGAATGTGTCGCTTCCCGCGCATCACCACGCGGCGAGTGAGATCCAAGGTCAGGTCGCCGAAGGTCAGGATCGGTGCTTCAGGGGTCGGCGACGTACGTCGCAGGCTGGCCCGTACTCGCGCCAGCAACTCATTCATATTGAATGGCTTGGTTACATAGTCATCGGCGCCCCCGTCCAGTGCCGCGACTTTGTCCCGCTCCGCTTCGCGCACCGATACCACAATGATCGGTATCGAGGACCACTCGCGTACCTGTCGGCACACCTCCACGCCATCCATGTCTGGCAGGCCCAGATCGAGTAACACCAGATCGAACGGGGTCAGCACCAGCCGTTCAGTTGCCTCTTCAGCGGTGGCGGCCGTTTCGACCTCGTACCCCGCGCGGGCCAGCGAGAGAGAGAGGAGCCGTCGCATCTGGCGCTCGTCCTCGATGACCAGCACGCGCGAACTGCCCATGCGCTAGCCCACCATCGACGCTTCCTCAGCAACCGGCAGGAACTCACGCCCACCTGCCGCCAAAGGCGGCGCACCGATATGGGCAGCCGGCAGAGTAAAGACAAACGTTGCTCCACCGCCTGGCGTTTCGCCTACCGTGAGAGTGCCATCGTGTACCTGTGCGATGCCTCGGCAGATAGCCAACCCGAGACCGGTCCCGCGACCTCGATCGCTGGGGTGCTGTCCCTGCACGAACGAGTCGAAGATGCGCGTGCGCTGAGACTCGGGCACCCCAGGACCATGGTCTACCACGGCCATCCGCAAGCCATCCTGGCCCCGTTCGATGTGCAAATCGATACCTGTGCCCGGCGGTGTATACTTCACGGCATTTTCAATCAGGTTGACCAACAGTTCTTCGACCCGAAGAAGGTCTACCTGGATCGATGGGATGTCTGCCCCCACGTGTAGCTGCAGCCGTCGATCATCGAGTAGCGGGCTCAGACGCGGGAGAACAATGTCGATGACCTCGTCGACCTCGTACCAGGCGAGTTCGGGCCGGAGCACGCCCGCCTCAATGCGGGAAAGGTCGAGTAGATTACCGACCAGCCGGTTCAGTCGGTCTGCTTCATGATCGATAGCTTGCAGCATCTCGAGCCCTTCATCCCTTGACCATGAGGCATCGGCCAGCAAGAGAGCGGTGGTCGACGCTTTGATCGAGGCCAGCGGAGTGCGCAGATCGTGCGAGACCGCCGACAACAGGGCCGACTTTAATCGATCGCTCTCTTCAATAACCGACAGGCGATGGCGCTCAATCTCGCTCTCGGCGCGTGCTATGACCAGGGATGCCTGGGCGGCAAAGCTGGTCACGAGCCGACGCTCTTCGGTATCGAGTCCACGCCCCGAGCGCTTCGGCCCCACCTCCATCACTCCCACCATGCGGTCGCCCGCGCGTAGCGGCATGAAGACCCGCTGCTGCGGATGATCTCCGTCGTCAGTAGCGGGGAGGCCAACTTGCGTCCCGCGCTGATATACGTAGCGAGCGGCAGACTCCGAAGCTCTATCCCGTGTCGTGCCGCGCACGCTTTCGGCGGCAAGGCGCAATGGACCGGCACCGTCGGGCACAAAGATGGCGCAACGATCGGCGCCGAACACGGACACAATCTGCCGGGTGATGGCCTCGAGCACGTGGGCTACATCATGCGCGGACATCAGCGCCTGCCCGAGCTCATAGAGCATGGTGCTCTCGGTCGCTCGGCGCTGTGCGGCTTCGGCACGCTCTTTCGCCCGTGCGGCCAGTTGGCTGGTGAGTATCGCCACAGTCAGAAAAATAACGAAGGCCAGGATATCGCCGGCCTGCCCGATGGTGAAGGTGAAGAGGGGACGCAGCAGAAAAAAGTCGTACTCGGTGACAGCGACCGTGGCGGCCATGAGCGACGGACCGGTTCCAAAGTACACAGCGGTGGAAAGGATGGCCAGAAGATAGAGCAAGGATGCGTTTGGGATCAGCACGTAATGGTCGACAAGTGCAATGACGGCGGTCGCGATGGATGAGGTGACGATCCCGACCAGATAGCCGATAACCTTTCGGCTCACGCCGTACGCGCTCATCGGCATAGACAGCTTCCCTTCCCACTGTGTAGCCCATTGTACGGCTGTCGAGCCGTCTGCCCTCTCGCCTGTGGCCTTGATCCGCGCACAGCATAAACTGGTATCAACACCGTTCAACACGGATAGATATGCATCAGGTGAAGGTGGGAGGCAAGGGTGGCAGAGGCAACAGTAGCGCCGAGTGGGGGGAGCGAGCATAAGCTGCGGCGGGCCGTCGGACCGTGGGGCTCGTACACCTGGGGCTACGCGGATGTCGGCGCCGATATCTACGTTGCGCTGGGGCTGGTGATCGCCACGGCGGCAGGAGCCGCAAACGTTGCCTTCCTATTCGCCGGAATGATTTACGCCACTATTGGGTTGGCTTACACGGAGCTTTCCGCCATGTATCCCCTGTCCGGTGGCGGTCAACTCTGGGTGACGCGTGGCCTCGGCGACATCTGGGGATTCACCGCCGGGTGGTCCGTGTTGCTCGCCTTCACTGTCGACATCGCGCTCTTTGCCTACATCTCAGTAAGCTACCTCAACCGCTTGCTGCCGTCCGGCATCAACCATCTGCCCTGGATCATCATCGAGTCGATTGTCCTGGTCCTGTTACTGCTGGTTTTGAACACGGTCGGAGTTCGTGAGTCGTCCAAGCTCAATGAGATCGCCGGCGCCGTCGATATTCTGGCGGAAAGCACTCTCATCTTCATCGGCTTCATCTTTGCCTTTAATCCGGCGTTCTATTGGCACCAGACGACCACCTTCTTTAGCCACTTTCAACCGGATCGGTTACTTTTGGGCACGTCACTGGCCATTATTTCCTTCGTCGGACTGGAGTCGATTTCGCAGGCGGCCCAGGAGACCGAGCGCCCAACCGCGGTTATTCCTCGCACCTCGGTTGCTCTGATTCTGACCATTCTGGCCTATGCCATATCGCTGAGTAACCTGGCGCTGGGGGTGCTGCCCTGGCAGAGCTATGATCCAGGATCGACCGGGGCAGGATTCTGTCCAGCGCACATGGCCGTGACAGCCTGTAGTGAGTTGCACCAACAGCACGAAAGTGCTCCTATGATCTGGCTGGCGCAACAGCTCCCGCTGATCGGCGTATTTCTGGCGCCGGTCATTGCCGTGCTGGGTACCAGTCTACTGCTCATCTCCTCAAATTCCGGCGTCTATGGCTCATCACGAATTGTGTATGCAATGGCGACCAACGACTTGATGCCGAAGTTCTTCACCTATATTGATCGTCGCTTCAATACGCCACTGGTTGCGCTGATGGTGTTCTGTGCCATCGCAATCGTGGAGCTGATCGCAGCCGGTTTCACGCCCAACGCCCTGCAATCTCTCGCCGAGATGTACGCCTTCAGCGCCGCCATCAACTATCTCCTGGTCTTCGTATCGCTGCTCCGGCTCAGATTTACCGATACGGAAACGCCCCGCACCTTCCGCGTCCCCTGGAACGTGCCGGTGCGATACAAGGGAGGAGTCTACGACGTGACTATCGTCGGTGTTATCGGGCTCCTCTTCCTCATAGCGGTGCTGGTTATGGTAATACTCACCAACCAGATCGGCCGAGTGGCAGGACCCATCTGGGTCATTGCCGGGCTCCTGTTCTACTCGCTCTACCGCCGCCATCGGAAGCTGCCGATCCTTGGCACAGTTCCACGGGATTGGGAGCGGATGCAGCTAGAGGTCTACGAAGAGTCAGGCGAAACGGCCCTCGCGGAAGAGTATCGGGTCGCGCTGCGCAAGAAAAAACGCCTTCAGGGTCAACCGCCGGACAGAGCGGGGTAGGGAAAGCAAACACTCCGCCGTGGTTCTAATGATCGTGATGACTCGGCGCTGGCCGCACTTACCCGCTGGAGTCGGCTACCGGGCTTGAATCGGAGACGCTTCCGCGCTCCGCCTCTCGGAGGCGAGCCAGCGCGCTGAGGATACTCCCGGCGCCGGTGGCAAAGTTTGGGTTATGACGGGAACCGCGTTTCGGCTCGACCCACTCATAGATGCAGTTGCATCCGGGGCAAAAACAGCTCGCGAGGAGACGGCGTGCCGTTTCGATATCGCCGGCCATGGCTCGGGCCTGGGCCTCCCAGCCGGTCAGCCAGGTCCAGATTCCGGCATTCTGATATTCACCCCGCTTGAAATGGTACGGCCCCATGCGGGTGGCGCGAAAGGCAGGCGTTACCACGCGGTGGCCGTGCGGTGCATCCAGCCGATCAAGACGCTGCAGCAGCCACTGTCCCTGATCGACATCCAGCACGCCGTGCAGGATCAGGAGGGCGAAATCCTGTGCCACCCGTGTGCTCTGATCGCGCGGACACTGCCAGTCGAGTGGTCCGGACCGCCGTAACAATGCCCGTCGAATCGCTATGCGGACGTCGTCGGGGTTGGGCCCGTGAATGCCGAGGTGTTCCGCCGCTCGAACTGCCCCGTACCAGACTGCCTGGGTATACGTCACCTTCCCATGCCGCCGCATATGGTCCGCCCAGTCCTCATTGGGGCACTGCTCTAGCAGGAAATCACCATCGCTGTCGCGTCGAACCAGGTTATCCAGCGCCGCCTGCAAGTGTTCGCGCAGTTCGACAGCCAACGTCGTGTCGCCGGTGGCCTGCGTGTACTGTCCACAGGCGATCAGCCACCAAGCAGTGCTGTCGGGGTCGGGGTGACAGCTGTAGATCTCACGCGTGCCATCGGGAAACGTGTCACGCCCTACGTACACCGACGTGGCAAGCCCCCCTCGATTGTCCCGCAGCCAGGCACTGTCAGGACAGGACATGTCGACCGGGCTCCAGTTGAGACGCTGCTTGTTCAGCAGGACATAATCGGAGGGGGCATCGTCCGGCCGAATCTGATAGGTGGCCCAGGTAGCTAACAGCCGGGCGGCCAGGTCAGCACGGCCGACGTCAAGCAACCCAAGCGCGATGATCATGGTATCCCGCGCCCACAGTCCTTCATAGGTTGGACTTGGCTGCACGATTGTCCCACCGCGAAAGATGCGCACATTGTGCTCGATCGTTTGCCGGGCCTGCGCTTCCCAGACACCGCAGTAGACCGGGTCAACCTCTGGAACATGCATGACAATCACCGCAGCCCGAAAAGAGAATGTTCGCGCCTCCCGAAGGGCAGAGCTAGAGCCATTGCCACTCCGCGACGGCCATGACTCAGCGACACACTGGGCCTTGAGTGTACACCTTACCGTCCGCCCTGACCAGTCAAGGCAATACCTTCAATGACGTACTTTTGCATCAGGACGTAGACCAGGAGCACGGGAGCAAGAGACAGAGTCGCGGCCGCCATGAGCGGTCCCCACGCGATGGCAAACTGTCCCTGATAGGCCGTGACAGACAGTGGGACAGTGGTGAGTTCGGGCGAGTCGACCACGACCAGAGGCCACAGAAAGTTGTTCCAGGACGCTAAAAAGGTAAGAATCAACACCGTCGCCAGCGCTGGACGCGACAGCGGCAGAATGATGCGCGAGTAAATCTGCCAGTGGTTGGCGCCGTCGATACGCGCCGCGTCTTCAAGGTCGGTCGGAATGGTCAGGAAAAACTGGCGCAGCAGAAACGTGCTGAACACGCTGACTACAAACGGAGCAATGAGACCCATGTACGTGTTGTGCCAGTGAAGATCGCGCACGATGAGATAGTTCGGAATGAGTGTCACCTGGGCGGGAATGATAAGGGTGGCCAGGTAGAAGGAGAAGAGCAGCGACTGGCCACGAAACCGCAAACGGGCAAACGCATAGGCTGCCATCGAGGCCGTGAGTAGCTGACCAAAGGTGATGATTAGAGATACTATGGCACTATTCAAGAAGTAGCGTGCGATAGGCAGGTCGGCCCAAACCTGTTGATAGTTCGACCAGACCAGGGGGTTAGGCAAGAACTGCGGCGTGAGCGCCCCAATCTGGATCTGGTTTTCCAGTGAGGAAACCAGCATATAGAGGAATGGCAGGATCACCGCCAGTACCCCGAGCACCAGGAGGAGATACACGATGACATCCCCGGTAAGGCGACGCAATTGCCGTCTCTTACGGCGAGGAGCGGGCGTGGCAACCGCAGGGTTACTCATAGTGTACCCACCGACGCTGTCCTATCAGCTGCAGGATCGTCACCGCGAAAATGATGATGAAGAGTGCCCAGGCGGTGGCGGATGCCGCCCCCATATTGAGATCAACAAAGGCCTTCTGATAGAGGTAGCCGACCAGCGTATTGGTCGCATTCGCCGGCCCCAGACGACCGGATGTCAGAACGTAGGCCTGGTCGAAAAGCTGAAACGATCCAATGGTCGAGATAATCACCACGAAGAAGGTCGTGGGACTGATCATGGGCAGCGTTATATAGCGAAAGCGCTGCCACCCATTGGCGCCATCGACCAGGGCGGCGTCGACGAGAGGGCGAGGCACACCCTGAAGGCCAGCGAGAAAGAGTACCATGCTGAAACCAATTTGGCGCCAGACGCCGAAGATAATCAGCGCCGGCATGGCCCACACCGAACTGTTGAGCCAAGCGGGCGGGTCGCTCACGCCCACCGCGAAGAGAGCACTATCGATCAACCCTCGCGTCGGATCGAAGATCCACTGCCAGAGTAGCGCGGCCGAGGCCAGAGTGGTGATGAATGGCGCGAAAAAGGCTGTGCGCAGGATCGTTGTTCCGGGAAGGCGGCGATTGAGCCCGAGGGCAACCAGCAAGCCAAGTGCGGTGGAGATGGGCACGACGGCAATGGTGTAGTACGTGGTGTTACGGAGCACCTGCCAGAAAAGCGGATCGTTGCGAAGATCGTCATAGTTTTTCAGCCCGGCCCAGGACGGCGCCCCGACCAGGTCCCAGTGCGTGAAGCTCATGGCGAGCGTACCCAGCACACCAAGCAAGGTGAAGACCAAGAAACCTAGGAAATCGGGCAGCAGAAAGAAAAACGCTGCCCGACCGTCACCGCGTCGAGTGTCACCGCGCAAAGCCGGGGAGCGTCTGCGAGCTACTGCCGCCCGCAGGCGCTCCCCTAAAGGAGCCGAGGAAAGCACTGCTAGCCCTTAAGAGCCTTCTTAGCGGGCGCCACCGCCTGGTGCAGCGCCGTCTGCGCACTGGTTTCCCCAGTCCAGACCTTGTCGAGCGCGGCAGAGATGGCGTTGGATACATCACTCCATTTGGGGAACGACGGGAAATCATGCCCCAACTTGGTTTGCTGGGTGAAGATTTTGTTGTACGGTTTGCTCAACCACTCTTTGGAGTGCAATGCCTTCGGATTATCCGGCACCAGGTCGTTTCCGGCGGCGAAGGTCAGTGACGCCACCGGACCCGTTATGAACTGCCAGAGTTGGAAGGCCGCATCCGGATTCTTGGTCCAGCGACCAATACAATAGCCGGCGCCGCCAGCGCCGTTGACTGTCTTGTAGCCCGCGAAATGGGGCAGACCCACCACATCCCACTGCAACCCATTGGCCTTGGCGAGCGTTGGGATGAGGGCATGATTGCCGATCACCATCGCCACCTGACCCGCCGCGAACAGCGGTCCAATGTTGGTCGAGTCCACCATCTGGCTGGCCGCCGGTGTTACCTTGTCTGTATTGATCAGGTCGGCCATGAATTGGATTCCAGCCGCGGCCTTTGGGTTATCGAACACCAGTTTGTGCGCATTCCGGTCGTTATCAAACAACTCAGAGCCGTGCTGCCAGATATAGAGGCGCCAGAGGCCGGTCTCGAAGGCGTATCCATACTGCACCACTCGACTGCCCTGGCGGACCGTTAGCTTCTTGGCCATGGTGCGAAGGTCGTCGTAGGTCCAGCTGCTGGTCGGGAAGTGCACACCGGCCTGGCGAAGGAGCTGCTTGTTATAAAAAATGACTTTCGTGTCGTTATCGCGCGGCACTCCATAGAGGCCCGTCTTGTACTCGAAGAGCGCCAATTCGCCCTGCGTGTATCCCTTCGGCAGCGACTTTTTGTGTTTCTTGAGCAGCCCGCGCAGTTCGTATAACGCGCCTTTCTGTGCGTATCCTGGCACCAGGGTGAGGAACTGGACGTCTGCTGTGCTGTGCGCGGCGACATCGGCGTTATATTTCGTGAAGTAGGCCGAAAATGACGCGAGTTGCGGGGTCACGCTGATATGCGGGGAGCGTTGTTGAAAGATTTCCAGCACCTTATGAATCGTCGCCTGCTCATCTGGGCTGCCCCACGACGAGAACGTAACGTGCGCCGATTTCTTCAGCCCGGACGCGAAGCCGGCTGCCGGCCCCTCAATATCCGCCAGCACGCTGGCCACCGCCGAAGCGGAAAGCCCAAGTGCGAGCGCACGCGAGATAAAGGTCAGGCGGCTCATGCGGCGTTGCGTTGCCTCCGCCACCAGCCCATCAATGCCAGAGAGGTCGTTGTTCACGAAGTGCTTCCTTCTTTCCAAATCATTACCAGTACGGTACTCACGGTACGGTCGTACACGAACATACCACACGTGTCCCTCGTCTATGAAGAATGTCAATGCCAGGGTACGTCTTCGTTGGACGACGGGGGATACGACGATGAGGAGCTGCCCACATACGGAAGCAGACCTCTACGCGAACCGAATATGGGGGATCAAGCGCAATGTCGTGGAAATGGCCAGGGACCAGCGTCAGCAGAACAATTAACGAGCGAGGTCAGGAGCGGCCGAAGCCATGTATACAAGGGAGGGTTTCATAGCGGTGGAGACGCAGCGTTATCTCGCTCTGTCTCAATGATGGTGGTGACCGCTGGGATGAAAGGCAGGTGGCGCATCGGCTCGATGCATCTTTAACCACGAGAGCCACTCATTGACGCCCTCGCCGGTGCGCGCGCTCATCAGGATGCGTTCAACCCCTGGGTGAACTGCCTCCAGGTTCTGATACAGGCGCGGCAGATCGACCTCCAGATGCGGTAGCAAATCCTTCTTGTTGATTAGCACCAGATCGACCGACCGAAACATCAGTGGGTATTTGAGCGGCTTGTCCTCCCCTTCGGTGACGGAGAACACCATCACTCGGCTATTCTCACCCACGCGGAACTCAGCCGGGCATACCAGATTGCCAACGTTCTCGATCACCAGGACATCGATATCGTGCAACGGGAGCGACGGCAGTCCGTAGCGCACCATGTTGGCATCCAGATGGCACTCTCCCCCGAATCCAGGATCGGTGTTGACCTGAACAATGGGGACGCCAAACCGCTCCAGGCGGTCAGCGTCGAGCGTGGTAGCGATGTCGCCTTCGAGGATGCCCATCCGCAATTCGCCGTCCAAGGCCTCCAGCGTACGCTCCAGCAGGGTGGTCTTGCCCGCCCCCGGAGAACTCATCATATTGATGACGTAGGTTCCGGTGTGGTCAAACTGCGCCCGGTTGGCCTGCGCCAATGCGTCATTGGCGCCCAGTACCCCCTCCATCACCAGCGTCTTGCTACTGCCGTTCTCCACCTTCATGCTCCTCTTATAACCAACAATCCTGTCAGGACATGGCGTATTGTTTCTATTTGTGTACTGCTCAATGATAGGATGAAGGGCGTTGGTAGTCGATTGCATGCATCTCGTTCGTTTGGCATGAAGCGCGCCCTACCGTTCCGCCGCGGCGCAGGCGGAGCAGAGACCGCGCAGCACGAGATGCTGCATATCAACACGCAGCCCGTAGGAGAGGGCGAGTTCATCAGCGAGGTGCTGGAAGGGTGCATCGCTGAGTTCCACGGTTGCGCCGCACTGGCGGCAGACGAGATGGTGGTGGGCATCGGTCATGAAGGCCCAGCGCGTCACCTTGTCACCCAGCGACACGCGAACCGCCAGATCGTGCGCCTCAAGCGTTTCCAGGGTACGATACACCGTGGCCGGATCGATGGCTGGATAGTGTTCCAGCACCGTAGAGCGAATCTCGTCGACGCTGCGGTGTCGATGCTCCTCCCGCAAGATCTGCAGAACGGCGACGCGTGCCGCAGTGGCATGGAGGCCATGATCGCGCAATACCTGCCTGAGCGATTCGATGGCAGTGTTGACGACCATGATCTCTCCTTATCCTGGAGCATCGTTCCTGTCGACAGGCTCGGATGGAAACTGACTACCGATCGCAACCACAGCACGAAGACCAGCAAATACTGGGCCGCAGGCATCCCGCCTCCAGTATGCCAGATGCCATTTCAGCTGCTGAGAGTCGACACCAGCGCCAGCAGTGCTACGCCGACAACGCCATCTACACCGCCTCAACCAGGTCGTGCTGCTCACCCGCGCTCTGCGCCTTTCTCGCCACGGCTCCGCCGAGTACTATACTCTTCTCCCAGATGCCGCCAACACCAGTCATACATAAACCGACCTGCGGCATGGCAAGGGAAAGGGGCATGGTGTCTCCGGTTATCGTCTTGGTAGTGTTGGTCCTGCTCCTACGTATCTGGCGGTCACAGGGACGACCTAGAGCTAAAGGACTTGAGGGATGAGCCGCCGTGTGGCACAAGCCACGTTGCTGCTATCTCTACTTGTGCTGCTGTGGACAACCACCGGCATCGCCTGGGCACACGCCTTGTTGCAGCGCTCCGATCCTCCGGCCGGCGTGGTGCTGCAGCGGGCGCCGTCGCGCATCCACCTCTGGTTCAGTGAGGATCTCAACGGCTCCGCCTCGAAGATCATTGTCTGGGACCATGCCCGCCATGAGGAAACGGTAGGCAGCGCCACATTGGTGGCGAACCAACCACGCCAGTTGGAGGTGCGGCTGAAGCCGTTGCCGCCGGGATCATATCTCGTGCTGTGGACCTCTGTCTCGGCGGACGACGGACACGTCCTGCGAGGTTCATACTCCTTTAGCGTCCTGGTGCAAGGACCACTGCCCTCGCTAGCGGGAGTATCACTGGGTGCCCCCCGCCAGAGCTTTCCCGATGGGCCGACGCTGGCCTCACTCCTGGCACACTGGCTCGAGTTGCTAGCCACGGTAGTCTGGGTCGGCGCCGTCAGTTTCTCGGCTCTGGTCTTTGCCCGTACCGCACATGGGGCCGAGCAGGCGGCGACGGAGGCTGAACGGCTGAGGCTAGACCGCCTGGTGCGAGCCTCTGTGCTGGTGTTGGCGGGGTCCAGCTTTGTCGTACTGCTCCTGCTGGCGTACGGGCAGGCCGGGAATGATTGGGAGGCCACTCTCACCGGGTCCACCCTGTCCAACGTGTTCTCCGCTCAGTACGGGAAGCTGTGGATTGCCCGCCAGATGCTGCTGTTGTCGGTACTGGCCACGTATCTGGTTCCCTTGACGTTTGCTATCCCTCAAGTAGCGGCCGTGGGGTTCGTGGCTGGCCCGGCGCCGAGTGCCCCGCGAGCATCGCTCTCCGGCGCTCCGCTGCTATTCGCGCTGGGGCTGATCTACCTCTACCTTTTGGCGGCCAGCGGCCATGCAGCCTCGGTGGATATTGGCGGATTAGCCGGCAGCCACCTGCTGTCTGCCTCGGTGCTGGTCGATTGGACTCATCTGCTGGCCGACGCACTCTGGCTCGGCGGCCAGATATACATCGCGGCGGTCCTGATCCCAGTGTTACACCTGCGCCGGGAGCCCGGCAGAAATACGGCAGCCTTCCTGGCTATGCTCAACCGCTTCTCGCCCATCGCCTATCTCAGCATCGCTATCTTTACGCTGTCCGGCGGCTTTAACGGCAAGATCCACATTCCCTCCTGGTATGCCTACTTCCACAGTGTGTACGGCTGGACGCTGACCAGCAAGATTGGACTGATTGGGTTGATGATGCTGACCAGCGCCTATACGGTCTACGGCCTGCGGCCACGCGTTCGTCGCGCTTGCGCAGAGCACCCAGACAGAGATCCGCTGCTCGGCCGGCTCCTGAGCTGGCTGCGACTAAATCCGCTCCTCGGCGCCGGCGTGCTGATGGCCAGCTCGGTGATGTTCTATTACCCGGTTCCGCTGGGGCTGACGTCGGCCGATCCTTCGTCCTATACAGTCAGAGGTGACGGCCTGACCGCACTGGTGACCTTACAGCCCGACCGGGCCGGCCCCAACACCGTCACCGTCATCCTCAAGGATGTAGAGGGCCGGCCCGTGACGCGGGGAACGGTGGTGGCGCTGACCACCATGCTCGACATGGTGATGGGCACCGGTCGCGCCCCACTGGCCGAGACCACACCCGGCACATACCGTGGCCCGGCCGACCTCGGTATGGGCGGCCATTGGCGTCTGCTGTTCCTGGTCTACCGCCCCTCGGGCTTCAGCCGCCTGTCAATCAAAGTGGAGGTTGGCACGTAACCGGACCGCTGTCCTCCCCAGGGCCTTTTCGTGCGAGAATCCACTCTGGAGGACAAAAGCATAGCTCACTATCGAACGGCAATCGTGACCGGAGCAAGTTCGGGTGTGGGCGCCGCCACCGGGCGCGCTCTGGCTGAGATTGGTTTGTCGGTGGCACTGGTTGCCCGGCGTCGCGAGCGGCTAGAGCAGGTGGCCGCCGAGATCGTGGTGACAGGCGGTCGCGCCCTTCCCATCGCCGCCGACCTCGCCGATGCGCAGAGCGCACGGGAAGCAATGGAGCGAGCGCTAGATGAGCTTGGCTCCGTTGATGTGCTCGTCAGCTGTTTGGGCGCCAATGTACCGGAACGGGCGCTATCATCTCTGTCGGTTGCCGACTGGGACTCGACCGTTGCGACCAATCTCTCGGCCGTGTTCTACTGTCTGCATACCGTTCTCCCCGCCATGCGACATCGCGGCTCCGGCCTAATCGTCGCGATATCATCTCTTGCTGGTTTGCGGCCAAGCGCCCTTTCCGGAGCCGGGTACAGCGCTGCCAAAGCGGGGCTCAACGCACTGTGCCGCAGCATCAACCTGGAAGAAACGAGCTCCGGCATCCGAACCTGCGTCATCGCTCCCGGCGACATCGACACGGAATTACTCGATCAACGACCGGATCCACCCTCCGCGGAAGCACGGGAGCGTATGCTGCGTCCCGATGACATTGCGCGCCTCGTCGTCGCCGTCCTCGCGCAGCCGCCGCATATGGTACTCGACGAAATTGTCGTGTACCCGCGCTGAGGCGGCGAGTGCGGGCCGAGAACCAGGTGGGGGCAAGGGCCTTATGACGGTCATCGGTGGTACCGGGCTCTGCTGCTATCGGTCGCTCGCGGTCCTCTCCTGGAACGGGAAGCGAGATAGCTTTGGCAACGTCCGGTCGGCGGCGGATATGATCTACGTGGCCGACGCCGGTACGGTGGTGGAGGCGGACATCGGCCCTCTGATGACTCCGAGCGGATATGGCTTCTCACACCCCTGCCCGGGCCAGACCCATCGAGATACCACCGGCATCGTCGTCGGATCGTGGTGCTTCGCGTACGCCAGCGCGGTCCGCACCATGATCATCGGGGATATCGGTGGCCATAGTTCCTGGGTCGACAACCCCGCCTACCTGGCCGAGATCGACGCGGCCTCCCTCAATCGGCAGGGTCACAATCCCAAATACATTGGACCGCGACGCCGGTTGATCTTCAGCCCGCAACGGGCGGTGTACGTCCAGGCATATAAAGGAGTGCCATACCGCATGACCTTCGTCCCGGCCTTTCCGGGCCTGATCGGTTCCATCTGGGAATTGGTCCGCGTGCAGCGAGCGCGGTAAGGCGGCGAGGTCGCACGGCATAAAAGTTGCATCCATGGTAGGCACGGGCTAGGCTCAAGGGGGCGCTATCGGGTGCGTCCGCGGCGTTCGCACTGTGGGCCATTAGGAAGTTATGGAGCAACAACTACTCGGTGACCGCTATCAGCTAACTCGCCGCATCGGCGTGGGCGGTATGGCTCAGGTTTATGTAGCGCAGGATCGCCTGCTGGGACGGGATGTTGCGGTCAAAATTTTGCACGAGGACAGCGCCGGTGACGCTACGTATGTCGAGCGTTTTCGGCGTGAAGCCAAGGCGGTAGCGCAACTCAATCATCCCAATGTGGTAGCGGTGTACGACTGGGGCCACACGGCTTCAGCTGCAAGCGCTGGTCGTGCTGATTACTTCATGGTGATGGAGTATGTGCCGGGGCCGAACCTGAAAGAGGTGGTGCGGGCACGCGGTCCACTGCCGGAAGACGAGGCGCTCAGCATCGCCGCGCAGATCGCCTCGGCACTGGAGGTGGCGCACGAACATGGTCTCGTGCATCGTGACGTCAAGCCGCACAATGTCTTGATTGCGCCGAACGGCAGGGCCAAGGTTGCCGACTTCGGGATTGCCCACGACGCCGGCCTGACGGAACTGACTCGCACCAACATCGTGCCCGGCACGGCGCACTATCTCTCGCCAGAGCAGGCTCAACGTGCCGTACTGGACGGTCGCTCCGATATCTACAGTCTGGGCGTCGTGCTCTACGAGATGCTCACCGGGCACGTGCCCTTCGAAGGGCGCTCGCTGGTCGATGTCGCTCTCCAGCACGTCCACGACAAGCCGGCGCCGCCTCGCAAGGTGCGCCCGGAACTATCGCGCGCCACCGAAGCAATCGTACTCAAGGCGCTGGAGAAGGACCCCAAGAAGCGATTTCAGACGGCGGAAGCGATGCGGCAAGCCCTGGAGCGGGCGCGCGTACAACGTGATGAACCGCTGCCCGTGCCTCCCGACCAGCGAGCCACCGATCCCATGCCGGGGAGGCAAAACACCGTTCAGGCTCCGCTGACCGGCCCCCGGGAACGTGCACGACGCGTTATTCCACCGCCCGAGCGGGTCGAGCCGGCTGAACGGCGTGGCCTCTGGTTCGTCGCGTTGCCTTTCGCGCTGCTGCTTCTGATCGGTGGGGGTGTTTACGCCGTCCTCCACCAGGGCGGCAACTCGGCCGGCAAGCATGCCATCCCGCCGGCCATCGTCTCTCAAAAGACCGCGACCCCGACGCCAACATCCACCCGTCCTCCACCCACCCATCCTCCACACCATCATGTAGTCGTCATACCGATACCGAAACCTACAACGAGGCCGGCCTCCACCGCGACTGCCACCTCTGCGCCGTCCGCTACCGCCACCGTCGCTCCCACCGCGGCGCCGACCGCGCAGCCAAGCGCCACCACGCCGTTACCAACCGCCTCTATTGCGCCGAGCACGGTGGTTGCCGCCAGCGGTCCCGGCAGCCCGACGGACGCGGTAGCCAACTTCTACAGCCTGGTCGACCAGCGTAAGTACGACCAGGCGGCAGGTCTCTGGAGCTCTACTATGAAGGCCAGTTACCCACCTACCGATAACATCAACGGCCACTTTTCACAGTACACTGACGTATTTTTACAATCGTCCAAACTTGTCCACCAGAGTAACGGGGCTGCCACGGTCTATGTCACTGTGACGGAGGTCGGCCCTTCGGGCAACACCACTGTTAGCGGCAACTGGTATTTGATACGAGGATCGTCCGGCTGGTTGCTCGATTCCGAGGGTCTCGGTTAGGGGCCAGCCTGGAACGGTAGACTCGGTACCCTCTCATGACACTGTTCACCATCGGCCACTCCACCCGTCCCCTTGAACAATTCCTGGTCCTGCTGCGGCAACATGGTGTTGAACAACTGATCGACGTGCGCACCGCCGCCGGCTCACGCCGCAACCCGCAATACATGAAGGAACAGCTCTCGGCCTCGTTGGTTGAGCGCGGAATCCGCTATCTCCATATGAAAGAGCTGGGCGGCTTCCGCAAGCCCCTCCCCGACTCTCCAAACGCCGCCTGGCGCAACGACAGCTTCCGCGGTTATGCGGATTACATGGCCACCCCAGAGTTCCAGGAAGCGCTGGTCCAACTCATTGGGCTGGCCGCCGGCATGCCCACCGTCATCATGTGCGCCGAGGCCGTCCCCTGGCGCTGCCATCGCTCCCTCATCGCCGATGCACTGCTGGTAAGAGGTATAGAGGTGCGGCACATCATGTCCGCAACGAAGACAGACATCCACGCCTTGCGCCCATTCGCGGTAGTAGAGGGTGAGCTGGTGCGGTATCCTGAGACCCTCACCCCCCAACCCCCTCTCCCGCCCGCGGGCGAGGGGGAGTTCTCTCGCGGGACCCCACATGGACCTCCTTCGGTCGCAGGAGAGGGAGAGTCCTTGTAGGTACGGCTGTGCCAGAAGAACTCCCCTCTCCTGCTTTGCGGGAGAGGCGTTGGGGGTGAGGGTGTTCCCGAGGTGTTATGAAGCCTTCTGTATCGCCGCCCACACCTTGCCGGGCGTGAGCGGCATATCGAGATGGGTCACGCCCAGCGGCGAGAGCGCGTCGATCACCGCATTGACCACGGCGGGGGTTGAGCCGATGGTCGCGGCCTCGCCGATTCCTTTAATACCGAGGTCATTGCGCAGCGAAGGCGTATGGGTATGCGAGGTCTCATACAAAGGCAGGTCACCCAGTGTGGGAACGCCGTAATCGACCAGGTTGCCGGTCAGCAGCTGGCCGTCCTCGCTGTAGATGACCTCTTCAAAGAGCGCCTGGGCGATGCCCTGCGCGATACCACCATGAACCTGTCCCTGCACCAACTGCGGGCTCATGATAGCGCCGCAATCATCTACCGTCATCATTTTGCGAATCTCCACCTGCCCGGTCTCGTGGTCCACCTCGACCACCACCACATGGGTACCGAATGGCGCGGTGAAGGTCTCCGGCCGGAAGTTGTTCACCGCGGTCAAACCTGGTTCCATGCCGTCCGGCAGGCCGGCGCCGCTGTAGGCCGCGCGGGCGATGTCCTCAATGGACGTGGAGCGATCGGGCACGCCCTTTACATTCCAGGCTCCATCACCCAGCTCCAGGTCTTCCGGGGCGGCCTCCATCATGTGCGCCGCGATCTGACGCATCTTATCCTGCACCACCTGCGACGCCCTGTGCACTGCCGGGCCGCCCACTGCCGTGCCACGACTGCCCATGGTGCCGGAGCCACTCCCCATCGAGGTGTCGCCGTACAGCACATTCACCTGCTCCGGCTGCACGCCCAGCACGTCTGCCGCCATCTGAGCGAAGGTGGTCTCCTGGCCCTGACCATGGGGCGAGATGCCGGTGTAGATGGTTACCGTGCCGTCCGCCTCCATTCGCACCGTTGAGGTCTCCCAGCCGAAGCCACAGACCTCGACGTAGGAGGCCAGGCCGATGCCCATCAGCCGTCCTGCGGCGCGCGCCTGTTCCTGTTCCTGCCGCAATTGTTGATAACCGCTGCGTTCCAGCGCCACGTCCAGCGTGGCCGCATACTCGCCGCTATCGAACACCGGCCAGTCGGGCAATTGGTAGGGAAAGGCCTCGGGCGGAATAAAGTTCACCCGCCGAATCTCCGCCGGATCCATCTCCAACTGGTCGGCCAGCACGTCGATGGCCCGCTCGATGTAATACGCTGCCTCGGGGCGACCGGCCCCGCGATACGCTCCCAGCGGAGTTTTGTTAGTCAGCACGGTTAAAGTCTCGGACTCGATGTTGGGGATGTCATAGCAACCGGTGACCATGCCGGCGGTGGTCTCGCCCAACCAGGAGGCACTATAGGCGCCGGAGTCGACAATCAGGCGCAGGCGCAAGCCGGTAATGCGTCCATCCTGGCGGGCGGCGAGATCGAGATAAGCGATCTGAGCCCGACCGTGTACCGTGGCCTGCACGTGCTCCGTGCGCCCTTCGATCCACTTGATCGGCCGCTCCAACTTGCGCGCCAGGTAGGCTGCCAGCACATCCTCGGGATAGGCTCCGATCTTGCAGCCAAAGCCGCCGCCCACCTCCGGCGCGATGGTTCGCACCTTGGTCTGCGGCAGCTTCATCGCCTGACAGATCGCGTCGCGGACGAAATGGGCACACTGTGTCGAACTCCACACGGTCAGTTCCTTGCTGCCGCGCTCGTACTGCGCTACCACCCCTCGAGTCTCCATCGGGTTCGGCGAGAGCCGCTGACTCACCATACGCACCGATACCGTCGCCTCGGCCTCGGCAAACGCCCCGGCCGGATCGCCCTTGGTGAAGGGACGGCGATTGTCGATATTGTTCTCGGCATACTCCTGGAGTTGTGGTGCTCTGTCCTGCATGGCGAGTTCAGGATCACCCGTGCCAGGCAGCTCATCGTATTCCACGATCACCGATTCCAGTGCATCCACTGCCTGGGCTTGCGTGCCGGCGACCAGCGCCAGCACTGGGTCGCCCACGTAGGTGACCTTGCCGGCGGCCAGCGGGGCACGCGCCGGAGCGCCAGATTCGCCGTCCGACTCGCCCTGCTGCGGCGGCACCAGATCGGCTACATCGTCGCCAGTCACCACCGCCAGCACGCCGGGCCGGCTCAGCGCCTCGGACGCGTCGATGCTCACAATTCGCGCATGTGGGTATGGGCTGCGCAGCACAGACATGTACGCCATATTTGTCAAAACAATATCGTCGACATAGGTCGCGGAACCGGTGATCAGGCGCGGGTCTTCGCGCCGCCGCACCGTGCCGCCCATATAGCTTGTAGTGGGCACAGGGTCTCCTTCGAAGTCAACCATCAGTGTGGGAGCGGTAATCGGCGAGTATTCCACGCCTCGGATCAGACGCTCCTGGTCCGGCATGAATACATCGATTCGGCAAAGAAGAGGGAGTAAGAGCCGTGCTGGAGCGAGGGGAAATACCTCCCAGTATATCGGTGCCACTCGGATCCTCCCTCACCTGGGTGTTACGCTGAAAATACACATTCCCCCCTCCAGACCAAGCAGAGGAACCTCCCATGGCGATCCACCACTACGAGTACTCCCAATGGGACGGCAGCCAGAACGTCCCTGATTTCAGCGCCGAAGAACTCCTCGAAAACATGGCCGACGATCTGCTGCGCGGTGGCGATCCAGAGCGGGCACTACGCAACATGATGCGTCGCGGCTTTCGCCTCCCCGACGGCCGTCGCTTCGAAGGCATGAAGCGACTCCGGCAGCAGATGCAGGAATACCGCCAGGACGTCTTCTCGCGCTACGACCCAAACAATATGATCGACGCCATTCGCCGGCAACTCGACGAAATTCTGCAGACCGAACGCACCGAAATCGACCGCCGCCACCAACCAGATATCCAGAGCCCTCCCAGCGACGACGCCCCCTCCAACGCACCACAGTCTCAATCCGAAGAATCACCACAGGGCTCGTCGCCATCCAATTCCCCCCAAGCTCAAGCGCCAGAGTCCCCCCCTCGCGCCTTGAGGGAGAATGGGCCCGGGGGTGAGGGAGCCGAGGGCCAACAGTCACCCCAGGGCCAATCGGCTCAGGGCGGCCAACCGGGTCAATCCGGTCAAGGTCAATCCGGCCAGGGTTCCCCCGGCAGCGCGGGCGATGCCGCCTCCAACGACCAGTTCAAAGAAATGCTGGAGCGCATGCTCCAGCGCAAAGAGTCCTATCTCGACCAGCTACCGCGTGACAATGCGGGACGCATTCATCAACTGCGCGAGTACGACTTTCTCTCGCCGGATGCTCGCGAAGCCTTCGAGCAACTGGTTGGCGGCATGCAACGTCAGTTGATGGAACAGTACTTCCAGGGGCTCAAGCAGGGCATCGGCGCCATCACCCCGGATCAGATGGATGGCATCCGCCAGATGGTGCGCGACATGAACGAGATGATTGAGGCCGCACGGGCCGGCGACACCGGCGCCTTCGACCGCTTCATGGAGCAGTATCGCGATTTTTTCCCGCCGGGCATCAACTCCCTGGAGGAGTTGCTGGAGCATATGCAGCGTCAGGCCTCGGCCATGCAGTCCCTGTTGGACAGCATGGACCCGGAGCAGCGGGCCGAGTTGGAAGCCATGATGCAAGAGCTACTGCGCGACGACCGGCTCGCGCTCGATCTGGCTCGGCTGGGCGAGAACCTCAGCGCCATGGGCTACGGGCCTCAGGGCGGCAGCTTCCCCTTCCGCGGCCAGGATGCGCCCGGCTTCGGCCAGTCGCTCGACATGATGCGCCGCCTCCAGGCCATGGAAGACCTGGAAAATGCCATGCAGTCCGGCGATCCGTTCAACGCCATGGCCAACGCAGGTGGCCAGAACCCCGGCGAACTCTTTGGCCCGCGACTGGGAGGTCAGATCAGCGCGGTCCACGACATGGCTCAGTCACTGCTGGACGCCGGCTATCTGAAGCAGGAAGGCGACCGTCTGGCTCTCACCGCCCGAGCCGTGCGCAAGCTGGGCGATGCTTCCCTGCGGGAGATCTTCAAGAGCCTCAAGCAGGACCGTGCCGGTGGCCACGCAACGCCACGCAAGGGACACGGTGGTGACATCACGCAGGAGAGCCGCCCCTACCAGTTCGGTGATCCCTTCCACGTTGACATCAAATCGACCGTGATGAACGGCGTGATCCGCAATGGCCCCGGCACCCCGGTACACATCCAGCCCGACGATTTCGCCATCTTCGAGACCGAGCGCTCAGTCCAGCACGCTACTGTGCTGTGCCTCGACATGTCGCACTCCATGTACCTGAGTGGGCTATTCCTCGAGGCCAAGAAGACCGCCCTGGCACTGGATAGCTTGATCCGCGGCCAGTTCCCCCGCGATGCGCTCTATCTGGTCGGGTTCTCGCGGGTCGCCTTCGAGCTGACCCAGGAACAGCTGCCGCTCCTGCAGGAAAACGACTATGTGCAGGGCACGAACTACGAGATGGCGCTTTCCCTGGCGCGTCAACTGCTCTCCCGTCACCGTGGCGGCAACCGCCAGATTCTCTTCGTCACCGACGGCGAACCCACCTCTTGCACCCTGCCCAACGGCCGCATCTACTTCGACTATCCACCGGGCGCCATCGTATACGATGCGGCGCTCAACGAAGCTGCTCGCTGCGCCAAAGACGGTATCACCATCAACACCTTCGTGCTCGATCCAGACCCCCAACTGGTCGCCTTCGCCCAGGAGATGACCGAGGTGAACCGTGGCCGCATGTTCCTCGCCGGCCCCTACCACCTCGGCCAGCAAGTGGTGCTGGACTATATGCACGGCCGAACGGTGAGGAGGCTGCAGTAGCACGGCAGGTCCTTACAACCTCAGTCAACTCGTGAAACATCACAGTCCGGGCTGAGTCGGAGCCCGTCTCCTATTCAGCCACCCGATAGTGATACGTGTACAGCATCTCGAACCCGGCCTTCGCATAGAGCGGTCGCGCCTCCACGTTCGCCTCGGTGACCTGCAGGTACACCTGCTCTGCCCCTTGCTGCCGGCCCCATTCCGCCAGCGACCGCAGCACCGCCGCCCCTGCTCCCTGCCGGCGAAATGCCGGCAGCGTGGCCATGCAGAAGATGCCTACCCACCCGGCTTCGACCACCCCCAATCCGACCGCCACCGGCCGGCCCTGGCTGCACAGCGCCAAGTCTTCAATGTGGCGAACCAGTGCCTGGAACGCGTCAGCGGCTATGGCATGATTCCTTCGCGCACCAGATCCGCTCGCACCGTCCAGAGTCCGCGTGCCTCCGGCCCAAAGCCGACAATAACCCGCCATAGCCACCCGGATCCGTAATCACACCCTGCTGCGCATAGTACACCAGCAATTCAGTCTGTGTCTCCGGCGCCATGGAACCATCCTTTCGCACACTGCTTCCAGTTGGTCAGAGAGAGCTTCACACCCTACCACGAGTCATTGACAAAAATTCAAGAATCAGAATATATTTTTCTTTACGAACTCTGGAAACAACTTGACGAGCACCCGGTAGACCGGATAATATCCACTCTATGAGAAGGACGCGGGAACCAGAAGGTCTGTTCATCCAAATGAGCCCCTTCGCCTCGTAGGCCTGGCGCTTACGCTTACGAGGCTGGAAGTGGCGCCAACGATGCTGCCACTCGCAGGCACGGCCTGATCGAGCGGCCGTTTCTCTGTTCCTAGCATCGCCGGCCGTTTCCCTTCTTTCCCACGGAATCCCGACTTGCCTGCGCCAGGCGCGACCCTCCGGGCCGCTCTGTCCGGTTGCCGCGCGTACTGGAATCACCTCCCGCACCCCTCACCTATCGACCGCCTCTACTTATAAGGAATGAACGAATAATGTCCGTCCTGCAAGAACAGCACCTCGACGGCGCAGAGGCTGCTACTCATCACCCTTCCTCCATCTGGCGCAACCACGACTTCGTGTTGCTCTGGTGCGGGCAGTTGGTGTCCTCGGTGGGCACACAGGTCTCGATGCTGGCCTTTCCGCTGCTGGTACTGGCAATCACCCATTCGCCGGCCGAAACCGGACTGCTGAGCGGGCTGCGCACCCTGCCCTACATCCTGTTGACGCTGCCGGTTGGGGCATGGGTGGACCGCTGGGACCGAAAGAAGGTAATGATCTACTCCGACGCCGGCCGGGCGGCGGCCCTCGGCAGCATCCCGCTGGCCATCGCACTGGGCCACCTGAGCCTGGCACAACTCGCCGTGGCTTCTCTGCTGGAGGGAACGCTCTTCACCTTCTTCAACGTGGCCGAATCGGCCTGCCTGCCTCAGGTGGTGGGCAAGAAAAATCTATCCAGCGCCGTGGCGTTCACGTCAACCACCGATTCCGCCACCTTCCTGGTCGGCCCCTCCCTTGGCGGCGCTCTCTACGCCGCGGCCAGCGCCTTGCCGTTTCTGGTCGACGCGATCTCATACACCTGCTCGGTGATCTCGCTGCTCTTCATCCGCACCGAATTCCAGGAGGAGCGCACCGTGGCGACACGCGGCATCTGGGTGGAGATCCGCGAAGGGGTGAACTGGCTCTGGCACAACCGGCTGATGCGCTTCCTCGCCATTCTGGTGGGCGGCCTCAACCTGTGCAGCATGGGCTATCCGCTGATTATGATCGTGCGAGCCCAGCAACTCCATGCCGGCGCCTTTGCCATCGGCCTGCTCTTTGCCACCGGCGGCATCGGCAGCATCGCAGGCGCCCTGTGTACCGTGCGGCTACAGCGGCGCTTCAGCTTCGGCCAGGTAATGATCGGCGCTACCTGGGTCTGGGTATTGACCTGGCTGCCGTATGCCCTGGCCCCCAACATCGTGGCGCTGGGAATCGCCAACGTGGTCGGCTGGTTCATCATCCCGATCTTTATGAACACCCAGTTCAGCTACCGCCTGACCATCATCCCAGACGAGCTGCAGGGCCGCGTAAACAGCGTTTTCAAGCTGGTTGCCTTTGGGAGCCAGCCGATCTCCCTGGGCCTCACCGGCATCCTCCTACAGGGCTTCGGCCCCATCAGCACGGTCCTGATCATCACCGTTCCGCAGCTTGTCCTGGCCGCCGTCACCCAGTTCAACCCCTACATCCGCGCCGCCCCTCACCTGGCCGATGTCCACCGGGGATAAACTTACCGCATAGAGTGCGCAGCAACCGCATCGAGCGATGTAGTTCGGCGCTCCGCCTCTCAGGCTCGCTATCATATCGGCAGGGCACTATGGAGAAGGAGGGTCACACATCATGCCAGACACACTTCCGCTTACCCATCTGGTGCTCTACAAACACGGCGTGGGCACCTTCACTCGCCAGGGAGGCGTCGAGGGTGGGCAGATCGTCCTCCCCTTCCGCTCGGAGGAGGTCGACGATGCCCTCAAAAGCCTCACCATTCGGACCTTGGAGAGTGGTCAGGTCATCGGCATCCACTATGACACGCCCATCGATCGCGGCGAGATCCCGTTTAATCTGAGCGACCGGCACAGTCTCTTCGATCTGCTCCGCGACCTACGCGGCGTCGCCGTCACCCTTACCCTGGACGACCAGCGCGCAGTCTCCGGCCGGATCGTCGGCGTGCAGGACTACCCGCTGGGCCACAAGCGCGGCGCCGCCGTGGTCCTGCTCACCGACATTGGCACCCTCCAGCAGGCGACTATCGAAACTATTGCCCACCTCCGGCTGGACGACCAGCGCATGGCAGCCGACGTAGCCCGCTATCTCGATACCAGTTCAGCCACCGGCAGTCATCGCGCCGTCCGCATCGACCTCACTCTGGACACAACGCAGCTGGAAGTCTCCTATACCGTCCCCAGCCCGGTGTGGCGGGTCAGCTATCGCCTGGTCGGCCAGACCAACGACGGTGAGCGGCAAGCGCTCTTTCAGGGTTGGGCCATCTTCGATAACCGCCTGGGCGAAGACCTGGAAGGCGTCGACGTGGCGCTGGTTGCCGGTCAGCCGGTCTCCTTCCGCTACGATCTCACCAGCAGCGTCATCCCGCCGCGCCGCTTCGTCCGCGACGAAGCCCGCATCGCCGCCGGCCCAATCGAGTTCGAGGGCGCGTTGCAGGAGCAGAGTACCCATGCTCCCCAAGTCTTCTATAGCCGGGTGGCCGCCACCGATGGTCCCCAAGAGCGCGCCCGCCCCATGAGGCCCCCGGCCCAGGACGCCACGTTCTCCCACACCACGGACGACAACCAACTGCTCCGACCGGATACCGTTGCCGAGGGCCGCGAACTCGACGAGTTGTTCGAGTACCGGTTGGGCCGTATCTCGGTGGGCGCCGGTGAAAGTGCCATGGCGCCCATCGCCCAGCACGTCTCCAATTACCACCGCGAACTGCTCTACAACGGCGCCAAGCACCCGGACCATCCGGTGGTAGCACTGCGGCTCCGCAACGAAACCGGCCTCACCCTGGAACGCGGCCCGATCACCATCACCGAGGATGGTCAGTACCGCGGCGAGGCCATGCTGCCTTTCACCCGGCAGGACGCCGAAATCGTGCTGGCGTACGCGGTCGAGCTGGGCATCACGGTCAGGGCTGAAACCGTTCAGTCGACCTCGCTGGCTGGTCTCTCGCTGGCCGGCGCCTACCTGCACCTGCAGCGCCATCTCACCCTGGTCACCACCTACACCCTCTTCAACCGCACCACGCAGCACGAGACGGTGACCATTGAGCGCGCCCGACACGGCGACACCGAGCTGACCGACACCCCGCCACCGGATGAGGAGACCGGCGAGCACCGCCGCTGGCGAGTCACCTGCGCCCCTCAGGCCTTCACCACCTTCACCGTCACCGAACGTCGCCTCATCGAGTGGCAAGACGACGTCATGGATCAGGAGCTGGCCGCACTCTCCCGCTACCTGGAGGAGCGTTTCCTGGATGACGTCACCCGCCATGGCCTGGAAACGATCCTGCGTCTCCGGCAGTCCATCGCGGGCGCCGACGAGCAGCTGCTCATGCTCCAGGCCGAGCAGATCGACCTCGGCGTGCGGCAAGATCGCCTCCGCCAGAACCTGACCATCATCTCCGCCAACGAAGACGAGCAAGAAATCCGCCGCCGCAGCGCCGAGATGTTCCGCCGGACGCAGGACCGTGAGGACCAGATCATTGCCGAGATCGAACGGGTGCAGGCCGCCCGCTCTCAGGCCGAGGCAGAGCTGCACCACGAACTGGCTCGATTAGGGGAAGCGGAATAATCTGCCTAAGCTTTAGACATGGAGAGCATTCAACAACTATCGTCTTCCGGGCGTGTCGGCATCATCGACGCCGGCGCGATCCAGGACGTTTCTCCCACGGCCATCGTCGTCGATGCACGGCGCCGATCCGACTTCGAGTCGGGCCACATACCGGGCGCGGTCTGGATGGGGTGGGAGTCGTGGTGCGACCCGGCGCCGGCAGCAGGCGGGGACCACCTGGCCCAGACAGGATACTGGGGAGTATTGGCCGACGGTGATCTGGCCGAACTGGGCGCGCGGCTGGCCGCTCATGGTCTGAGCAGCCAGGTTCCGGTGGTGGTTTATGGTGATGGGGCGCGCACCCGTGGCCGGGAAGGTCGCATTGCCTGGATGCTGCTCTACTTTGGCGCCCAAGACATACTGTTGCTAGACGGCGGCTGGTCTGCCTGGCTGGCCTCCGGGGGCCTGGTGGAGCACCGAGAGCAGCGTCCGCAGCCCGGCAGTTTTCCGGTTCGCTTGCAAGAGGAGCGCCGCCGTACGCTCGCCCAGTTGCGTGCCGCCTACGCCAATGATGCCGGGCTGCTCCCCATCGATACGCGCTCCCAGCAAGAGTTTGTCGGCGAACTCGAGCCATACGTACCGCGCCGAGGCCGGCTGAGCGGCGCGGTGTTGGTCTCCTTCAGCGAACTCTATAATGCGGACGGGCGCTATCTCACCCGCCGGCACTATGTCGGGCAATTACCGGCGACCGTGCGGCAGGCTCACAATCCGGTTGCCTATTGCGAGGTCGGCGTGCGTGCCGGTCTCTTCGCTCTGCTACACGAAGCTCACACCGGCCAGGTCGTGCCGGTCTACGACGGCTCACTGATCGAATGGGGACTGGAGCCGGATCTGCCAGTGATCCAGGGGTACGAGTAAGACCGGCTACACCACAGCCGTGCACGACCTTCACGTACTCGACCCCATGGTTCCGTCCCCTATGGTGATGATGAGTCAGGCGGTTTGAGACAGACCTTCGTCATCAAACCAGTCCATGACCTCTGCCATCGCGTCGCGCTCTACCACGTGCCCCTCATCGCGGAAACGATGATAGAGCAGATCGAGCGCCGCGTAGAGTGCGTCGGGGCGCTGCCCCTCAGCCAGCAATTCAGACGCGCGACAGCAGATGACCTTCGCCATAGCACGAGAGCTGGCGTGCTGTTCGATATGGACAGTTTCTTCAAGAAGTTCCACGGCGCTCATTGCGATCCTCTTACTCTCATCCTACCACTCGTGACCAGCGAGTCCTTGTGGCCTTAATAGCCTCTTCGTACTCATTCAGTGTCATCCGGTGTGCCAGCTCTATCACGCCGTGGGTCTCTCTGGTCGGCCGATAACGAAGACGCGGACCGAGATCATCGGATGAAATATACCATACGGGGTACGATCCAGTGCCTTCAAGGGCGGGGGCCTGTGCCGAGGGTTAAGATTCCTTGGGTAACCTGGGGCAACAGACATGCCACGTCCTCTCAGTCCATCCGACGCAGGGCCAACATAACCATCGCGCACCTCGATGTCCAATGGCGGACCGTCAGTCCTAACGCCGAGAGCGAAATTGTTTGGCCCAACCATCGGGCCTTCACCCTCTATGTCCATATCGCGGTACAGTAGGATTCCCGTCGGAACGGACTCAGCCGTCTCGTTCCGAACCATAGGGAAACATACCTTTTTTTGCAGCGCCTTCACACCAGCGGTTTTTGTGCAAGACCCCGCACCCCTTCACCTTCCCCTTGCGCTCGAGCCTCATCGGACTCTCGTTTTTTGCGGCGCGCGTAGGCCATCATCCACGTAAAGAGGCCGATGAAGATGCCGAAGAACATGACCTGCGACACCACCATGAAGACCGTCACCGACAGCACGAAGACCAGCGCGACGCGGATCGCTGCGTCGAGGATCCAGCCAACGCCCCACACTGCCGTGATCACGCGCTGGCTGTGCCTGAACCCCGGAAACTGCCACAGATCGTCCCACCGCGCCGTGCGCGCAGGATCGCCGCGCGCGACGAACTGGCGGCCAAAGTAAAAGCCCAGCGGGCGCTCGCGCAGCAGGGAGCCCAAAAAGACAAGGCCGAAGAGGCCGGTGAAGACCGACTCCTTGATCAGCAAGAAGCGCGCACTGCCGGTGATGAAGCTGGTGGCGATGCCGACCACGATGAACAGCAGGGAAATCATGCTCAGCGCATCGGCATGATGCGTGCGCACCCACCCGTAGACGATCGCCGCCAGGGGGAAGATGGCGACGATCGTCAGCGCGGTGACCGTGCCCACGTGCTCATGGTCGAGCACCAGGTAGCCGAGAAACGGGAGAACGAGGTTCACGAGGAAGCTGCTCCAGCCTCCAAACATGGTGCTCAGCGCCGCGCGGCCGGAGGGTGGGTTCAGAAAATCGTCGGAGGTCGTGTCGCTGGTCGGCGTTGTCATCCTCATCTCCTTGGTGTCCACTTAGCTGTCCGGTTCGCCCCTGGCGGCGGTGATGATCCCTTCCAGAGCAGAGACATGTGCCTCAAACGCCGCGCGTCCCATCGCGGTTGCGGAGTAGTGCGACTGGCGCCGGCGGCCCTGCGCCACCTGCGTCACGGCGATGTACCCCATCTCGGTCAGCACCCGCAGGTGCATCCCCAGGTTGCCATCCGTCATTCCCAGCAGGCGCCGCAGCGCGGTGAAGCTGAGGCTGCCGCCGCTGGGCACGCCAATCAAGGCGGCAACCATCCGCAGCCGAGCTGAGTCAACCAGGGTGGGGTCGAGGGGAGTTCGCAGCAGATCCTCCAGAGAGCTATCGGCGACGTTCGGCCCCTCGGATGAGTTCGTCATTCCCGCACCGTCCGGACGATGCCGAGCGCCGTCATGGCGCCCCCGGCTCCCAGGCCGAAGAGTAGCAAGGCCTGATGGGGGAATAGGATCCGCAGCGCCACTGCCAGCAGTACGATCGCGGCGCCGAGAATACCCACCGGCCGGTCCTCGGCCAGAGTCCCGTAGATGATGAACGCGATCCCCCAGAGTGTGCCGCTGACCAGCCCCGGTATGGCCGCCGACTGCGCCGGCACGCTGATCGTGATCAGAGCGAAGGAGCCAAGCACCAGCGCCCACCAGGTACGTTGGAACTGACTCTCCCAACCACTCACGGTGCCCCTGGCAGCGACAGATGTCGCTCTATGCCAGCGAGTCAGCGCGTAGGCAGCGATGCCGACCACGGTCCAGAGGAACCCCGCGCGCCAATCGGGCATGAACTGAGCACCCGCGAAGCCGACCATCCAGGCAACGCCCCAGAAGATGAGGGAAGTGCGGGCGAACTTCCCGATGGCGGCACGACGGCTACGCCGCATCGTCGTCTGCGCGGCGGCGAGCGCTGCCGTGGCTTCGGAGGAGCTGATAGTCGAGGGGCGCTTCTGCATAGCCGGACCTTATACTCTGTGAGACAGAGTATCACATCGACTACCCGATCATATTAGACCGAGATGGTTGCGGGTACCCGCTTGCAAGTGATGCCCGTGCCCCAACACGGTCACGAAAGTAGCTATGCTGATTCAGGCACTCCATCCATGACCACGCTGCCGTACACTCTCCATCGAACCGGGGGAACCCCACCATCGGCCGCCCAATAGCCCAGTCTGGCGAGTACCACACGCTGAAGGACAAGGCATGGAACCATCCTCGCAGTTCGTCCAGTTCCCATACGCCGGCTCTGAACGCCCCGCCTATCTGGCATGTCCCGAGGGGACGGGTCCCTTCCCCGCCGTCATCGTGATCCACGAGATCTTCGGGCTCAACGAGAACATCAAGGACACGCTCGCCGGCTCGCGGGGGAGGGGTATGTCGCCCTCGCCGTCGATCTCTTTGCCGACCGCAACCGCGCAGTCTGCATGATGCAACTCATGACCGGCATGCTCCTCCGTCCGCTTCGCAGCGGCGCCCTCACCGAGGCAGGCGCGGCGCTAACGTATCTTGCGGCACGGGAGGAGGTAGATGGGGAGAGGATCGGCGCCATCGGGTTCTGCATGGGCGGCGGCATCGCCATCGCCTGGGCCTGCACTGACAACCGGCTGAAGGCCATCGCACCGTACTACGGCACCAATCCACGCCCGCTGGAGGCGGTAGCGCGCTCCTGTCCAGTGGTCGGCTCCTATCCCGGGCGTGACTTCACCGCTCGATCCGGGCGCAAGCTGGACAGCGCCCTGGATCGCCACGGCTTGGCGCACGACATCAAGATCTATCCGGACACGCGTCACTCCTTTTTCAACGATACCGGGAAGATGTACGACGCCGCGGCGTCGGCCGACTCCTGGCGACGCTTCCTGGCGTTCTTTGGAGAGCGTCTCGGCGCATCGGCCTGACGCGACTCACCCTGGAGGCGCGCCAGTGACAAGCCCGATACGCTGTCCCTCAAGGGGCTGTGATACAGCTAGCGATTGACTGTGGCGGCAGATACCTGGGTGGGCGCGCCTCCCTTGTGAGTGGTCTGCACAAAGAGCAGCGCGAAGCCCGTGCGATCCGCGGCGAGTCCCTGGTAATCGCCCACGAAGTAGCCGCCCTTGACGATTGGCGCAGTGGTGACGTCGAACGGCCCGGCCACGTGTCGTGGTGGTCCGAATACTTTGCCGCCGTCCGTGGAGGAACGAATCCAGTAGTCGGTGAGCCAGCGGTTCTTACCGGCGTTCGTACGGCGAATCTGGTAGTAGGTCACGGCGACGGTTCCGTCCTGAGTCGCGGCGACCATGGGGTCGAACGCGGCTTTTCCCGCCGGCGAGTCGATGCGCAGCGGCCCCGACCAATGAATGCCATCGCCCGACCTGGTGAAGATGACCCCGTCGTACCGACGGTGATTAAAGCGCGAATCGTTCCACACCACATCCAGCACACGGTGTTTCAGGTCGTAGGCGACCAGAGGAGTGACCCCGATGCGCACGGGGAATTGGACGGTCGACTCACCGGTCCGAACCATGAGGTGTGGCCGCGACCACGTTGTTCCACCGTCTCGCGAGCTCATTACGGCCATCCAGCCCTGCGGGCGCGCCGAGGGCGACGGCTTCAAGACGTACAGAAACACGTTGAACAGCGCTCCGGTCCTCGGATCGACCACGATCTGTCCACCGATTGCTGCCAGTGTGCGGCCACCGACCGGCAGGATTACCCTGGGCTTGCTCCACTGGACTCCGCCATCCGTCGTCCTGGCGAAGACCAGTGGAGAGCCGTTATCAGGGCGCTCCCAACGCCAGACTGCATAGGCGGTTCCCGCCCGAATAGGGTCCGCCGTGACGGTGTCCTTGTCATCGAAGAACTGCGCATTCGAGTTGCGGGCGTCGATGATCTGCGCATGCCGCCAGGTGAGGCCCCCATCCCTTGAGACCGCGGCTGCCATCGAGTTGTGCTCGCCGGATCCCCCATCGAAGACCATCCCCGTGGCGTACACGGCGCCATCCGGACCGATCGAGACCCACGCGTCATCGGCCCGCTGGTACCCGAGACCACCCGGCGCACACTCACCGAAGGGAAGCACGCTGTTGTGCCAGGTCTTGCCACCGTCCTTTGAAGCGCTGGCAACGATGCCATGAGCGCCCCCATTGGACCAACGATCTTGCTGCCAGGCGGCAACGATGGTGGCGCCGCTCATCGCAACGGACGGCTCGACCACATCCTTCAGGTAGTTATCGCCCAACGAATTGCTGCCCTCGCAGTGCGCGAACGGGGCGGAAGACAGGGCAACGGCGGCACTGATCGGTGAGCCCGACGAAGACGGCGCCGCAGAGCCACAACCGGCGGTGAAAAGAATCAAGAGCATAATAGAAGCCCGGTAGATCGGTGCTTCGCTTCGCCGGCGACCGTTCATCGCCGGCGTCCGAGGAGCTGGTTCCAGACCAGGGCAGCGAGTATCCCAGTGCCGCACAGCAAGGCGTACACCAGCCCGGCGCTGAGATGAAGGAGGTAGGTCAACACCGCGATGATGACCACACTCAGCGTCAGGATGAGCAGCGCCGACCGCCAACTCCCGGCGTCGGCCCCAGATTTCAGCGCAATCGGCACCCCGTATAACCGAACGAGCTCCTGGTCGCGGCCAACAAACCGCCCAAGTCGCGGATCCGTTCTTTTGCCTGTGTCCTCCGTCGTATCGTCATCCATGATCTTCTCCTCTGTCACCCTCTGCCGGCTGATTCCTATCTCCACCATAGGATCAGCAACAGCAGACTGACATCGGTAGGAAGGCCCATTTTCAGAAATGGGCAGGAATGCCTATTCTGCGTCGGCCGGCTATGCACTGTTGTTATATTTCTTAGGTATGGAGGGTTGTCTTTCACCCAGAGGCGGCTGCAGAGCACCGATGTCTGCTGCTAGCAGGGCGGGAGGCAATCGACCTCGAAGTCATGAAGCTGTCTGACCTGAAGCCGTTTGAGGAGGTCCTCGCCGAGGATCTCCAGGACCCCGCCTTCCGCCGTGCATGGGAGCGGACCGAGATCGCTCGCGCGGTGGCACTCCAGGTGGTGCAGTACCGGGCTACTCATCATCTGACCCAGGAGGAACTCGCGGCCAAGACCGGCGTCAAGCAGCCGGCGATCGCTCGCCTCGAGGCCGGCGAACACCAACCGTCAGTGATGACGCTTCGGCGCCTGGCAGATCGACTGGGTATGGAGTTTCACATTCGTAGTCAAGAGTTTCGGGTGGTTTCCCCGAATGGGAGCATGAACATGCAAATCAGCCATGAGGACGGCGAGCGTGTTGCACGCATGATGAATGACCCTGCGTTTCGGTTGCGGCTCCAACCCTCACGCCTACCCAGCGAAGACGCCGAGTAGGAAGAGGTCACGACAGTCCGCCTCGACTGACAGTGCATCGGGCGTTCTGCGAAAGCTGGCCTTCACGCGTGAATTATTATCCCTTCCTCGGGTCTTTGCGTGTGGTGGCGAGGAAGAGTGGAGGTCTGCTCCAAACGGGGTACAGCCCCTACAACAGCTGTAGCGGGTCGACGAAGGCATTCCCCATCCGAGACACCGTCCCGGTAGGGGCCGGGTTCCACCCCGGCCAGCCCTCGGTGTCCCAGCTACAACACTCTCACCCCGCGCCCTGGCACGATCGCCCCAACCGGGATACATCCCGTGCCGAACCGAGGTCTGTTGCCAGATCAGATGAACAGGAAGACTCAGAACCACCCTCTCATGAACCTGGTTGAGCCAGATGCTCGCGGTAGTTGATCTCGAGCTGGTTCCAGAAACTCGCGCTGATGCCAAGCGTCAGCTCCAACACAATCGCAGTGTCAGGCGTGATAGCCGCCTTGCCGTTGACTATCTCATTGATGGTCTTGGTCGGCCGATCCATCCCCCCAGCCAGTTCGGACTGTGAGATGCCGCGGTCCTGGAGGGCTTCGAGGAGAAGCTCACCCGGAGCGACAGTTCAGTCCGGCTGCCAGGCACGCCGCTCAGTCGCCATGGTAATCAACTACCTCCGTAATCACGATTCGGGTAACGAGGGAGAGATCGACACCTGCGACTTCGGGCCAGATAATGAAGGCGGCGGCGAGAAGGCTGGCAAATGGCTGCCAAACATGGTGACGGCCGTTGGTGATCATCTTGTGTACCCGGACGTAACGCACCTTAATCCTGTCAACCTGGTGGCTAATGCTACCGGCAAGAACCAGCCCTAATCAATCCTCACGAGAGCCAGCAGCCGAGGTGCATCCCTTCTACGAACCATGAGACCGAAAGCACTGCTAGCCGGAGCCAATAGGTAAAAGGTGTACTCCTTGGTGGCACCCGTTCACGGATCCTTCAGCCAAAACCTCCCGACACTGTCGAGCCCATGAATGTCGCAGGCCATGGGTTCGTGGCTACCGCACCTGTCAAGCACGCGTGTGTCCAGCAAGGCGCGTTCGTCGATGCCTCCTTCGCAGTGCCACCTCCCGTGCCCCACCAATACTAAGCTTTACGTTACTCGACAGTATCCGACTTCGCTCGCTGTCCTCATCCCGAACGGCACCTTCTATTGGATCTACCACGAACAGTACAGCGTTTCCGCCGTGGAACCTCTACCCGGCGCCCCTCAGCGGCCTGCAAGCAGTATACTGGCGATATGCCGGTAAATGACCAAGTGCTGTTGGCCGCTCTCGTGGCTGAGCGGAAACAACTTTTCGGCTCGAATGATCCAGACCCAGATTACTTCGAGCACTTCGTTTCGGAACAGGTCCTGAAGAACTACGATCTATCCTACGATGAACTCGAGCTAGGCAACATCGACGGTGGCAATGACGGCGGCACCGATAGAATTTACGCCTTCCTCGATAATGAGCTTCTTAAGGAAGATGTCAGTGTCGATGGGGTGCGGAGAAATGCCCATCTGGATCTTTACCTCATTCAGGTAAAGCAACACAAAGGCTTCGCTGAATCCCCGCTTCTTATAGTGAATCAAACCATTCGAGATCTGCTCGACATGGACAGGCCTTTGGATGTAATTGCATCCAAGTACAACGCGAGATTGATCCAAATTGCCGATCAATTCCGCCGCACTTATCAGGCTGTGTCGACGAAGTTTCCGAACCTGAGTGTTCACGTCTACTATGCATCGCAAGGCATAGAGATTCACCCCAATGTCGCCATATTAGAAGAAACCTTCCGGAAGACACTGGATACACTGTTTTCTAGTTGCGACCTTGACCTTCGGTTTTTGACAGCAGGCGACTTGGTTGAGCTTTACCGGCGGGCTGCGAGTTCTGCCAGTGTCCTTCAACTCGCGGAAACCCCGATCTCGGCGGAGAAAGATTCGTTCATAGGACTTGTGAAGTTGTCTGACTTCCACAAATTCCTGTCGGACGAGAGCGAGAATCTACGGCTTTCCTTGTTTGAATCAAATGTGCGCGATTACGCAGGAGACACAGAGGTCAATGCCGCCATCGCTGAATCACTCTGTGTTGAAAATTCGACCGAGGACTTTTGGTGGCTGAACAATGGCGTGACTATATTGGCGACGCGCGCTTCCCATGCCAGCCGAAAACTGACTATAGAGGATGCACAAATTGTTAATGGACTACAGACCTCATTTCAGATCCATGAGTATTTTGAACACGGGCTGGCACCGGAAGATGACCGTTCGGTCTTGGTCCGCGTGGTCGTGTCCACTGAGGCGGAGAGCCGTGATCGCATCATTCGCGCCACAAATAGCCAGACGCACATTCCCGTCGCCACACTACACGCCACGGATTCTTTACAGCGCAGCATAGAGGAGTATTTTGGCGCGAATGGGCTGTATTATGAGCGCCGCAAGAATCACTACAAGAACATGGGTAGGCCAAGAAATTTAATTGTAGAAATTACCTACCTGGCGCAGGCAGTCATGGCAATGGTACTTGGACAGCCAGATTTTGCGCGAGCACGGCCCACGACCCTTCTAAAGCAGCAGCCCGACTACGAGAGCGTATTCAACAAACATTATGCTCTCGACATGTATCTCACGGTCGCTCGGTTAATGCGATTGGTTGACACATTTCTGCGTTCCGGCGATGCCGCTCTTTCCGCCGCTGACCGCAACAACCTTAAGTACTATGTCGCACGCTGCCTGGTATCGCTCGCAACGGAAAGGGCGCGGCCAGGTGCGAAAGAAGTCGCGACAATTGACGTTACGTCTATTAACGCGAGTCTATTGGCACAGGCGTTGGACACCGTACGACGTCTACTCGAGAAGGTAGTGTCGCGTAACGACTTCGCAACCGATAGGATAGCCAAGAGCCCCTTACTAGCGAAGGAACTCGACATTTTCCTCGTGGCTGAACTTGAACCGCCAGCTTTTTTGCGAGTTCTCGCTTCGGTGTTTGTTGGCCTAGCTAGCTACGTCTCTGTTCGGGCTCACAACCAGCAATCATGCATAAAGGCTTGAACGGCAGGGAGATAGGCGTCCAGCACCAGGATGGCATGGCGTAGACGAGATACTTCATCGTCGGTCGCCT